>Ga0315904_10006305_pt1 | contig 16247 bp, 17 predicted proteins | sample LakEriMetagenome_6_FD_203529 | JGI IMG/M metagenome (GOLD analysis project Ga0315904, IMG submission 203529) | Freshwater fungal communities from buoy surface, Lake Erie, Ohio, United States - Buoy 12 MA120 | ecosystem: Environmental > Aquatic > Freshwater > Lake | place: USA: Lake Erie, Ohio... | reverse complement strand
TTGATTCTAACGGACGTGGGGGCTCTATAACTTCAAGTATCCATAAAGGAAATCTTTTGGGTTGGAGTTGGAATATGTTAGGCACATTAAAATATTTAGGCGATCGAGAAGCTCCAAATTATGTATTTTCAAATACAGGCAATCGGGAAGCTAACTTTTCGGGTGATGTAAGGTATTCTAACAAAAAATATGATTTTACTGCTTTCTATAGCTATTATGATGCTGAAATTGGTATTCTTAGCGCTTCGCATACGGGAAATGCGAATGATTTATACAATTCAATAAACAATCAAATACCTTCTATTGTTAATGATTTTACTTATACCATTAAGAATCCTAAACAAGAAGTAAAGCATCATATAATAAAAGCAAATTATAATTACTATTTTGATGAAACAGCTTCGCTAGCAGTTCAATATGCATTTCAGTATAATAAACGTATAGAGTTTGATGTAAGAAGAGGAAATTTTAACAATAAGCCTGCATTAGATTTAGACTTAAAAACCCATGCTATAAACATAGATTATAAAAAAAATCTACACGATTGGAATATTAAATCTGGAGTAAATACCTCATTACAAAGTAATATTGCCAACCCAAACACTGGTGTTCGTCCTTTAATTCCTGATTATACTAAAATTGATTTAGGTACTTATGGCATAATCAGCCACGATTTTTCGGATAGTTTTACTTTAGAAACGGGATTGAGATATGATTTTTCCAAAACAGATGCAACTAAGTTTTATTTCAAATCGCGCTGGGAAGAAAGAGGCTACAACTCTGAATTTGCTTCTTTTGTCATTGGAGATTATGCTAATCAATTGCTAACTGAACCATCATTTACTTTTCATAACATTTCAAGTAGTGTTGGTTTTCATAAAGCTTTTGATAGTGGGTTAAATTGGTATACGAATTTGAGTTTTGCCATGAGAAATCCTAATCCATCAGAGTTTTTTAGCGACGGCCTTCACCATTCTACAGGGGTTATAGAACTTGGAGATTTAGCTTTGGATAAAGAGAGTTCATTAAAATTGACTTCTACACTTCAAAAAAAGTGGGAATCTTTTTCTGTTGAGCTTAATCCGTACATCAATAGCATTCAAAATTATATGTTTTTAAAACCTGTAAGCTTTGAAACCACTATCCGTGGAGCTTTTCCAGTTTGGCAATACCAACAGACAAATGCAAGATTAGTAGGAGTCGATACACAAACCAATTGGAAGATCAATTCACATTGGAATCATTCTCTTGCTTTTGCTTATGTAAATGGAAGCGATTTGACGCAAAATATTCCTTTAATTGACATTCCGCCTTTTACCGCGAGTACAAAAATTCAATACTCAAACCCTAAGTGGAATCATTTCTTAATTGAAGTTAAAGGAGAACTTGTGGGGCAGCAAAAACAGTTCCCCAATAATAATTATACCACCAATATTATTGTAAATAATGTACTTACTCCTGTTGAAGTAGACATAAGTACTCCTCCAGCCGGCTATGAATTGTTACACTTGTATTCAGAAGTAAAAATTAAAACCTTTCATAAAGCAATTACAACTTTAGCATTTTCTGTTCAAAATATTTTAAACACAACTTATCGAGATTACTTAAATCGTCAACGCTTTTTTGCTGACGAAATAGGTAGAAACTTTCAAATACAATTAAAATTTAATTATTAAAAAATGAAAAATCCAAAAATTTTAGCAATTGCATTAGTGTCAATATTACTTTTTTCATCTTGTAGCGATGATGACAAACCTGAACCAGTAGTAGAGAATGAAGTAATAACAACTGTAACGGTGGTTTATACTCCTGTGGGAGGAGGTACTGCAATAACTTTAGAGTCTAGAGATTTAGATGGGGATGGCCCTAATGCACCATTGGTAAGTGTGTCTGGAAATTTTGCACAAGGAAAAACCTACACAGGCGTTGTAACTTTCTTGAACGAAACAGTGACTCCAGCAGAAGACATGACTGAGGAAATTAAAGAACTTGGTCTTGAGCATCAAATATTTTATCAAAAAACAGGAACGATCAATAGCATTTCCTATGCTGATACTGCAAGTAACTTCGATTCAAGTGGAAAACCAATTGGTTTAGAATCGGTTTTTACAACTACTGGTGCAGCAAGCGGTTCAATTACAATAATATTAAAACACGAACCAAACAAATCAGCTGCTAATGTAGCAACTGGAGACATTACTAATGCAGGAGGAAGCACAGATGCAGAGGTTATTTTTGACGTTGTTGTAGAGTAATTTTTTACAACTTTATCTTTTAATAAAGCTATTCCAATTGGAGTAGCTTTTTTTATAAATCTAAATGACAAAACTTTATTTTATCTTAATATTATTAACTCTAAAAAACAGTACTAACTTTATTTTTTTTTACTTTTCTTAACTATTTATGTATCTATATACAATAATTTACTAATTTAGAGTAATTTAAATTAACTAACCAACTAAATTTATTTTCTATGAATTCTCAATTTTCATTTCTCGTTAGGGTTACATTAGGAATTTTGCTTATTGTTTTTGGGAGCAATAAATTTTTGCATTTTATTCCGTTACCACCACCTACAGGAGCAGCAGCAGATTTCATGAATTCCTTGGGTGCCACAGGTTACATTTTTCCAATTGTTGGAATGCTTGAGGTCTGCATAGGAGTACTATTGTTGTTAAAAAAATGGATAGCTTTTGCATTGATTTTGCTTGCTCCAATTTCCATTAATATTTTACTATTTCATCTATTTTTAGACATTCCAGGAGTAAGTGCAGCATTATTAGTTGCGGCTTTAAATGGAATTTTGATGTACAAACATTGGAAGCAATATACTCCGTTATTTATGTAATTGTGTCATTAAAAACACCAAAAGGTCTGACAATAGTCAGGCCTTTTTATTTAGTGCAACTCTTAATAAACCAGCAATCTTTAGTATATTTACGCAGCCATAAAATAATAGATCGGAATGAATATCGATTCTCAAATAGAAAAAATTTCTAGTTTTCAGCATCTCGAATTGTTGGCCAATCAAATTGTTGAAGGTTTTATTTCTGGAATGCATAAGAGTCCATTTCATGGGTTTTCTGCTGAATTTGCCGAACATAAGGTATACAATACAGGGGAGAGTACCAAGCATATGGATTGGAAATTATTTGCTAAAACTGATAGATTATATACGAAACGTTACGAAGAAGAAACCAATTTACGGTGTCATTTGATTATTGATAATTCATCCTCCATGCATTATCCAAAATTGAAAACAGGTCAGCTTTTTTACGAAAGTAAAATTGGATTTTCTGTTTTAGCTTCAGCGGTTTTAATGAATTTGCTAAAGAAACAGCGAGACGCTGTTGGTCTAAGTGTTTATTCCAATTCCTACGAATATTATGCGCCAGAAAAAGGCAGCGATCGTCATCATAGGATGATATTGAATCAATTGGAAAATCTTTTAGAAAATCCAAAACAGACAAAAAGTACAGACACAATCACCTTTCTACATCATATTGCAGAAAAAATACATCGCCGTTCGATGATAGTGCTTTTTACGGATATGTTTCAATCAGCAAATGAAGAAGCGCTGTTCAATGCATTACAACATCTCAAACACAATAAACACAAGGTGGTTTTATTTCATGTCATTGATACCAAAACAGAGTTAAACTTTGATTTCGACAATAGTCCAAGAAAATTTATTGATATGGAATCGGGAGAAGAGATAAATATATTTGCAGACACTATTAAAGAGGATTATGAAAAACAAACGGAATTGTATTTCAAAAAAATAGCTCAAACTTGTGCTCAGAATAAAATCAAATATGTTCCTGTTAGTGTTGGGGCTAATTTTGAAAAGATACTTACCACATACTTAGTTGAAAAACAAACTTTTGGTTAGTAGAAGAGGAATTAAAAAAATATTTTTCAGATAAACGTTTGCAGATGTCAAAATCTATAGTATATTTGCAACCGCAATAAAGCAGAGGTTTGGTAGTTCAGTTGGTTAGAATACATGCCTGTCACGCATGGGGTCGCGGGTTCGAGTCCCGTCCAGACCGCTAAATTTGGGAAAGGTTTTCAGAAATGAAAACCTTTTTTGCCCAAGAAAAGTATTTAAAATAGTTGTGTTGTTTTCGCTACGGCTTTGTAACCCGTAGCAGGTTTAGTAGTTAGACCAATGAAAAGCTGTCCACTTTTGTGGAGAGCTTTTTTGATTTTAAGCCGTTAGGGATTTTTAAAATAATACTGATTTATACTTCCAAGTAATCCAGACAAACAGTCCTAGATACATCATACAAAGTACAAATTTCATAAAACTATAAGCCAGCAATCCAATAAATGAACCTGTTGCAGCTCTCAGTGCTCTCTGGTGATTTTTGGAATCATAAATAAGTTCTCCAATAAATGCACCTATAAAAGGGCCTAAGATAAATCCGAATGGGATGGGTGAAAAAATTCCAATTAGTAGACCAATATTTGTTCCCCAAATTCCATAGGTACTTCCCCCAAATTTTTTAGTGCCTTTTGACGGGATAATGTAATCTAAAATGGAGATGAGAATAGTAATGAGCAATGTACTTCCTAAAATCCAATAATTTACAGGAACAGCATTTGTTAGATACAAAAGTAAAACACCAAACCAACTAATACTAGGTCCAGGTAAAAAGGGCAAGAAACTCCCAAAAATACCTATAATCATACAAATAAAGCCAAAAGTCAAAAGCAACACATCCATAACTAATTTTTTAGTATTTTTGAAAATTAAAATTGTACTTTTAATCAAATTTAAAATAGCATTTGTTTCGTCAACGAATATGAGAAAAATAATTCTAATAGTCTTATTAGCACCACTACTTTTTAATTCCTGCCAGTACTTTGAGAAACAAGTGCCTTCAAAAGAGGAATTGTTGCAAAAAGAGTTAAAGGCTATTAACTGGAAAGAAGTTGACGAATTACCTTCGTTTTCAAGTTGCGATTCTGTTCAAAATAAAACCCAAAAAAAACAGTGCTTTTTTGATTATTTGACGCAACTCATTCAAGAACGATTAAGTGCTGATACCTTGTCGGTTTTGTACCCACAATTGGACACTATCAATGTCAAAGTAACTGTTTTGCCGAATGCGACCATGCAGTTTGAACCTCAGTTAGACGATACATTGTCTTATGATAAACCAAAAATAGACAGCATTCTTCATGTGCGGTTGGTAGGTTTTCCTAAAGTGAATCCTGCTATCAAAAGAGGAATTCCAGTTAAAACTCAATTTGTTTTGCCTGTAATTTTAAAAGTAGAATAATTTTCAGGAGCTATTTACTTCGTCAGTTCGCTCCGTTCGTGTCCAGCTTTCGTTTCAATCTTTTCTAATTAAAGAAAAAAGAAAAAATTTCTACTACTATCTGGGCTGGGTTTTTTGGCACATAAAGATTTAAAATCTTCTCCCTTTCCATTCGTATTTCCCAAAGAAAGAAAATAGAGCAACGCTTACACAAAAAAACGGATACAAAAAGCTACTCAAAATCAAAAAAGGCATTCGTTTTTTGCTAAAAAAGGAATTGGTCTTTTTGAGAAATATAAAATCAAAGACGAATTTTACTAAAAATAATAAGGCAAAATAATCACTTTCAATTTTTTGTGCCAGTAATAAAATGAAGCCCACAATAATTGCCAAGTTTCCAGCAAAAACAATCAATGCCAAATCTTTTCCAAAAACACTTTGATACGAACTTGTTTTTGATGCCCAGCGTACTCTTTGGTAGAATAAAGATTTCCAATTATTCAAAGGTTTTGTGTGCACAACATTTGATTTTGATTTCAAATAATGTACTTTATCAGAATGTCGTTGCATGGCTTTTTGAACTAAAAAAACATCATCTCCACTTGCCATTTTGTTGTTCCCAATAAAGCCATTCAATTCTTGAAAAAGAGATTTAGTATAACAAAAATTAGCTCCGTTGCACATAAATCCTAATCCTAAACCAAAACTTCCTATGGTAGTACCCTGTAAACTCAGTAAATCCAATTGTTGAAAATGATGTAGAAATGATTTTTTACAGTCATAGGTAACAGAACCTACAATCATAGAAACATCATGACTTTGAATGTAATTATTTAAAGTCATCAGCCAATTTTCAGGCACAACACAGTCGGCATCAGTTGTAATAATCCATTCATTTTTGATGATAGGAATCGCTCTAGTAATAGCGTCTTTTTTAGGCGAATTGGAAATCCGTAGATTTTCCAGAAGTGTTGTATGAAATTTGCCGTTTTCCATTCGCCAATTGTAAATTAGTTTCACTGAATCGTCTTCAGAAAAATCATCCACAAAAATAATTTCAAACAAGCTTTTTGGATAATTTAAATTTTTGAAACTTTCCAAAAGATGAGGTAAATTTTCCTTTTCATTTCGAAAAGGAACCACCATAGCGAAATAAGTTTCAGGCTTATTATCAGATTTTTTGTAAGTAGGAATTTGGTCAAAACCATAAATTAAATGACCAATAGTAACTACATAAACTAGAAGTATTAGTCCTAAAATAAGTATCATTATATTTTTTTTAGTTTAAAATTCAACACATAATAACTTCCAATAACTACGGGCAGCACTACATTCAAAAACCACATCAAAGTTGAAATAAACACTACAATCCATTCATTAACCCCTAACAATCCAAAGAAGTAAACAGCTACACTCCCTTTGACCGCAAAATCAAGGAATTGGAAAGTAGGTAGTGAAGAGGCTAAAAAATAGATGCTTGTTATCGCTGACATTAACATAAGATAGGGTAAATGAACATCAAAAGCCAGAAATAAAAAATAGTATTGATGCGAAAAAACCAGATAGCGACTCAATCCCAGCAGAATATTTTTCTGATGAATCGATTTTGGAATTTCATTGATTTTATGAATCAATTTTTCTATCGAATAGCCTTTAATTTTGATTCTTTTCAATGAAAAAATAATCGAAAATACTACGAGTAATACTCCAAAAAGTACTGCTACAGTTTTTGTGGTTATAATATTGAAATTAGCATTAAAGTACATCAGACCAAAAATTCCAAAAACAATCGTTAAAATCATTTGTATACCATTGCAAATCAAATTTAGAAATATAATTTTTTTGGTTTCTGATTTCTCAAAGAACAAGGCTTTTCCAGCATATTCACCCAAACCATTTGGAGTAAAAAGACCAGCTGTTAATGCGCCTAAAACTTGCGCCGTAGCTTCTGATAAAGAAATTTTCCGCAAATGGGTAACCAAATTCTGCCATTTTAAAATTTCAAAAAAGCGATTCAAAAAACTAAAGGATAGAATAAATAAAATTCCACCGATAGATTGATTTTTTTGAAATAATGCAATGAATTTTTGCCAGTCCAATTGGTCGTTGTTGGCTAATTGTTGGTATATAAAATAAAATGCTCCAGTTACAATCAAAACTTTGATGGTAAACACGAGGAATTGTTTAGCTTTGTGAGGAATTGTAATCATTGTTGCAAAATAACAAATTAATATTGGCAAACGAGCGCATCATATTAGGAATTGACCCAGGGACGACGATTATGGGTTTTGGATTGATAAAAGTAGTTGGGAAAAACATGCATTTTTTACAACTCAATGAATTACAGTTGTCTAAATACGATAATCACTATCAAAAACTTAGAATCATCTTTGAGCGTACGATTGAACTAATTGACACTCACAATCCTGATGAAATTGCAATTGAGGCACCTTTTTTTGGCAAGAATGTACAATCTATGCTGAAGTTGGGAAGAGCACAAGGCGTGGCTATGGCTGCGGGTTTATCCCGACAAATCCCTATTACCGAATACGAACCCAAGAAAATAAAAATGGCGATTACCGGAAACGGAAATGCCAGTAAGGAACAAGTCGCTAAAATGTTGCAACAATTATTGGGTTTAAAAGAATTGCCTAAAAATTTGGATAGCACCGATGGTTTAGCCGCGGCAGTTTGTCATTTTTTCAATTCAGGAAAGACGGTTGGAGAAAAAAGTTATTCGGGTTGGGGTGCTTTTGTGAAACAGAATGAAAATAGAGTTAAAAAATAGTTTTCAGTCTCAGTTTTCAGTCACTTTAGCTGGAAACTGAGACTGCATCTGAATACTAAAATATGTCTGGAATCTACATCCACATCCCTTTTTGCAAACAAGCATGTCATTACTGCGATTTTCATTTTTCGACTTCAATGAAGAAGAAAGACGAGATGGTTTTGGCTTTAGCCAAAGAAATGCAAATGCGCAAAAGTGAGTTTGAAAATGATCCCGAATTCTCGGGAGTAGAAACCATTTATTTTGGTGGAGGAACCCCTTCAATATTGTCCATTTCAGATTTGAGATTTTTGATTGATGAAGTGTATAAAAATTATAAAGTTGTTGAAAATCCTGAAATCACGCTCGAAGCCAACCCCGATGATTTATCCCTAGACTTGTCATTCCGAGGAACGAGGAATCTCTTTGAAGAATACAAATTGATTGGAATCAACCGATTAAGCATAGGGATTCAGTCTTTTTTTGATGACGATTTGAAACTTATGAACCGAGCGCATAATGCGACGGAAGCTAAAAAGTGTTTGGAAGTCGCTACCCAATATTTCGACAATATTTCCCTCGATTTAATTTATGGAATTCCCGGAATGAGTAATGAAAGATGGAAACAAAATATTGAGACCGCTTTGTCATATGGTATTCCGCATATTTCTAGCTATGCGCTTACGGTTGAACCTAAAACAGCTTTAAAAAAATTGATTAAAACCGGTAAAATTCCTGAACCAAAAGATGAAGTTGCTCAAGAACATTTTATGATTTTGGTTGAGATACTGGAAGCTAATGGTTTTATTCATTACGAATTATCCAATTTTGGCAAGTCAACTTATTTTTCCAAAAACAACTCGGCCTATTGGTTAGGAAAAAAATACATCGGAATTGGTCCCTCTGCTCACAGTTATAATGGAATTTCTAGAAGTTGGAATGTTGCCAATAATTCCTTGTACCTCAAAGTTATTGATGAAAATCGATTGCCTAATGAAATAGAAGTGTTATCTTTAACAGACCGTTATAACGAATACATTATGACGGGTTTACGAACCATATGGGGCGTTTCATTGGATCGAGTTGAGAATGAGTTTGGCCCTGCTTATTTGGAATATTTAAATACCCAATCTGAGAGGTATGTATTGGATGACTTGTTGTTTGTTGATAAAGGTATTTTAAAGCCAACGAGTAAAGGAAAATTTTTAACCGACGGTATTGCAAGTGATTTGTTTATTGTAAATGTTTAGGGTCATGAATATTCAACAATTTTATGAATTATGTTTGTCTCAAAAAGGGGTCACAGAGCATTTTCCTTTTGATCAAGACACTTTAGTGTTTAAAGTGGGCGGAAAAATGTTCGCTCTGTCATCAATAAGTCAATGGGAGAAAGGAACACCATCCGTTAATCTAAAATGCAATCCAGACAAAGCACAAGAACTCCGGGCACAATTCGAAGGCATCCAACCAGGGTATCACATGAGTAAGATACATTGGAATACAGTTCAGGTTAATCGAGATGTAGCAGATAGACTAATCAAAGAATTAATAGATCATTCCTACGAATTGGTTTTTAGCAGTTTGCCTAAGAAAATGCAAAATGATATTTTTTTAATAAGCGTGAACTATTCATTTAATTCTCGTTCAACTTTATAAGTTGACCATTATTAATTTATATTTATTATAGTTGCAAAATAAAAAGTAGAAATTCAACTACAATTATTATAATATCAACTACAAATTTGCGTCTTTCATCGAAAATTAAGTGCCGGTAGGGTTTTTTAAAATATATTTGTTTTTTGTCAAAAAAATCTAAAGAATAATGTCTAAAATATTAAAAATTCTTTTTATCGAGGATGACACTATTGAATTGATGAAATTTAATAGAATTTTGGAATTATTAAAATACCAGCATAATGTTATTGAATGCCATAATGGATTTGATGCTATTCAAATTCTTACTGTAGAAAGTATTATTCCAGATATTATTATTTTGGATTTGAATATGCCAAAAGTAAATGGAATAGAATTTTTAACACTATTAAAAAATGATGAACGACTAAAATATATCCCAGCTATTATACTTACTACTTCAAATAACCCTAAAGATATTTATGAATGCTATAAAATAGGTATTGCAGGCTATATTGTAAAGCCACTAAAGTATGATGATTATGTAAAAAAAATACAAAAAACACTTGAATATTGGTCTCTTAATGAATTAATTATAAATGAGAATAGCCTATGTACGGAATCATAAATAAAGCGATACAAGAACTGGTAACAGAAAAGTATGGAGAAGAAAAATGGCAAAACATATTGGCTTTAAGTACTGTTGAAGAAGATTTTTTTATTAGTAATGAACCTTATGATGATGAAATAACCTTCAAACTAGCACAAGCAGTTTCATTAGAGATGAACATAAATATTAAGGATGTATTAATTGCCTTTGGCGAATGGTGGGTCGTAAAGACAACAAAGGATAAATATGGCACTCTAATGCAATCCGGAGGGGCTACTTTAAAGGAATTTTTATTGAACTTGCCTTTTTTTCATAATAGAGTAATGTTGATCTATCCTAAATTAACACCGCCGGAATTTAAGGTGTCTAACATAAACGATACTAGCATTCATTTGCATTATATTTCATCACGTGAAGGTTTGCAAGAGTTCGTTAGAGGATTAATTCAAGGTTTAGGAATACTATTTAATACTCCAGTTACTATAGATCTTATCCAGTCGAGAGAAAATGGAAGTTCACATGAAATATTTAAAATAAGCTGGTAATGATGGGAGAATTCAATTTTAGCCAAGCTAAGTTCAATAAAATATTTCCGTTTTATATATTTTTAGATATAAGTTTAAATATTAAAAGCGTTGGAAATAGCCTTTCTAAAATTCTTCCTACTCTCAAAGAAAATAAGTCTTTTAACGATTATTTCTTCATTAAAAGACCTTTTGTTAAACTATTGGAGAAGCATACTATTCAGGATGTAATTAATCAATTAGTAGTTATAGAATCCTATTCCGATAGTTCAATCCTATTGAAAGGTCAATTCGAATTACTTGATGACAATCTTTTATTTATAGGCTCCCCTTGGTTTTATGCAATCGAAGATGTTAGTAATAAAAATCTTACTCTAAATGATTTTGCTTTTCACGATCCATTATTGGACTTATTGCATGTTCAGAAAAATCAAGAGATTAGCAATAACGAATTAAAGGTGCTACTCAATACGGTTAATAATCAAAAAATTTTGCTCAAAAGAGATAAAGAGGAGCTCAATAAATTTTCATTAGCCGCTAGCGCTAATAATAGCGGAGTGGTTTTTTCAAAATCAAATGGAGAAATTGTTTGGGCTAATGAAGCCTATTTGACTCTAACGGGTTGTAGTAAAGATAACGTTATTGGAAAAACCTTAGTAGAAATTGGAAACTCTGAGTTTGCAAATCAAGAAGTTTTAAGAGAAGCTTTGGAAGCCTTTAATAGAGGAGAATCCTTTGATTTTGAAATTTTACACAAAAGAAATCAAAATGAATTTTTTTGGGCTAGGATAAAAGGGCAACTGTTTTCTGAGTCCACAGAAGATGCTATTAGCTATTTTATTACTATTGAAGACATTTCCAAAGAAAAAGATATTATTGACCAATTAAAAGAGTCTGAAAACAGACTGGCTTCCTTGATTGTTAATTTGCAAACAGGAATATTATTAGAAGATGAAAACCGGAAAATCTTGTTGGTGAATAAGCAGTTTTGTAAAATGTTCGGAATCGATTTGCTTCCAGAAATGATGATTGGTTGGGACTGTTCCAACTCTGCCGAAGACACGAAACATTATTTTAAAACAGCAGATACCTTTGTTAGCAGAATTGATGAGATTTTACAGAATAGAGAAACTGTTCTGTCAGAATTATTAGAATTAACCGATGGTAGAATATTTGAAAGAAGTTATACTCCTATTTACAGAGATGGGGAGTATAAAGGTCATATGTGGTCGTATACGGATGTGACCATAAACATCAATTATAAAGAGAATCTTCAAAATCAAAAAGAACGATACCGAGGAATTATTTCCAACATGAATTTGGGATTAATAGAAATTGATAAAGAAGAACGTATTATATTGGCTAATGAATCTTTTTGTCAAATGTCTGGTTTGTCAATTGATGAAATAAATGGGAAAAAAAAGTCTGATGTTTTTGCAACTTTACAACCAGTTTATTCAATGTACTACAAGTATAAAAATAAAGATTTACAGGATTTTGAAAGATACGAAATAAAGATAGTTAATAAAAAAAATCAAAAATCAAAAGATTGGCTTGTCAGTAGAAGTCTTAAGTATGATATAAATGGAATGCCTTTGGGCGGTATCAGTGTTTATTTTGATATTACAGAAAAAAATATATTAGAAACTCAAAAAGAACAACTTTTAAAAAGATTAGAGAATCAAAATGTTCAATTAAACGAATATGCTCATGTGGTTTCACACGATTTAAAATCTCCTTTAAGAAGCATTCACTCCTTAGTGCAATGGATAAAAGAAGATAACGACACTGTTTTTAACGATAAAACAGCAAATTATTTTTCACTAATTCAAGATAAGGTTGAGAAAATGGATCTTCTTATTCAGGGAATTTTGAATTACTCATCCCTAGAAAACATTAAATTTGCTATGGAGCAAGTTGATTTGAATAGTGTTATAAGCGATATATTAGATGTAATAGACGTGCCTTCACACATTGATATTCTTGTAAAAAAGAAACTACCGCAGATTACAACAGACAGGTATAAAATGCTACAAGTATTTCAAAATTTGATAGTAAACGCCATCTCATATAATGATAAACCCAAAGGTATTATTTCAATATCCTATTCGGAAAATAAAAGTGAATATGTTTTTTCTATTAAAGATAACGGCCCAGGAATAGCAAAAAAAAATCAAGAAAAAATCTTTCAAGTTTTCCAATCATTAGATTCCAATACCAAGAATAACGGAATTGGGCTTTCTATAGTAAAAACAATTATCGAGAAAGGAAATGGGAAAGTGTGGGTAGAAAGTATTGAAAAGGAAGGCGCCACATTCTTTTTTACCATAAAAAAATAGGAATGAAAAAGCAATCAAAAAGAAGCTCATACAAAAGAATCAAAATAAATCTGTTTGAAAAAGAGAATGAATAAAATCCCCAATAAGAATGAAAGAAATTCCCAACCTAGAGTACATCAATCAATTATCGAAAACCAATCTGGAGTTGAAAAACAGATTAATTTCAGTGTTAAAAACAGAGTTTCCTAAGGAAGTTAAAATTTATGAAATCAATATGACTACCTACAACTTTAAGGAAGCGGCAGAAAATGTTCATAAATTAAAACATAAAGTTGCATTGTTAGGACTTGAGAAAGGATATGATATTACCCGAAATTTTGAAGAACAATTAAAAAAAGATAGCAACGAAGGGCAGAGTGATTTTGAGGCAATATTGATGAACATTAAAACGTTTTTAAATAAACTATAATACAGGCATACCATGATTAAATGTATAATAATAGATGACGAGCAAATGTCTAGAGAAATTCTAGGTGTAATGCTTTCAAATGTGAAAGATTTTGATTTAGTTGCAACGTTTCCTGACGCTATTGAAGCAATTAAATTCTTGAATAAGAATCAAGTAGATTTGATTTTCTTAGACATTCATATGCCAAGTTTTTCAGGTTTTGATTTTGTCCAAACCATAAAGAATCCTCCTCAAATAATTTTTGTAACCATAGATGAAAATTTTGCTAAAGATGCTTTTGAATACGATTGTATAGTAGATTATTTAGTAAAACCTATTCAGGAAGATCGATTTAACCGATCAATTAACAGAGTAATGAAAAAACTTGTTAAGGAGACTAATGATGATATTCTAGTTAACTCAGAGGTAATCAAACAAAAATCTAATTCAGAGATCTATGTGAATATCAATAGCCGTCTTATAAAAATTGATATTGATACTATTTATACTATCCAAGCCCAAGGAGATTACATTAATATTAAAACTACAGAAACTAACTATGTTGTTCATACGCAATTAAAAAAAATAAAAGAGAAATTACCTGCGTCTAAATTCTTGCAAATTCACAGATCTCACATTATTAATACCGATAAGATAATTGATATTCAGGACAATACCGTTTTAATTGCCAAGGAAATTATCCCTATAAGCAAACAAAATAGAGCTGTTTTAATGAAACATCTTAATTTATTATAAATTCACTTTCATAACAGATAACGAAATAAAATTAATTTTAATTGAGAAAAACTAAAATCAAATTTTTTCAACTAATGGTAGCTATTATAGTCATTATACTGTTTGTTATTGCGTCCCTACGTTTTTGTTATTTATTAATCACTGATTAAAAATACGTTTTACTTTTTATGTTGGATTCTTAGAATCCATAGTAGTAAGATCATACTATTATAAAAATCTTAAACACTCCTCTTTAATTTTTTTAACCGAATGTATTAGGCTATTCGTCTAAACATATTGGTTAACTGTCGAAAAAAATACCTTCGAAGTTGTCCAACAATTATATTTGATTAGTTAAATGTAATTGTTATTGGATAGTTCTTACGGTATTACTACATAAAAGAGCATTCAAAAGAAATATTTTAATAATTACACCTCAAGAAGTATAACTTTATAAAATAGTTTATGCAACAATTGGAATTATTAAGAGAAGAATTTTATAATGAACTCGGAATTGAATTTACCGATGATCAGTATACTTTTTTAAATACCAATAAGAATAATACCTTGTTATTCGTAAGAAATATTAGAAATACAAAAAACATCAAATTTGTAAAAAGAAGGGATATCCGTTTAAATTATTTAATGTTTTTTGGGATTTTCGTCTTCTGTTCCCTTCCGTTTTTTTTTAATAATATGATTTTGGTAGTAAAATCATTTTGGGTTTTAACTTCGGTTATGTTTTGTTTTTTTGCTTCAAAATTTAAAAAATACGATTACAAAATTATTGTTATTACAAAAGGCTCTGAATTAATAAAGGTTGAAGTTGATCCTTTTTTTAAAGAAGAAGCCAAGCAAGTAGTTGCTCTCATTAGATCTAGAATCCCAAGTTTTGACTCTAAAATAATACATTTAAATGCAAATTAGATGGATAAGAAAATATTTATATATGAGGACTCAAAAGGCTTTTCTTCCTTGTTAAAACATTATTATTCAAACAAGGTTATTATAGATAGCTCCAAAGATAAAAACTTTATAGCACACAATTACGGAGATTATCAAGCCTGTTTTTTTATGATAAATAATGTTCGAGACTATATTATTTTCGAAAAAGTATTAAATAAAATAAAGACATTATTTGTTATTACTCCTGTAAAATTATACGAACATAAAATTACAAGCATGCAAAAGGAAAATATCATAATTCTTGACTTTAATGATGATATCAAAAGAAATATCATGAAAACCATTAATTTTAATTTAGAACTGAATAATATTATTTAGAAGCAATTTTCTCTTTTTTTAATACTAACTACCATACCTCCCAGTCGGCTCTAATGATGTAAGATTTAGTTCATTTATAATAAAGAAATACTAGTTCAAAAAGGGTTTTAAAAGGTATAGATACTCTTTTGTTTTTGAAGAATGTGCTTCTGTCATAGTCAATACTCAACCTAACCTCTTTTTAAATTGAATAGAATTTGGATTAGTGTATTACAAAAAGACAAAATGGTACCAGAGGAAGGGACTAAAAATGTTAAGCAAGATTTGCCTTGAACGATGTCAGTCCTATAATCATCCATAAATAAAATGGAATAATACAAAATAGTTGTTTCATAAGCGATAAGTGAGTTTTAATATAAATAGATAAAAGTGGCGACTATTCAATTAACAAGAAAAAAAGAATTTCAGGCTAGTTCTAGAAAATATCAAGTCTTTATTAATGATGAAATATTGGGCACCATATCAAATAATGAAACCAAAAAATTTACTGTTGTACCAAAACGTTATAGGATGGTTGTAAAATTAGATTGGTGTAGTAGTCCGATTATTTCATTTAATTTGGCAGAAGGTGAAACAAAATGCATACAAGTGGAGGGGATATTGCATAAGGGTTTGTGGTATAAAATATGTCTTTGTTTTATTTTCCTAGAATTTATTTATGTAGCTGCAAGGGAAACTGATTTTTCTGGTGTCTCTGTTAT
>Ga0315904_10006304_pt1 | contig 16247 bp, 12 predicted proteins | sample LakEriMetagenome_6_FD_203529 | JGI IMG/M metagenome (GOLD analysis project Ga0315904, IMG submission 203529) | Freshwater fungal communities from buoy surface, Lake Erie, Ohio, United States - Buoy 12 MA120 | ecosystem: Environmental > Aquatic > Freshwater > Lake | place: USA: Lake Erie, Ohio... | reverse complement strand
GACCGCGTAAATCTTGCTTGCCTGCGTCATGTTCAGGTCTTGGAACACGAAATCAGAGACATCGCAGGGCAAAGGCTTGACATATCCGTCATATATCCAAAAGCCGGAGCGCGACATCCAAATCGCGGCAGTCTCAATCGCCGCCACGGATTGCGAGGAAATCACGCCGCAGGCCGAGCCAACCTTCTCAAAGCTGTAGACATATGGCAGTCCGATGTATGTAGCTGTGTGTACGTCAACATCGGTAAAGAGCAGATTCAAGCCGCGAACACGCTTGCCGCACTTGAGATCGCCGACGGTCGTCAGCTCAAAGTCTCCGGCCTGGTTCGTCGCGGCAGGCGTCCAAACGGTATTATTTTCCTGATCGCACCACTGCACCTTACGGGTGTTGCCGCCCGCGCCCAGAGCGAACACGAACCGCTCTGAGGTGACGAGGACTGCTTCATTGCCGGTAGGCGCGTTCGTGATCGCAGCGGCCAGCGTCGGCGATGCAAAGCCTAGTTGCCACTCGTAGAGCTTGCCGTCAGCATTTGAGCAGCCAACCAGATATTCTCCCCAGGTGTCCAGGCTCCAAGTCGTAGCCGGTGCAACAGAGCCAACATCAGGACGCGCCACGCCGTAGGCGTAAGAGCCATAAGGTCCGTACCCGTAGCCGATCTTCGCCACGGCGTCGGCAGAGCCAGAGGTAAAGCCTGACGGTGTAATGTCCTTGAGCGTCCCAGCCTCGTTCATGACGTAGAGCTTGGAATGCGTACCAGCAGAGATCCAGCGGCTGCCGCTGTTGTCACGCCAGTTGATGAAGCCTCGACAAGCGCCGGTCATCTGCGATGTGCTGCGCTTGCGCCACCCGCCGACAGGTCGCATAGTACCTTCGTACCAGCGCACCAGCGAGGCATCGTAGTAGCGCCCAGCCGACTGAAACTCGGTGCCGTTACGGTACACGCCTGGCGGGATCTTCAAAGGTATGTATGGCATAGCGTCACGCTGATCTGTTGGACATGAATGAGACTGTCACGATTATCGACGGAGTTGCCGGTATTGCGGGTGTTGTACCACTAGCCGTTACAGCGGGGAACTGCTCAAGCGATACGCCTGGATCTGGCACCCGCCACATCATCTCAAAATAATCGTTCTCGGCAAGCTCAAGAACGAAGTTCATCGCGGCGATTAGTCTGCTCGCTGATCCAGTTGACTTCCTAGCCTTGATGCCAAATTGACTGTTTGACCCTGGGACATCGACGCCGTTCTTGCGAAACCAGATGTCAATCTCTTGCACATCGTTGGTTGTGTTGATGAACTGAGCGGAGAACTGGATGTTATAAACACCGTCCTGCGTCACCTTGATGCGTGACGGAAGATTCCCGCTGATCGCAGTAGATGACACGGTTTGAGATGCTGACACCTTGTATGTGCCAACTCCTCCAGCTGTACCAGTCAACTGCTCAACGATGCTGGTGTTGGCCGTAATGCCGGTCCCGGTGATAAGCATCGACGGGAAAATTGATCCCGCAGAGATAGCCGATACCGTCAGAGTCGTGGTGGCGATTGATCCGGTAAATGACGCGGTACGCGGATCAAGCGAGATGCCGTTACTGTAATCTGTTGTGTCGAATCGAAAGTAGTACGCTACAGCAGCCGATCCATCAGTCTGGTCTGTCGTATCCTGAAAGGCACCATAAGGCGTATTGAGGTACTTGCCGCCGCGAGGAGAGAGCAGCGTCGAGATGATGTTATTTAGCCGCGTGAAGTAGGTGCGCAAAACGCCGCTGCTCTGATCGACATAGCCTCGGTCGTACACAGACGGAGCAGACCCCACATCAGGGGTGCCCGGTGTTTGCAGTTGCTGATTAAGGTTCGTTGCCATCAGTCAGACAGAAAAAGTGCGCGCTCGTCTTTACGGCGTTTATCCAGTCCAGGCAGCACCTTGCCGCCACCCTTGTTCCATAGCAGGAAGCCATCTGCTGCGGCCTCCCATTCGCCGCGATTGGCTTTCATTCGAATCGTACTGCGCTGGAGGTTGCCAAGTCCTACATTGAAGGCAAAACTGACCAGAGCGTCAAAGCGGCCTTGACTGCCAGCACAGCCGGGAATAAGTCGAAGAACACCACGTTCAAAAGACGCGACATCAGACGCGAAGAGATCATCAGTTTCTTGCTTTGACCAGACACGACTATCCTCCGGCTTGAGCGGCAACTCCCTGCGAATCATCGGCACCGGCTTGTCGCCAGTACGCATCATCGGCAGCCTAATCTGCTCCTGATACAAGACATGGCCGTAACCGATTGTCCAGATGTGAGCCGGGCACAAGTAAGGGCGATTTCGATAGCCCTCGTACTTGTGCATCAGATCAGCGCCGACCTTGCTTAGTTTCACTTTTTGTTCCAGTTTCTAGAACCAAACCAAAATCCAATAATACCGCCAAGCATCGCCATCTCGTCAGGGCTGAAGATGATGTCCGAGTACTTCAGCACATCGTCCATGCTCTTGATCATGCCGGGGTTGGAATAGAGGTAGTAGCACAGGAACAGGTTGATCAGCACCAACTCAATCACGAAGATGTAGGTCACGGTCGGGCGCACAGTGCCGACGTAGGATGCGACCCATTTGTGGGCTTTCTCCAGCACCTGCTCGTCATGCTTGAGCGCGGCCTCAGTCATCTGCGCCTCGGTCTGCATCATGACCTGATCGGTGCGGATTTCCTCGATGCGCTGCTGCGCGGCGTAGCCTTGAGCAGCCAAAGCCAGCTCGCGCTCGTTCTGGAGTCGCGCCATTGCAAGCTCGTGCTTTTGGTCGGACTTGCTTTGAAAGAAATCAAGCAGTTTTGGCAAGCCGCTAATCAGCAGGCCGCCAAGAGTAGAGATGAGTGACAACATTAACCAGCTCCTTGTGCTGTTGCTTCCATAATGAACCAAATAGTTGCGCCAATAGTCACGACAACCACCAGCCCGCCGATGAGGATGATGAACAACTCATCAAGCTCCTGCTGCTTTTTCTTGGCGGCTTCCTTCTTTCGCCTGGCAGCGTGAGCCGCATCTGCTTCAATCTGCTGGGCGCGGGCCGCGATGCGCTGCCAGACGTCCATCTTGTTGCTCTGAAAGAAGAGCATCTTGATCTGATTCTCAAACTCCTTGGCCTGCTCGATAGCCATCTCAAGCTCAAGAGCTTTCCCCAATGCGCTACCCTTGAACTCGCCCTGCTGAGACTTCTGCACCACCTCGATGGCATCGGCCTTGGCGTCGAAGTACTTGCCAAGGACCGGGCCGAGCGATGTCACATCATCGACCGTCGCCGCGACCTTCTTTACAAGCTCAACGGCTGACGAGATCGCTGCAAGGGCGGTGATGGGGTCTAGCATGTTAGCTGCCTTTGATGTGCCCTGCGGCCCAGGTGATGACGCCACCGACAGCGGAGGCGATGGTCATGCCCATCCAGAAACCGCCTTTGCCCTTGTTGGCAAGCGCAAGCAGCTCCTCGATCTGGCGCTCCATCTTGTCGAGCTTCTTGTCGATTACTTCAAACCGCCGCTCGTAGTCCTGGACGCGCTGCCACATTGCTCCGTAGCGCACCGGATCAATCTCTCCAGGCTCCATATCTCACCTCAAGCAGGCCAGGTAAGTTGCAGCGCGGCCAGCTCGTCAACGGTAGAGCAGGCTTTGATCGCTGTCTCGTTCACATCAGATGCAGCGCGAATGGCAGCGCGATCAGCCAGCGTATCGGCATCTACTGCCTTCACGCCTTCGGCAGCGCGAACCACCTTCCAATCCGTTACGGCCAGCAGAGTACCGGCAGTCGCTTTGACCTGAGCAACCATGCTGTCCTTAAGCTGGTCTATGTCTTTTGGAATACCTGGACCCCAATAGAACCTGTCATCGTATGGCACAGGATCAGCAGCCTCCGTAATGCCAATTGCAGCGCGCTCTTCCTGGCTTGCAAGGCGTATCCAGTTGGCTGGGTATTGAGTGCCATCTGCTGTGGTGAATGGCACATCAAGGCCGAGAGGTTTGTTGTCGAGTAGGAACATGGGTTACCTCGCAAGAGCGTTTTTGAATGGGTGTTCGGCAAAGGCGGCAAAAATATAAATCTCGCTACCGTCATTGAAACTTGAGCTTCGCATCTTGAAGCCATTGGCCGTTACGTCAACGTCACCAATGGATGTCTCAGCGCCTGATGTATTCGCCAGAAGACCAGACGTAATGACATTGGTCGTTCCTCTGGCTGTGTCATGGATACTCCAGTTAACCCCAGCCGTGACAGTCCCCTTACGCAGAATCCACCTCGGCCTGAACCCGCAGAACACGAACGGGCCGTCGCTGCTGCCGTTGCCGGTGTAGCTGCCGAAGCGCGAGAAGCCTGCGACCTCGGAGAAGAGGTAGGCGACCATCGAATAGCCTGATCCGTTCGTGCGGTTGGCAGAACCTACGGAGAACACCGAAGACGTTGGCGCTGTGCTGTTCCAATAAATGCCGGTGACTTGTGTGGCGACCGTGGTTTCAAGCTGCAATGCGCCGCCCGCACCAATGCTGGCGTGATACACGGCCCAGCCGTCCGTCCCGTTTGAACGCGGCTTGGTGATTATCATCTTTGGCGCAACACCAAGCGAGTGGCTAATGTTCTGCGATGTACCATTGCCCGTGTACGTCACGATGTCGAAGCCCTGCGTAGCGCCTTCTTTCCATTGCCAGCCTACAAAAGCCTCGCCAGAATTATTGCCACCGATTGCGCTTCCAAGCGTAAAGCCGTTGCTGTTGAACGCAGTTACACCAGAAACTGTTTGCTCTGCGTTCGTCAAGTTCGAGCCGAGATAAGCTGTTGCCCCACGAACACTGTCAAACAACCCGTGATCTCGCGCTGCACCTCTTGACTTGTACCAAACCAGATCAGGCTGCATTGAGCCGCTGTTGGTGACAGACAAGGTGCTGCCGTTGCCCGTGTAGGTCGTCGCATCAAAATACTGATTGCCCTTCAGGATCGTCGGCGCAGGCAGGTTCAGCGTGTTCAGTGCCTTGAAGCCGCTGGGCGGGGTGTAGGAGAAGGGGCGCTGGCCGAAGTTCGTTGCCAACGTCTGAGTGGTGCCTGTCGAGCGATAGATCTCGGCAGTTGGAAACCATGGCTCTCCGCTACCGATAGAGCTGAACGCGGTTCCTTGCGAGACACCGTTTTTGTAGAAAGTCAGCGTTTGTGCGTCGGCATCCAATGCAACGCCGATCACATCGCCGTTGTTGTAGGTTGCACCATATGCGCTTGCAGACCCTGCTCCCCACTTAAACCCATCATTCAGGTACTCGTAGCCGCCAGAGTTTGCACCGAGTCCGTTTCCTGCCGGCCAGTTGACGTTTCCCAATACGATGCCAATGCCAAGCCACTGACCGGCACCGGCATCCTTAGCGACAACATTGACCTCCCAGTACCATTTGCCGGTGGACACGCCCATAGTGCTTCTTGATCCAAAGTACGCATTGGATCCAGCGCCAAGGGTGACCGTGATGTTTCCATCTGTTGGGGTAATGCGGTTGCTGCGATGCTCCAGCGGATTCATCACGCAGTAATTCCCCCGCCCATTGCCGCCGTCAGCCCACTGCGTCGGCACATCCAGCATCGAGTCGTAGGTCGAGCCGCTGGTCACGCTGATGTTGTTGGGTGTCCAGTTGTTGCCGTTGCCGCTGTAGTCCTTGCCGATGGTGGCTGCGGTGTTGTTGCTGTTGTCGCTGAAGTTCAGGAAGAAGCCATTGGTGCCGTAGGTGCCGGTGTACTTCTTGGGTTTCCATACGCCTGTGATGGAATCAGTCTCACCGAAGCTGCTGGGCGTGAGCGCCTGGCCGTCGATGAAATTGATCTCGGTGATGTAGCCGTCGAAATAGTACGCAGCCGCATCGCCGCGTCGGCCAATGGCGTGAACAACTGCGCTATTGAGGTTGAGGTCTGCGTTCTGAGATGGGTAAGTGGCGACAGCAAACGCTGTCTGCTGCACCCCGTTGACGTACATTTTTACGCGGTTGCTTGCAGTTGCTTGAGTGGTGTCAAAAGCCACAACAACGTGATACCACGCAGAAGGGTCACGGAACACTGCAGTTGTGGTGACTTCGTAAGCGCCGCCACTTGTGTCGCGAAAATGCAGTGCATCGCCATTGCCCGTTGTGCTGCCAAAAAAGCCAATGACCTCTCTGGTTCCTGCGTTTCCCAAGATGGCAGAGGTCGTACCAAGCGCTCCTCGTTTCGTCCATGCCGACAGAGTAAAGATGCGCCTTGATGTTGGCGTGCTAAATGTTCTGTCGAGATACGCACTCGCGCTTGAGCGTAGCCGCACAGAGCGGCTGATGTTGTAGCCCTCTGGGCCGAGCAGTAATGGCAGCGCGTCAATCATCGGACATCACTCACAAGGCGAGCAGTGATGCGGCTCGCAGACTCTACGAAGTACACCAGCACATCGACAGCATTGGCGGTCGTGGTCAGTACCGGCGCAGACCCGTTGCTGAATTTCCAGTTGCTGCCGTAGGCCAGCGTCCTGCTGCCCGTGCCGTCCTGGGTGATGGTGATCGCGCCGCTCTGGCCTGCCGTCTGGTTGGTCGGGTTGGCCAGGGTGCGGTTGCCGCCAAGCGTCACGCTGAAGTTGTTCGCCAGCGCAAAGTTGGCTGTGATGGTCGCGCCATCGGTCAGAGCTGAGATGGCCCCGCGCTGCGCGGCGGTGAAGGACTGAGCCACATTGGTGACCGCATTGTTCGCGTCATAGGCCTGGACGTTGACGCCAATGGCCACCCCAAGATTTGTGCGTGCTGTGGCTGTGTTGGTTAGGTCAGACAGGTTACTGGCCTTAGCCAACTTCTCGCTGTCAACCTCCTCGATGGCAGTCTGCACATTGCTCGCTGCGACACCGCCGGCAGGTGTGAAGTTGATGCTGGCCGCAACACCTTGCACATAAGCCGCCACCCAGGCCGTGCCTGTGTAGAGCTTCATGATGCCAGACACGCTGTTGAAGTACAGCGCACCGGCCACCAGCGCATTGCCATCATTGTCAACAGATGGATCGCTAGTCTTGCTGCCAAGGTATCGGTCGTCAAACGAATCGTAGACAGCCAGGGTCTGGTCGCGGGCGGCCTCGGCTGCAGTCTGAGCTGAAGACGCACTCGACGCAGATGACGCTGCACTGGATGCAGACGATGCCGCATTTGATGCGGATGTGCTGGCCGCGCTGGCGCTGCTCGAGGCATTGCTGGCCGAGGTTGCTGCAGCTGAAGCTGATGCAGCAGCGTTGGTGGCCGACGTAGTTGCCGAGGAAGTGTCCACCAGTAGCGACCACTTGGCGCTGTCGGTGTTGGTGTTGATCGGCTGCGATCCGCTCGAGGTGTGCTGCGTAATGCACTGCCAGATGTTGTTGTTGCTGGTGTCCTTGACGATATCTCGGACGTAGTACAAGACCCCGCTGGCCCAGTTGCCGCGGTTGGTGCCAAGCGTGTCGCCCAGGGATGGGTTGCCGTTGGAGTCAAAGGCAAGAGTCTTGCCGGCCCGCAGAGTCGCACGGGGCAGCGTCATGTTGATGGTGGTCGGGTCAGTCTGTGGCGCAATCAGCGCACGGCCCAGACCCTCGGCATTCTGCTGCGCGAAGATGGTCTGCTGATCCATCTCGTCGTTGACGGTGTTGGCGAAGAAGTCGCCGCCGGTCACAAAGTCGGTGGTGCGCTGGATGGTGCGGTTGCCAACGATGGCGATCTGCGTGGCCCCTGTCGGTGTGGCAGCCAGCGTCACATAGCCGGTGCCGTTCGTGTTGATGGTGACCGTGTAGTCTGTGGTCAGCGTCAGCAGGGAGTCGTCCCGGTACACCGCGATGTCAGTGTTGGCCAGGATCTCGAAGGTGAAGTTGTACGGGCCAGTGCCACTGGCCGCGTAGACCACCCTGCGGGTGACATTGGAAATTGGGACGGCCATGATGCATTCCTTCCGATTGAAAATTGTACGTCTTTAATCTGGTTTGTAATAGAGCCCGTTGGCTTTGCGCAGCTCTTTAAGTTCGTCAATTTTGACTTGCAGCCCAATGTCTTCTGTCCTAAGTATGTTTCTCGCAACATCCATGAATTTGGAATGTACGCGCTGCACGGTCTTTTGCTGATCATCTAAAGACAGTAGATCAAAACCTGGGGTGCGCATGATGTTGAGGATTTCCTGCTTAGCTGGAAGCTCCTTGCCATAGATGGTCAGCAGCCGGTTGTACTGGAATGCATCCAGCTCGACCCCATCAATCTTGCGCTCTGGCATGCCGATGGGTGATCCCATGCGTACCAGCGCATCGTCCACCTCGGAAAACTGCTGCGGGGTCACGCGTGTGGGCAGCACCAGCTCGTAGGCCGCGCCGGTGCCAGACTTGGTCGGATCGCCCCACAAGTTAAGCGCTTCAGGCAGATCAGCGTTGAAGTAGGGAAGCCTGGACTTGTACCGATTGAACGCCTCTACAAATCCGCGCACACCCATAGGCAGCTCGGGGCTTGCCCTGGTGTCGCGGTTGGTCGGGTCTGACAAACGCTCGATGCCAGCCAGCAGCGACCCGTAGGCACCAACAGGCGAGCCCCCGATGGCAAAGCCACCAAACTGCTTGACCAGCCCGTCCACGATCTTCTTGCCATCCACCTCGCCCTGCTGGTTTGATCCAATCAGCTTGGCCACCTCAGATACGCCCTGGAGATAGGGCTGCTCCTTGAGGTATTCGTACAGGCCATAAGTGCCGCCCAGGAAAACCTCCTCAATTTTGCTTGCATCGGGCTCATGCTTGGCATATTCAGCATAGTCGGCAGCAATGGCCAGCAGCGCTGAGATCGGCTCCATGCCGCTATAGCTGTAGTACTTGCCGCCGATCTTGATTGAGTACGGTTGCCAACCGTCGCGCAGCAGCGCATCTCGGTCGGCCTTACGGGATGGGCCGCGCCCGGTAATGCTGCCCTCGGCGGCCAGGGCTCCAAAGGTCGCCAGCACGGCCGAGCCCAGCGTCACCTTGGCCAGGGCCATGTCGCGGTACACGCCACCCTTAGCGATCTCCTCACGCCACTGCGAGGACAGCGGTGCAAACGGGGTGCGCTCAATGACCTGCAGCCCGATGTTGGCCGGGGTCTTGAAGAACGGCACCACGATCTTGAGGGCAGGGTGGTTGAATGTTTGCTGCAAGCTCTTGAGCGCTGGCGGCAAATCTGCAGTGAAGGTGCCCTTCTGGGCAAACAGCACAGCTGCCTCGTCCAGGTCGCGGGGCGGGTTCTGGAACAGACTGATTGCCTCGGCCTCGGCCTTGGCAAGCGCATCGGCTTCTGACATGCCAGAGTCCAGCGCTTCACGGTAGACATTCTTGCTGCGCCGGGTGACCTGAGCGTTAAGCTCCATGCGGTAAAGCGTGCCCTTGAAGAACTCATCCTCGGCCATCAACAGCCTGCCTGGCAGGGTGACGGCGGTGCCGTAGTAGTCGATTGCCTTGCCCAGCCACTTGTCCTGCTCGATGCCGAACGCAGCAGAGCTGATGGATGGCAACTCGCCACCACGCTGCATTTCGATCTTGCTCATCAAGTCATTTGGCTGGTTTTTCCTGAACGCCGTGGCGGCAAGATCAAAGCCTTCGACCAGGCCATTGCGTAGCGACTGAATCATGGTCAGCGCTTCGTCGTAGCCGATCTTTTCTGCCTCACTGCCTGGCACCAGCGACTTCCAAGAACGCACCCCTGGCGGCAGCACGTTGCTGTAGAAGGCGGCGACCAGGCGCTCAGGAATTTGGTACAGGCCAAACATGCTATTCGAAACAATGTTCTTGGCGTGCGACACGGGGCTAGAAAGCAGCCCGTTGATGTAGGTGGTGAACCAGATATCCTTCACGCCAGACATCATGGACTTTTCAACCAGGGAGTTCCTAGCCGCACGCGACTCCAGCGTGAGGTAGGACTTGGCCATGTCGGACAAGGCCGCATCGCCACCGTACTCATCGATGACCTGGCGCACCACCGCAGCGTTGCCGTCGCGGGGAATGCGGAACACGGCCAACGCCCTGGCGGTTTCGGTTTGGATGCCCTTGACACCGCGCTGGATCAGTCCATGGAAGGCGATCTGCTGACGCAGCACCAGCTTGTCCACATCGGTGGCTTGGCCAGAGTTGACCAGCTTAAACAGGCGATCCAGCTCGTTGGCGCTGGACTCCAGCACCTCGAGCGCTTTGTAGGTTTCGACGGCGTTGGCCATCATCTTGCCATCGCTGCCGATCAAGCGAGACAGGAAGGCCTCGTTGATGCCCGACTCGGCGGCCTTGGCCTTGATCTCGTCGAAGGTCACAGCCTTGGTTCTGATGTTCAGCGCATCGGCCACGCCGCCAACGATAGCAGCGGCATCCTCGGTCTGGTAGCGCGACAGGTTGAACGGCTCATCTGGTGTGCCGCCTGGCTTGCCTTGTGTGATGCCAAATGTCTGCCGGCGGCTGACAGCCCGGCCAACTTCTTGTGTCAGAGTTTGGTCAGCTTCCGGGATCAGCTTGAAGCGACCAGCTTTTGCCGCTTCTGGCAAAGTGCCTTCTGCAGCACGGGCTGCATCTGGAACTAGGTTGCGCTCAGCTTTGGTGGCTTGCCTGGTGATCAACCTGCGGATAGCAGCGTCAGCTGGGCCGGCAATTTGGACGCCTTCCTCCATGCTGGGGGTGCCAGGTTCAACATCCAGCGGTGGCTCGGCCATCAAGTCCTGGGCCGCTCCAGGCATAGGTTCTAACGGGATCTGGTCAGCAGGAGCGCTTGACAACACGCTCGGCAAGATCTGGTCAAGACGTTGGTCAAGTGGCTGTTGGGTGATGGCCATTACTCAGCTCCTTGTTGCAGAGCTGCACCGCCCCGCGTTACGCCTGGTTGTTGTCCTGCTCGGGTTTGTCTTCCGGTTCGCTTGGATCCATCGGCAGCACCACCTTGGACAGCTCGCGGAACAGCGCCAGCGGATCCTGGGGCTGGGAGGGTGGTGCCGATTGCGGAGGCAAAGTCGTCGATGAGTTCACGGTTTACTCCTGGCCAGGTGTACCAAGGTTTCCCGAAGTACTGGTTGGGGCTGCCATCAGGCAGCGTGTCCTTGCTGAAGAATTTTACTCCAGGGAAGTTGTCAGGAATCACCCCGTTTTTCTTTTCCATCACATGGTCGAACATCTCGTTGAGGTCGTTCTTTGTCATGGCCACTTTGTCGCCATTGGCTGTCTCGTAGACAAACCTATTGCCGCCTCCTGGCATGCGCTCGTAGGTGACACCAAAGCCACGCTCATGCGTGCGGCCTTCCCTGACCGGCACGTTGGCAAATGGCATGGGCGCGCCCTCGGCCTTCTTGACGATTGTCTCAAGGGTGGGATGGGCGACCTCCTGGCCAGACGACAGTACCCAGCTTTCCCAGTGGTAGCGGCCAATGCTGGCCTTGTCGGGTCTACCGACCGCCGTGTACAGATCCTTCACGCGAGTGGCCAGCGACCGCTCCAGCGCCTCGTAGGTGGCAAGGCCTGGGCCGCCATCAAACAAGAACGCCACATCGTCGTAAATCTTGTCGCCACCAGCAAACAGGCGATTGATCTGGATACGGTCAAGCACCATTACATCCTCTCGGCCAGACACAAGCAGGGCAAAGGACAGCACCTTGTTTCTGATGCCAACACCTTCAGCCAGGCCATAGAACTCGCGCCTGATCTGCGGGCCTGTCATCTCCGGGTTGGCGACCATGTCATGCAACGCCTGCAGCTTGGTGCGGCCATCGGGCAGCTTCTCGCTCATCTTAGGCAGAAACACGCTTACAAAATCGTTTGCATTGCTGGTGACCTGTTTGCCAGGACTGCCAGCAGGAATGGTCTGGCCGACCATCTGTAGCCCTGCGTCAATATCGGCCTGAGTAAACTCCCCGCGCACAGCCTTTTGAATGAACGGCTGCATGGACTCAGCCAGGTCGAGGAAGCCAGACTCATGCGGATAAGCCGATGCCATGCGTGAGAGCATGGCCCAGAACATCAAGGTGCCGGTGGTGTCTGCGCTGGCGGTGCCGTTCTGGTAAATGTTGCGGAACTTGTTTACCACCGCGAAGCCGCGATCGGCCTCATCAATCTGGGCTTTGCTCATGGATCCAAACCAGCTCGACCACTTCTGCATGTCGTTGGCGTTGTTGATCAGCCAGCTCGGCGGGATCGGCACCTCGTTAGAGTTGTAGACGTTGGCCATCATCGTGGCAAATGCTTCGTCGGACTTCAGCGGATCCGGGAATGCAACAGCCAAGTTATCAAGCCTGGTCGAGACATCTTGATAGTTGCCTGGATTGACATCATTGACGATGTTCTGGTTCTTACCTTCAGGTGTGTATGAACCTGTCACTGAAACCCTGTACTCTGGCATTAGCTTGAGTTGCTTTTCTGGCGCCACATCGCGGCTGATCCTGGTGGCTCCACTGTTGACCCTGGCGGCAGAATCTCTAGTCACTGGGCCATAGCGCTCGAGCGGCACGGCGGGTATTAGTAAACCCTGGCGCTGCAACATGTTGCCCGTCATTTCGCCGGCCTTGGGCGCCAAAGCGCGTGCTACTGGTCTTGCTGCTTTTGCGGTGGCAGCAGCGCCAGGAAGTAGGCCAAGCGCAGCTCCACCGGCCTGCAACGCGGCGGTGCCGTAGTTACCCTGCCTGGCCGACTCGACAGCCTCTCCACCCATGATGGCAGCTTCCTCGCTCTGCATGGTGGTGCCAAGGAATGGCATAACGTCTGCCAGGCCAATACTCAATGGCAGGTTACTGCTAGGCCCACCAATGAGCGTCTGCGCGTTTTGGCGGGCCTTGTAGCGGTTCATGCCCATGCCTTCAAACCCAGCCTGCAAGAAGTCAGCCAGGCGCTGCCTGATAGTTGGATCGAATGGCTTAATGCTGTCCACCGGGCGGCCACCGCCGCCGGCATCGGTCATGGTCTGGCTTGGGCCAGCTGCCAGAAGCACATCCTCTGGCGGCTGGTCAGGCGCGGCCATCTCTGGCATCGCTGGCGCAGCCGGTGGATCTGGGAACTGGTAGGAAGCCAGTGCCGACAGGTATCTGTTTTCAATTGCGCTGTAAGCCATTGTTGATTTCCTGCTTCAAGGAGTAGTTCATTTCCGACGGGAAAAGTCATCAATAAACCTGTTTGCATGATCCCAATAGAACGGCAGAGAAATGTTGTAATCGTCGTTAAGTTTTGTTGAAATTTCAGATAGCCGTGACGCAAAGTAATCCAGATCTTGCGAGCTGAGTCTATTGCCTACACCTATACCGGCGCCTTGAGGTAGGACGCCGGTTTTCAATCCAAGTGCAAAGTACTTGTATTCCTCAAACAGATCCTTCGCCTGTTGATTCCGCAAGGCTTTTTGCACGTTTGCGCTGGTCGAAAATTCCCTTGGCTCATACACATCAAACTCAACTGGCCTGAGCTCCAGGTCAGCTCTGGTTCCTTTGGCCGCTTGCGGTTGGGTGCGCAAGAAAGGCCGCACAGCCGCAGCAGCTGGAGCCGGCGCGGGAGCGGGTGCAGGTGCAGCAACAGGTGCGCGTGCAGTCGCAGGTGCGGGGGCTGGTACAGGCGCAGGGGCCGGTGCCATAGCAGGGGCTGGCGCGGGTGCTGGTATTACACGCGCAGGAGCAGGCGCTACTGCAGCTGGCGGTGCCACAGGCGCCGGGGCGGGTGGCATTGATGGAGCGCTTACAGTTTCACCAGCAGCCAGCCTCAACAATCGCTCTATCGCATCGACCTGCCGCAGCTTGTTCAAATCGTTGCCAGCCTTCTGTCTAAGCGCTGGCAGATTTTCCATGGTAACCGTGCCCGTGATCCACTCACGCCCAGGCACCGGGCTGCCGTCTGGCCGGCGGGCAAACCCCTCCAGGCTTTTGCGTGCAGCGTTGGCTTCCTCGGTAGACCGGCGTGCGCTGAGTCCTGCTTCCAGTCGATCCAAGATCTGGCGCGATGTCAGAGTCTTGCCCTCTGCCGCAGCCGCAGCCTGAATTTGCAACGCCTGGGCTTTAAGTGCATTGCGGCGTTTGAACTCCTCTCCCTTGGGGTCAAGCATTACCACGCTGCCCGGTATGATGGGGATACCAGCGAGCTGCGTAATTCCGTTATCAAGCTCTTTACTATCGCGGCGGTCATCGGACTTCAAGATCTTCAGCAAAGTTGTTGCATCTTCGCCAGTAATCCCTTTCCCGACAAGCGCCCAAATTTGCCTGGAGTCGGTAATCGTGTTTTCGTAGATGCCATTGAGCAGATTAAATTTAACTGCTTGATTGGTTTCTGGTGGTTTTGGCTCCAGCAGATCCTTGAGCGTGCCAATCGGCACCGACCCAGGCGGCAGAGCTGTGAGCTGCCTGATAAGGTCGGCCCTCTTGGGATTGTCTGACTTGAGCGGAAAGATCTGTTCTAGCAAGTCTATGGCCTTGGCCTCGCCCTGCCTCTTGTTTTCTGCCGCCTTGGCATCAGCAATTGACTTGCGATTGTTGACGGCCACCATAAAGTTGGCGGTCACCTTGGCCACAGCATCAAAGTCATTGGTGATCAAATCTCTCAGCACCGGGCTCATGTTTCCAAGGTCGCCAGCTCGCAACTTTTGCAAAGTGAGATCTGGGTCTACCATGTTTGCATCGGTGATCAAGGCCTTGGTCACCGCGTTGACCTTGGCGTTGCGCAAGGCCACCTCAAACTTGGTGCTGTATTGGGCCTGAAGCGCCTTGTCGCCAAGCAGCAAGGACTGCGTCAGCACGTTCCTGCGAAACACATCGGCAAGCTCATCAATGGATCGCTGCTCAACAAACTCAGTGCCTGTTTCATCCAGCTGGCCGGTGCCGCGATACCAACTGCCCTGCGAGACTGTGGCTTCTAGCAGCCTGACGCTGTTGTCAAAGTCTGCATCAAACTTGGCGATGCGCTGCGCTTTCGCACGGTCAATCTCAGCTTTGTAGGCAGCATTGAGAACTGTGTGGCCATGCGTGGCCATAGTCGCCCGGAACTTGATCGACGCATCTGGATCAATGCCGGCCAAGGATTTTGAGTATCCATCCGACATTGTCTGGATCCTGGAGCTGATTTGTGCGGATGTGGCGCGGCCGTCCTCCACATCAGCCAACAGTTTGACCAGCTCGTTGCGGCCCTCAATTTCAAAGTGGCTCGACAACTCCAGGCTGCGGGCCTTGCGAACAGCCTGCTGGTACACACTGAATGGGTTGCCGCCTAGTTCAAGTGTGGTCAGGTCACCGTTCTTGGCCGCCTCAAGCTGCTGAGACGTAAGCCTGTTTTCGGCAGCAAATTGCAGACCCTCACGCTGCCTGGACACCATTGCTTCCTGAAACAGGTTGGCGCTCATGCGATCCAGAATATCGGCCAGCTGGCCAGCTCCTTGGGCCTGAACACGCGGGGCCACATAGTTGACTTCACCAATGCCGACCCGCTGCGCAGGGGCTGAACCTGGTGCGCGGATGTCTACTCGGCCAGATTCAATGCGTCCGGTTGCCATTATCTTTGCCCCCTATCCATGCGTGCAAAATCGCCGGTTGGCAACTGCGTTGTGTCGGCCCTCTTGATTCCAGAAAAAGGCTCTGCCTTGCCAGCAAAAGTAGTCGCGCCACGCAGCAAGGTAATGTTGGCCAACATTCCACCGGCCTTGCGTGCGGCTCCTGCCGCGCCCTGTAGCTGGCCAGCCTGGCGCTGGGCCTGGAACAGGTTGAGCGTGTTTTGCAGTTCAGTTGATTGGAGCAGGGCAGACGCATCCTCAAATCCAAGCACGCGGGCAGACAGCGCGTTGAGATCAGCCACGCTGACATCACGCATGGTTGCCGCCACGTTCTCACGCTGCACGGCCTCAATCGACCCAGGGCCAAGCGCAACACCACTGGCGGCAGCCCTGGCCCGGATCGCGGCATTTGTCTGGCGCATGTTCCGCAACAACGTGTTGCCGGCGATCTGCCAGTTGCGTGCATCGGTTTCTGCCTTCTGCAGCATCCTGCCGGCCTGCACCTCGGCATAGGTCTGGTCGAGATCTGCACGCACCTCAGAGATTGCCAAGGTATCCCTGGCCTGCAGCAGGTAGGCGGTCTGCTGCTGGATGCCCTGCGCCCGCTGGTATTCAGATGATGCGAAGGATTCAAGAACCCCGCCGACCGCTTGAGCTTGTCCTAGTGTGATTGCCATGTTCAGTTCCCCGCATTGACCGCAACGCGGTAATCAAGACCCAGCAGCGTCATCTTCAGCGGCAGCGTCTGCGATACCTCAATGGCCTGCTCGCGGCTGT
>Ga0315904_10006300_pt1 | contig 16249 bp, 14 predicted proteins | sample LakEriMetagenome_6_FD_203529 | JGI IMG/M metagenome (GOLD analysis project Ga0315904, IMG submission 203529) | Freshwater fungal communities from buoy surface, Lake Erie, Ohio, United States - Buoy 12 MA120 | ecosystem: Environmental > Aquatic > Freshwater > Lake | place: USA: Lake Erie, Ohio... | reverse complement strand
TGATCTTGGCGGAGAGCGGGAAATAGTCCTCGGGCACCATTGAGGCGGTGGCGAAGATGCCAGTCAGCAGGGCGCCCACCGTGCCACCCACCCCGTGGACCATGAAGGTGTCGAGGGAATCATCGAACTTGATGGAGGCTTTGATGCGCACAGCGATGAAGCAGGCGATCGCTGTGACGGCACCGAAGATCAGGGAGGAGCTGATGTAGACAAAACCGGCAGCCGGGGTGATGCCCACAAGACCGGCCACCGCACCGGTGGCAGCGCCGACGGCCGTGGGCTTGCCATCCTTAAACCATTCGATCAGGCACCAGGTGAGCAGGCCGGCCGAGGCCGACGTGGTGGTGGTGACGAAGGGGTAGCCGGCGGTCTTGGCGGCAAACATGCTGGCACCGTTGAACCCGAACCAGCCGAACCAGAGCAAGCCTGCTCCCAGGAGGATGAAGGGAACGTTGTGGGGCGGACGAATGTTGTCGGGGTAGGTGTTGCGAGGGCCGATGATGGCCGCCGCGACCAGCGCCGCAACGCCAGAGGCGATGTGCACTACGGTGCCCCCGGCAAAGTCGATGGCACCAATGGCGCCAAAGGGGCCGAGAAAGCCACCACCCCAAACCATCTTGGTCATCGGCGAGTAGACGACCAAACTCCAGATCAGGCAGAACCAAAACCAAAACTTGAAGCTCACCCGCTCCACCAGGGCACCGGAGATCAGGGCCGGGGTGATGATAGCGAACATGCCCTGGAACAGGGCAAAGGAGGAGGCGGAGATGGCCAGGCCATCCGCGAAGGGCGCGTCGCCGAGTTCACCCCCCACGCCGTTGAGCCACATGGCGCCAAGGCCACCGATGAAAGGGCTCTGGAAACCCGTGTCGAAGGCCAGGCTGTAGCCGATGACGACCCAGAGAACGCCGATGAGCCCCATCATGAAGAAGCTCATCATCATCGTGTTGAGCACGTTCTTCGAACGGGTGAAGCCGCCGTAGAAGAACGCCAAACCTGGTGTCATCAGCAACACTAGGGCCGAGCCGATCAGCATCAGCAGGTTGTCAGCGCCATCGGTGGGCATCTTCTGCAGCGCCGCCTGGGCGGAACCGGCCAGCAACGGCAACAGGCCCGCACCGGAAGCCAGCAAAAGAAGGGCGAAGCGGCGCAGCTGCGGTTCCTGCACGCCTGCAAGCACTGCGGTGCGGAAGCGGTCAAAGGTGGCCTCGACAGACACACCTCCACCGGACAGGAGAGTCCGTGGCATGAGGGGAGAAACCTCTCCGAAGTTCACCGCGCAACAGTGGACCCGCGGGAACACACCCCTCTGTAGCGATGGAAACAGAGTCGCGATGCAGGGCTTCCATATCTCCGTTCGTGAACATCAGCGGCGCGGCGGACCTGCATCGCGGTTCAGTGCTCGAGGCCTGGGAAAGACGTCTGCCTGTCTGCCCTGGCTACCCCCTGGCCGGGGGACCCGCTCTCAGCCCCCGCTGAGCGGCCAGGGGGCGACCAAGGGTTGTGCCTGCTTCCGAGCCGATGATCCAAGGGAGGGATCGCGCCTGCAGGCCCCAAATCCAGGCGCAAATGCCCCCCGTGGTGTGCCCCGGAGGCGGATGGCATGGAACTTGTGACCGGCAAGCCGCCGGTAGGCCTCGCGCCCGGCCGCTGTGCGCACCGCCCAGCCGCGCTGCTGCTGCAACACGGCTGTTGCAACAGCGCGGTTTTGGCCTACCAATGGCGGAGTCTGGCGAGGCGGTGGCCCGTTAGGTAACAATAGATTCAGCACGTGGACCCTACCGGCCAGATCTGGCCCCCTCCCGACGCGTTCGCTCCCACTCCTTATCCCATCAGGGTATGTATACACACGGTTCCGAGATTGTAGATCACGTCTTGCGCGATCGCCCCGCCGGAACCCAGCCTGCGCAGCCCCTGAGTTGGGAGCAACTCGCGGATCAGGCGTTGCCTGAACCCGATCGCCGCAACGGTCCCACCTCGTCGCAAGCCAGGCTCCGGCTGTTCGGCCATGCGCTAGCGGATGTGCGGGTCACGCTGTATCGCGATCATCATGCCTGGTGCCCCTATTGCCAGAAAGTCTGGCTGTGGCTGGAGGAAAAGCGCATTCCTTATCGGGTCAAGAAGGTGGCGATGGTGTGCTACGGACAGAAGGAGAGCTGGTATCGGGGCTTAGTGCCAAGCGGTATGCTACCAGCGCTCGAACTTGATGGCGAACTCTATACGGAAAGCGATCGGATCCTCGCGGCCCTTGAACGTCGCTTTGGTCCTCTGGCTGACCCGATGGATGCCCCCGCTGTGCTGGAGTTGCGCAATCTCGAACGGCTGTTGTTTCGAGCCTGGTGTCAGTGGCTGTGCACCCCTGGGCTTGGACCTGATGGAGAACGTCGGGCGGGGGAGGCCTTTGAACGGATCGCCGCTCAGTTCGCCTCCGCCCTCGACGCACGACCCGGGGTGTTCCTGTTGGGTCGCGGCAGCGAAGACGGTCCTGGAACGGCGGATCTGGTCTTCATCCCCTATGTGGAGCGGATGAGTGCCTCCTTGGCTTATTACAAGGGCTACCTGCTGCGTCAGCGGCATCCCGCCATCCACCGCTGGATGGTCGCCCTCGAGCAGCGGGACACCTATCGCGGCTGTCAGTCTGATTTCCATACCCATGCCCATGATCTGCCGCCGCAGATGGGCGGCTGCTATGCCAGTGGCACAGAGGTTCAGCGACAGCTCGCTCAACGCATCGACCAAGGGCCCTGGCCAATTCTCTCGGGAATGGCCACTGGGGATCCGGAAACCAGTCAGCCCGAACCACCCCAGGCCGCCGCTGAAGCCCTGAGCCGGGTGCTGCGTCATCGCGAGCCCCTGCTGGCCCTTTCCGCCACCGGCGGCCCCCAGTTCGACATTCCCCTCCGTTGTGCGCTGACGACCCTGATCAGTGCTCAGCCATGTCCCCCGCCGGCGGGATCGGCCGCCAACCTCCTCTACCTGCGGGATCGCATCAGCGTGCCCCGCGACATGAGCCTGCATGCGGCGCGACGCTTGCGCCAAGCCCTTGAGGTCACGACCCGCTTAGACCCCACCTTCCCAGAGGCGGTTTGCGTGCCGGTCTCCAAACGGGATCGGCTGGATCAGAACCCGGCCCCCTTCCTCACGGCCGAGGCGAGCCGGCATTTCTAGAGGAGGGACCACGCCGCTGCGCGGCCTGAACGGATGGAGGGCGCTTCCCTGAGCGCTGCTGGGCATTGTTGTGGCCGAACCGCCGCTGCTTGCCCTGGAGTTGCGCGGACGCAGCGTCTTCATCCGCACTCCGTCGGAGGCTGAGATGATCACGTCTTCCGCCACCGGATGGGCTCCGGCGGAGTACAACCTCGCGATCGAGATCCCCCAGGAAGCTGGCGCTCCGCTCGCAGAGCTGACCGTGCAGCAGATCGGTGGGGTCGATGGGCAGTTTCCAGGGCACTCGGGTCAACGGTCTCAATCAAGCCTCAACCCTGCGTGGAAACGTCGAGGATGGGTCGTCTAGATCGACAAGGAAGGCCTACAAAACTGCCACGGTGGCCATGACCGTTGAGGCAGTGGCGTCAATCTGAGTTGATTGCCTGGAGATGAACTGAGTTATGCAGACCTTGCCTAAGGTAGTGAAGTTGGGCCTAACCGGCCCCCCGCGGCCAGCCACCCTGAGGGGCGATGAGCTGTGCTGGGCGGCAAGCCCACTCGACTCCGGGGCGAGCGTACTGGCCTTCAGCTCCCGGGTGCCCGTACGGTGCGCCAGCAGCCACTGGTGGTGCTGACCTCAACGCCGATGGCGGGATGGACCTGCCCCTGGCCGTTTTCCTCCCACCAGGAGAGGGCTTCGGCCCAGGCAGCATCAAGGCTGTCGTAGATGTCGTCGAGCACAGGATGGGGTTCGCCCTCCTGATCCACAAGCCGGTAGGAACGATGGCTGGAGTGCATGAACGAAGTCTTGGTGCCGGGCTTGGCCAAGGGAGCGACAGAGGCAGGAGAAGCGGACACCATCGGAGGCAGGTTCAACGTCAGCTCATCCTGACCGCTGTGCCAACCTGAAACTGTCACCTGTGCGACATCCGGCGGTGCTGATCCGCCGCACCGCAAGGGCGATAGCGCGGGCTTAGCGCAGATAACGGCGCACAACCGGACGGCACCAAAAGAGCAGAGCCCCCAGGTTCGAGACCCAGAACAGCGGTGCCAGAACCAGCAGCTGGGTGCGATCGGCGGGCTCCAGCACGAGCCGAACGATTCCGTAGGGCACCGACACAGCCAGGCTGAGGGAGAGGGCCACGATCGCCAGGATCAGCCCCCAGTGCCGCCAGCGCAACAAGGCCGAGCTGGCTACGATCCCCACCACGGCGGCAGGCAACACGGCTCCAGCGCCAACGGCGATGTTGGTGGCCCGCCAGGTGGGATTCCAGAGGATGAAGGCCAGCGCCAAAGGCAGCACAAGAATGTTGGCGAACAGGCCCGCCCAGGCCAGAGGTCGATAACCGAGCGGCGGATCCAACCTGGCGTCCTCCAGCGGCAGCGACGTGTCGTCCGCGATCAGCCGCACCATCGGACGAATGATCCGGGTCTGCTCAGCCATGGTGCTGCACCGGGCCATCGCGATCCGAGCGGAACACCAGCTCAAAGTCGGCAAGGCATTCGCCAGCAGCCTCCAGCAGCTCCTTAAGCCGCTCCAAGGTCTGCGGGGCCCCCTTGCCCATCGGTTCCTGACTCATCAGCACCAACTCCACAACAGGCCCTTCGGCTCTGGCTTGCACATCGGCGAAGAGCTGGAGGCGCAGGCTTTCACTGCCACAACGCAACATCGCACTGAGGTGGGCTGGGGTGCGGTGATCGATCTCGGCACTGAGCCGCTCCATCAAGGGCTCGAGCTGGGGGATCAGCAACTCGGGCCCCGATGGCGTGCGCGGGCGGAACACCAGCAGGAAGCGGGCCATGGCCAGGCGTGATTGCTTCCATCCTGAATGGCCGTTGGCCCCTGGATGTGAGGTTCGGCGGTCGGATCCCGCCGTTAAGGGAGCACCCGGCCAAAGGCACTGGCCGTGATGATCGCCGGGTCGGAGGCGACATCCACGCTGAAGGAGCGAGTTTCCAAGTGGCGGTTGCCATCGGAGTGAACCAAGCTCACCACACCCTCCAGCTCTATGGAGCTGCCGCTCTGATTGGACACCCGCAGGTCCTGGATCGCAACCTGCGCGTAGGCCTCAAGGCTGCCAGGCTGGAACTGATCGGCCGCCTCAGCGCTGACAAAACCGCGGGCGCGGTCGTAATCCTTGGCGGCGAGAGCCGCATACAGCTGCTGCACGCTGCTGATGGCCCGTTGTTGGGCGGCCGTGGTGTCTTCTTCTGCCGAAGCGCTCGTCCCTGGACTGACCGCAGGCTCAGGGCTGGCGCTGGCCGTTGATGGAGCCGGGATCTGAGGCGGATTGGCGCTGGCGGGGGCCTGGCTGGAGGTGGGCCGGGGCCAAGGGACTGGCAAGCTCCGATCCACCGCGGCGGTGGTGGGGCTGGGGCTTGGCTTGCGACCGATGCCGATGCCCAGCCCCAGGGCGAGCGCCAACGGCAGCAGAACGCCGCCGAGGAAGGCCATGACGGTGACGAGACCGGTTTTGGCAGCGGCGAACCGGCCGGGGGCCGGACCGCTCCGCCCAGCCGTGGAAGCTGGGATGGGCCTGGGATCTTGAGGAGGGAATGGCAGCGGTGCCTGGTTCGGTCCTGCCGATGGGGGCGGCGGGGCAGGCGCGGCTGCCGTGGAAGAGGCCCGCGGCGGCTGGGGGCTGGCGCTGGCGGCAGCGCCGGGAGGCGGCAGGTTCAACAGGCCCGCCAACACGGGCTGCAGGCGCAGGCACAGACCGCTGGCGTAGATCTGCCGCAGCTCCTGGTTCCAGGCGTCCAACAGCGCCGGCCCCGCGAAGGCCGGATCCCGTTCAACCGCCGACGCGAACGCTGTCGAGGTCACCAAAAAACAGAGGGGGGCGCAGAGGTCCTGGTGGTCGTCGGCGCAGAGATCCCGGATCACGGCCACGAGGCGCGGCCCCTGGGCGCGGCCTGTCCGCTGACGTTGCCGCAGCACCTGATCCCGCAGGGACTGGCCGAGCTGGTGGGGGGTCATCGCGGCGGTGCGGACCGGGGACGGTACAAATCCTGCATCGGCCGGGAGCGTCAAGGGGTGAGGGCAGCCCCGAGGCTCAGGGCCGCCCTCGGGGAGCCGCGGCCGACGGTCGGGATGGCGTTGGGATGGGGCGCCAGCGCTGGGCCAGAACCGTGATCAACGCCTCGCAGGCCCCCAGGCTGCGCAGCCGCCGCTGGGCGACTCCTGTGGCGGTAGCCGGGTCGTAACTCCAGGCAATCAAAGCCCCCAATGGATCGTTCGCCAAGCCCTCCAGCCCACCTGCCGCCAGGCTCCCGGGTTGGCGGCGCAGCCGCTCGAAGCCGGCCTTGCGGGCGCTGAACAACTCCGTCAGGCGACTCTCCAAGCTTGCGGTGGCGATCCGATCCCGCTGCTTCGCCGTGCGGCCACAGAGCTCAGCCACCAGCTGCCGCAGGCTCTGCTCCTGGGCAGGGGGCAGGGTCTCGGAGGCCGCGCTGGGCCGCGGCCCGGATGCCCGAGGGAGCGGTGGCTGCTGGGATGGCGAGCGTGGAAGTGGTGCGACTGGGAGTGGTTCGACTGGGAGTGGTGGACGTGGAAGCTTTGGCAGTGGCGGCGGAGCCTGCCCAGCGGGATTCAGCAGGGCCAGCAGACCAAAGCCAAGGCCAAACATCGCCGCGCCAAGCCAGAGCATGGTGGGTCTGGAGGTCAAGCGGGCAGGGCCAGGCCCCGCTCCAGCCCGAGCCGGCGGTCGCACCCCAGCGGCGGCGAGCTTGTCCACGCTCTCAACGGCCTGGAGATCCTCCGGTTGGGCCTTGTCGGGCAAGCCCAGCGGGCCGACCCGCCCCCCATGCGGAGGCTGAACGATCCAGGCGCCCCGAGCCAGGCCGGCGCCCCAGTCCCCGGGGTCGGAAGGAACCGGTTTGTCATCGCTAGCCCGCCCCCAGGCGGCGATCGCCACGCTGATGTCATCCCCGCTGCCCTGGCCACTGATGCGATCCAGGGCCGCGGCCAGGGAGGACTCCGCCAGGTCCGGCGGCGGCGCGGCCATCGCGGTCGGCTCAAGCTGGTGAGATGGGGCGCCCTGACGACTGGCTTCAGGCACCAAAGCGGCGGGATCCCATGCCTCCGGAGCGGCGGGGCCGGGCTGTCGATTGGGCAACCCGCTGAGGAACTGGGCCAGGGTGAAGAAATCGGCGTCGCTGCCGCACGACTTGCGCAGCCCATCGCTACTCAGCACCAGGTGGAAGGGGCCTGCCGTCTCCCGCAGCGGATGCCAGCCGCTGCGGACGGCGAAATAGCCCTCGGCGCCCACGAGGCAGAGGGACTGGGTGGCCTCCCCATCACCCCCATGCCAGGGCTCCTGGCTGATGATCCGCGCCCCATGCCGCGGCGACAGCTCCAGCAGATCCCAATCGCCCAACCCGGTGTGGCCCCAGCCGCGGGGGGTGAGCACGAGCAGACCCAGCGTCGCGCCGTAGGGGATGGGTGAAAAGGTGTCGAGGGGCTGACCCAGGGCGGTGGTCCAGTGGTGGGCCGTGGCCTGGCGCCAACCCGCCACGACCCTGCCCGGCAGCTCCTGGCTGAGCCAACGGCGCCAGGCGACGGCCGGATCAAGGGCGGTGTTCCGCTGGGCGAGATGCTGGGCCGCCTCACCAAGGGCGATCTCACAGGCCAGGCGGCTGCCCATGGCGCTGTGGGGATGCTGGGCGGCCCCGTGGCCATCGGACACCGCCAGAAGGGTGATGGGGTGGCCCTGGCGGTCTCGGGTTTCCAGCCAGCCGCTGGCATCCTGGCAAGGGAGGTTCCGCCGTCTGTGGGAGGCACCAAGGCGGGTCTCACAGCGGGGAGGGACCCAGCGGCTCACCACACGATCAGGCTGGTGTCGATCGGATCGATCAGCGTGGGCGGGAGATCCGGCAGGGGCAGGGGGGATTCAGCCCCGGATAGCGCACCAAGCTGACTCAGAGGCCGCGAGGCCGCGCCCACCACCGCCGTGGAGGCCCAGCGGATGTAGCGGGCCAGGGTGCCGGCGTCGTTCGCTTGCAGCGGCCTGCGGCCTGGCTCCTCCTCGCCCAGCTGCCCGGCTGCCTCGGAGCGGGCCGAGGGCACGGGGCCGATGAACTTCTGGAGGTCGTCTTCATCGGCATCGTGGCCGATGGCCAGGGCCAGGCGCACGGCCTTGCGCGCCCAGGGCTGGCGCAGCAGGGCGGCCAGGCCCGCGTCGTAGTCGTCCGTGGGGGCCCCATCGGAAATCAGCACCAGCACCGGCGGCAGGGCTCTCTGATCCATCACCGCGGGGTCGAGGGCAGCGGCCAAGAGCTCCATCGCTTGACCCATGGCGGTCAGGCCGCCGGCCTGGAGATCGCTCCAGCGATGTTCAAGCTCCTCCACCGGGGTGGGCTCGGCCAGGTGCCAGCGCGCCTGATCCGCGAAGGTGAGCACCCGCACCAGCAGCCGGGCTTCCGGATTGTCGCGGGCCACACCGGCCATGCCGGGCAGGGATGCGCGGATGGCCTGGTTCAGGGCCTGGATCTTGCCGCGGGCCTGCATCGAACCGGAGCAATCGCAGAGGTAGATGAAGTGCAGCGGTCGCCGATAAAGCTGCACATTTGGAAAGGGCATGGCGGGCGGCGAACTTTCTTGACCGGGTAACGCGACATGTCCAGGCCAACCCAGGGCCTGGCAGGAAGGGCCCACTCAGCCATGGGAGCCGGTGACGGGCGAAGTGGCGCTGGGGGGGTTGAGGCAGTGCACCAGGCCCCACGGGGTCCGCAGCACACGAATGCGACGCAGATTACCCCGCTGTCCTGGAGGCAGGGGCAGGCTGGCCCCATCATCGAGTTCCGCCTGCCACACCTGATCCGAGAGGTTCAGCAGACCCAGCAGGCCGGGCTGGCGGGGATGGCTCTCCACCCGGCCCAAAGGCCTCTCCAGGCTCTCGCTCCGCAGGCGATCGAAGTGATGGCGGTACACCTCATTGCCAGGCTGGACCAACACGCTGCGATCGCCAATCCGCAGCCGCGGCGACGTGGGGAGCGGACCGCCACAGTCCCAGCAACGGGCCGGGGTGGCGCCTTCGCTCTCCGCTTCGGCAAACACCTCCTGGCCGCAGTGGGGGCAGCGCTGCTGGCCATCCAGAGTGGCGGAGAGAACCTGAAGCCATTCGCTGCTCAAGGTGCGGCGCGCCGGGTCCCGTAGCCCCTCGCCAAAGCTGCGCTGGAACAGGCGCCGCAAGGCAGGGGGATAGATGGGCCAGGTCCGCAGGGCCGCCTGATGCAGGATCGGATCGGGCCGGTTGCGGCGATCCTCTGGGTCGAACACAAACACGGGATCCTCCCCGTAGAGCCGCCGCCGGGCCGCCATGTCCAGGCAGCGGATTTGCAGTTCCAGCCGCCCTTTGAGTGGATCGCTGCGGGTCAGCAGCCAGAACATCAGCACCGCCAGGGAGAACAAATCGCTACCGCTCGAGGGCTTGGCCTGCCCCAGCAGCAGCTCCGGTGCCATGAATCCCGGCGTGCCCAGGGCCAGCCCGCGGTTCATGCCATTGACCTCAACATTGTCGTTGTCGCAGATCAGCACGTCGCCGCTGCGGGGAACCAAAAACAGATTGCTGAGCGAAATATCCTTGTAGCAGAGCCCTTTGCTGTGCAAGGCCTGAAACGCCTCACTGAGGTAAAAGCAGGCTCGCAGCAGCTGGCGCAGGCCGATGTTGATGCGGCCGGCGTAGTGATCCATCGCTGCCACGGCTTCAGGGGAGCGCAGCGGCATCAGGTAGCCCATGCCGCTGTCGCCAAGGCCGAGGGTGCGACGGCAGGCGGCTTCCGGTTCCACCAGGGCGATCGGCCAGAGAAACTGACGGCTCGGGGCGGAGGCGCGGATGCTGTCGGCGAGCCGTTGGGCCAGGCCCGGATCGCGACGCACCACCGAGGGGTAGTACCACTTGAGGGCGTGGCTCTCGCCCGCCAGGCGCACTTCGTGAACCTCCCCCTGCCCGCCTGCGCCCAACAGGCGCACCACCTGCAGGGGGGAACTGAGGCCAGCGCAATGGAGTTGAGCCCCGGCGGGAAGCATCGCAGCCATGGCCGGATTCAGGAGTCCAGAGGTTGACCGATCGCCCGGCGCACGCCATTGCGATGGGCCAGCGCCGTGCCGCGGTTGGCGAAGCGGTGGCGGTGGGCCATGCCATCGCGCAGCGTGAGGATCAGCACATGCTCCTTGCGGGCGCCCAGCAGGATCCAGGCGGCTAGGACGCCGATCTGCCAGGGCCAGAACAGCCAGGTCCAGGGCAACAGCACCAGCCCAGCGAGGCAGGCCAACACCCACCAGCTGAAGCTGTGAGGATGGCGTGGCCTGCTTTGCAGATCGGCGGAGCGGATCGCCGCCAGCGGCACCTCCCGGCCGGCGATCTGGAGCGGTGCGCGGCGATCGATCGGCTTGGCCGGCGCCCGAGGGCTAGCCGGCGACGGGACAGCCGCGGCCGAGGTGGGCTCGAACGCCGCGGCGGAGTCGAGCGGTGCGGCGGGGCTAGGTGCGGCCACCAGCGGCGGGGATGCCGCAACCGGCCCAGGGGCGGCGCCAGGCCGCTGCTGGAACAGCAGCACAGGACCCTCAGGGCCCAGGGCGATGTCATCGCCATCGCGCAGGGGCTGGCAGCGCTGCACGCGCCGACCACGGCAATAGGTGCCCAAGGGGCTGCCCCAGTCGCAGACCAGCCAACCGTGGTCCGGAGAGAAGCGCACCACGGCGTGATGGGGGGCCACGGCTTGCCAGCTGGCCAGGCAGAGCTTGTTGTTGCTGGAGCGGCCAATCGTCAGGGGCGTGCCAGGGTCGAGGGGAGCCACCTTGGTTGGATCCTGGCGCAGCACCAGCTGGGCGGCGGCGCTCATGATCGCGGCGGGCGGGACCACCAGCGCCGCCAATCATGGCTGATCTCCGCCCAGATGCCCGGTTCACCCTCGCGCCAGAAGACCACTCGCCCCGGCCAAAGCAGGGCCCTCAGGGCCAGGAGCAGGGCCACCATCACCAACATCAGCAACATCCAGCCAGGGATCGCGCCCGGCCAGGTGAACGGGGTCGCCAAGGAAACGGCGCGCACGGCGAACAGCCCGATCGTCAAGGCCACCCACAAGCGAAAAGGGGCCCAGGGATCGCGGCGCCGTTCCACCCTGGTATTCGCCAGATACAAGCCGTAGCCTATGGCACCCGTTTGAACCAACCTTGCCGGCGCCGAGCCTGACGAACGCGTCCGAAGGTTCGCCCCAAACGCTGGTGGAGCGGCACTCCAGCGCGGCCGAGCCCCTCCCCCCGGCGACTGCTGGAGCCGTCGAAAGCGAGGGCTGGCGTGGCGAGGGCTGGCGTGAATCGCGGCAGCTGCGGCTGCTGCGGCTCGGTTGGCGCCGGGCCAGGCGTCGTCAGGCGCGCCTGGAGCTCTGGCAGGGGGAGCGGTTGCTGAAGACGGTGCGCCTCCCCGAAAGACGATTGGGCCAAGGGCGGCCCGCACAGGGACTGCTGGAGGAGGGACGGCTGGCAGACGGGCGCTTGGCAGATGGGCGCGGCGACGAGAGGTACCGGATCGGGCGGGATCCCACCTGCGAGCTTGTGGTGGAGGCCGCCAGCAACATCAGCAGGGTGCACGCCTTCATCGAGAAGGACAGGCCCGATGACCGGGACTGGCGGCTGCAGGATTTCGATTCCGCCAATGGCCTGTTCTGGCGCGATCGCCGGATCCGGGCCATCGAGTTGCGCCACGGCGATCGCATTCAGCTGGGTTCTCCGCTGCGGGAGGCCCCCACCCTGCGCTACGTGCACCCCCCCAGCCCGCTGGAGCGGCTGAGCCGCGGAGTGGGCGTGATGGCGCTGTTGGGCTCCGGCGTGGTGATCAGCTCGCTGCTGGCGCTGAGCAGCATTTCGGGTGGCTCCCGGGTCGACTTCATCGGTGGGCCGGTTAAGATCATCAGCTCCCAAGGACAGCGGATCGATTCCAGGGAGGGGGCTGCCACGGCGATGGCCCGGCTGGAGGATTACCCGCTGGTGCTGCGCCAGGCCTTGTTGGCCTCCGAGGATGCGCATTTCGGCTGGAACAGCGGCCTCGACATCGGTGGCACCGTGCGCTCGTTGATCCGCCGCAGCGGCGGCGGCAGTGGCATCACCCAACAGGTGGCGCGGATGGTGTACCCCTGGGTGAAGAACGGCAATCCCAACTCGCCCTGGCCCTGGGTCCGGATCGCCGAGTTCGATGGGGCCGGCCGGCCCAACCGTTGGGGGGTGTTCGCCCGCAAGCTGCGCGAGCTGCCCGTGGCCTGGCAACTGGAAACCCGCTTCAACAAAAATGAGATCCTCAAGATGTATCTCGACCGGGCTTATCTCGGCCTGGGAGCGGAGGGTTTCGAGCAGGGGGCCCAGCTCTACTTCCGCAAGCCGGCCCGGCAATTGGATGCGGGCGAAGCCGCCTATCTGGTGGGTCTCCTGCCAAGCCCGAATGGGTACAACATCTGTGCCCCAACCCCCGGCCAGCTGCGCGCCGAGCGCCTGGAGCGGCAACGGCGTAGCGGTCGGCATGAGCAACCACTGGAGGATGAACAGATCTGGACCCCGAAGCTGCGCCGCGACCTGGTGCTGCGCCGCATGTTGGAGGAGGGATACCTGAGCCAGGATCAGTACCGCAATGCGATTCGTCAGCCGCTGATTTACGACACTGCGGCCTGCCGCCAATCGCGCTATCGCAGCTATCCCTTCTTCAGCGACTATGCACTATGGGAGCTGGAGGGTTCACGCTTTTCCCTCAACATCGACCCCAACCGCGAGGGTGGCAACTATCACGTGGTCGCCACCATCGACACGCGCCTCCAGGCCGAGGCCCAGCGGCTGCTGCAACGCTTTCTCGAGACCCGCGCCCGGCCCCTGGGCATCACCCAGGGCGCCCTGATCAGCCTGGAGGTGAGCAGCGGCCGGATCTTGGCCTACGTGGGCGGCGGCGACTACCGCTTCGATCGGGTGCAATCGCTGCGCCAGCCAGGCTCCACCTTCAAGCTTTTCACCTACCTGGCGGCGTTGGAGCGGGGCATCCCCAGCAGCGAAGTGATCTCCTGTGCGCCGATCTATCAGCTGCTTGTCGGCTGCCAACGCGGGGGCGGGGCCGGGGGGATGACGATGGCAGACGGGCTGGCATATTCGGAAAATCCCATCGCCCTGCACCTGGCCGAGCGGGTGGGGTTCGAAAGGGTGATCGCCATGGCCCGTCGCCTCGGCATCTCCAGCGACACCCTCCAGCCCGATCCGAACATGGTGTTGGGCGGTAACGAGGTGCTGCTCTACGAGCTGGCGCGGGCCTATGCCGTGGTGGCCAACGCTGGCCGCACGGTACCGATGCACGGCGTCGAGCGGATCTACGACCTCGGCGTATGCCGTTCGGAGACCCTGCTGGATCAATGCCCGGCCAGCGGCATCTTCCGCCCCCTGCCCGAGAAGCCCCAGCAGTTGCTCGATCCCGCCATTGCCGCATCGATGGACGCGATGTTGCAGCGGGCGGTGGCGATCGGCACGGGCCGCCCCGCCGCCGTGATCGCCGATGCCCGCGGCAAAACCGGCACCACCAACAATGGCGTCGATGCCTGGTTCATTGGTTACTCGCCCCAACGGGGCGTCCTCACCGGGATCTGGTTCGGCAACGACGACAACCACCCCGCCGAAGCGGCCGCCGGCGCCCTGGCCGCCGAGCTGTGGGCCCAGGTGATGCGTCAGGTCTAGGCGCCAGTCGAACGGCGATCGCCGCACTGGCACCGCCGAGCGGCCTAGGGTCCCGCACCATGGAACCCCTTCAGGTCGTCTGGTTCAAGCGGGACCTGCGCCTGGCGGACCATGGGCCGCTGCTGTTGGCCAGCCGGCTTGGGCCCGTGCTGCCCCTGGTGGTGGTGGAGCCGGAGCTGTGGCGCCAGCCCGATGCCTCAGCCCGTCAGTGGCAGTTCTGCCGCGAGAGTTTGGAGGAGTTGCGGGCGGAGCTGGCCACCTTGGGGCAGCCGTTGGTGGTGCGGGTCGGCCAGGTCACCGCGGTGCTGGAGCGCATCCAGCGGCACTGGCCGATCGCGGGCCTGTGGAGCCATCAGGAAACCGGCAATGGCTGGACCTACAACCGCGACCGCCAGGTGGCGGCCTGGACGCGCCAGCACGGCATCGCCTGGACCGAACTGGCGAGCTTCGGGGTGGTCCGGCGGCTGGCCAGCCGCGATGGCTGGGCGCGGCGCTGGGAGGCGCTGATGGCCGAACCCCGGCAGACGTCCCCCCGACCGCTGCGGCCCCTTAGGGGAGTGGCGGCCGGGGTGCTGCCGACGGCGGCGGAGCTGGGACTGGCGCCGGACCCCTGCCCGTTGCGGCAGCCGGGAGGCCGACGCAACGGCCTCGCGCTACTGGAGAGCTTCCTCCAGCAGCGAAGCCGCACGTACCAGCGCGGCCTCTCCAGCCCGCTCACCGCCTTCGACAGTTGTTCGCGGTTGTCGGCGCACCTGGCCTGGGGAACCCTGTCGCTGCGGGAGGTGGTGCAGCGCAGCCGCCTTCGGCGGGCGGAGCTGCTCGCCAGGTCCACAGCCGCTGATGGGGCCTGGGCGCGGGCGTTGGGGCGATTTGAAGAGCGCCTGCACTGGCACTGCCACTTCATTCAAAAGCTGGAAAGCGAGCCCAGCCTGGAGTTCCAGGAACTGCATCCGCTCACGGCCGGCCTGCGCCCGAGCGATGCAACGCGACTGGCGGCTTGGGCCACCGGGCGCACCGGCATTCCGTTTGTGGATGCCTGCATGCGCTGCCTGAGCGCTAGCGGCTGGCTGAACTTCCGCATGCGGGCCATGCTGCAATCTGTGGCGACCTATCAGCTTTGGCTGCCCTGGCGGGACAGCGGCCTAGTGCTGGCTCGGCTGTTCGTGGATTACGAGCCGGGCATCCACTGGAGCCAGTGCCAGATGCAGGCGGGCACCACCGGCATCAACACGATCCGCGTGTACAACCCGATCAAGCAGGGCCAGGACCACGACCCGGATGGGGTGTTCATCCGCCGCTGGCTGCCGGAGCTGCGCGGCCTGCCAGGGCTGCGCTGCCATGAACCCTGGACGCTCTCCAGCTCCTGCCAGGAGCGCTATGGCTGCCGGCTTGGAGTGGACTATCCGGAGCCGATCGTGGCCGTGGCGGAAGCCGCCCGCCTGGCCCGGGAGCGGCTTTGGAGCCTGAGGCACACGGAGGGCTTCGCCGACCACGCCGATGCGATTCAGGCCCGCCATGGGTCACGGCGGGCCGGGCTGCGCGCCAGCGCTGGCCGCCGCAGGGCCGGGCGCCCGGCCGGAGCCAGCTCCACCGAACAGCTGCTGCTGGATCTGGGCTGAATCAGGTCCGCTGGCGCCAGGAGCACAGCAGAATCCATGGGCAACGGCAGGCTTGGCATGGTGGAAGGAGAGCCGGATCTGGAGGCGTTGATGGCCGATTCGCCGGAGGATCCCCGGTCCACGGGGCTGCCCTGGGTTGCTCTGGCGTTGCTTGAGGTGGAGGGTCGTTGGTTGCTGCAACTCCGCGATGACATCGAGGGCATCGCCGCACCGGGAACCTGGGGGCTGTTCGGGGGCCATCTGGATCCTGGTGAGAGTCCCGAACAAGCCTTGCGTCGTGAGTTGATCGAGGAAATCAGGTACGAGGCTGGCAACTTGCGGTTTTGGTGCCATCACCGCAATTCCCAACGCCTGGCCAGCTTTTTTCTTGGATTCTTGACCGTGCCGCTGCAGGATTTGACCCTGCTGGAAGGCCAGGATTTAACCCTGGCGACGCCGGCGGAACTGCGCAGCGGTTCGATCCACAGCTCGCGGCTCAATGAGGCTCGCCCGTTAGCGCCTTCCTTGCGCTGGGCGGTGAGCCAACTTGAGGCCTGCCAGTGGCGGCCAAACATTTGAGCGAAGCTGGGCCAGAGCACGGCAAAGGAGTGGCTTCGGTTGTACGTGCCTTGACCGAGCTGGACATGCTTATGGCTGGCAATGGCCACTGCAAATCAACACCTGATTAAGCGTCTACCCGGCATTGGGACAAGGCCAAACTCGGAATGAAAAGGCCCGAACCGGCATGAATCGGATCGTTCATGGCGCTACGCCCCGGCCAGCGGGGTTGTGGGCTGACCAG
>Ga0315904_10006295_pt1 | contig 16256 bp, 15 predicted proteins | sample LakEriMetagenome_6_FD_203529 | JGI IMG/M metagenome (GOLD analysis project Ga0315904, IMG submission 203529) | Freshwater fungal communities from buoy surface, Lake Erie, Ohio, United States - Buoy 12 MA120 | ecosystem: Environmental > Aquatic > Freshwater > Lake | place: USA: Lake Erie, Ohio... | reverse complement strand
GCTTTGCCCTAATTGTACCAATTTGGATTACCTATTATATGCTTTGAATGCTGTACTCATCTAAACCCACACTCTAGGGGATTCTCAATTCTTAAAAAACTTAGATTATCGCTAAAAGGGTTATTAATTAATTTCTTAAAATTCTTTGACTTACAAATTATACGAATAACCCAATCGCGGGAAATAGAATCGGTATCAGGTATTGGTCCAGAATTTGATCTTGAATTCTTAAAACAAAGTGATCCGACCCAACTTGAAAGAATTATAAGTAATCTATCTTTTTCTGTATCACAGTTGAGGCAGGATATTTTTGTTTTACAAATTCTAAATTTTAAATTCGACGGATTTTTCGTTGAAATTGGGGCTTCGGATGGCCATAAATATAGTAATACTTTTCTTCTAGAGAAGAGGTTTGGGTGGAGTGGAATATTAGCAGAACCTGGAAAAATTTGGCATAAGCAGCTAAAAGAAAATAGACCTGGATCAAAAATAGAATTTAATTGTGTTTGGTCAAATTCGAATGAGATTTTAAATTTTAGAGAAACAGCGAATCCTGTCCTAAGCTCAATAAAAGATATTGAACAAGATGATATTTTTGTGGAAGAAAGAATGACTTATAAATCTTATAATGTGGAAACAATTTCTCTTAACGATTTACTTCTAAAACATGATGCACCAAAATATATAGATTATTTATCAGTTGACACGGAGGGATCCGAATTAGATATAATAAGAAATTTTAATTTTGATAATTATTTCATTAGTATCATTACTATTGAACATAATTATTCAATCAAAAATTCTCAAGCAATCTATGACTTACTTAAATCTAAAGGATTTGAAATAGTATTTGAAGAAATTTCTAAGTTTGATTACTGGTTTATTAATAAGAAAAATATAAGTTTAAATAATGCAAAAAAGTCAAATGGTAAGCGTAACTGAAGCGTGAAATTCAGTTTTCTTCTGAAATAAGAGTAGTCTGCTCGTAAAGAATGCAGTAAACTTTGCTCAAGGACTCCCTCTGATTTTGTAAATAAACTCCTCATCCCTTGGATAAGGACCTCAGATAGATTCACCCAAACGTACAAATGGATGAATCTTAATCTTAAAATAGGGATTGACTCTTCGTTCGGTAGCGCGGATTGTATTTGACCCCAGGGTTGTAAAGCAGCAAGGTCTTTACTTATTTACTTGCTAGGTGTGCGAAGAGTCGCTTCTAAGGGGTGTTGCTTTTCAATTGAAGTCGACTATTTTAAGATTCAGCATCATTTCAAAGCTTGAAGTAATTGATGATGAAAAAAATTTCTGAAACTCCTATTCTATGAATTCACTTTCGAGTTAAACTAAAATTTTATTTTCAACTTCAAAAATACATTACAAATTAATTCTGAGATTGATTTAATCAAATTCAACAAAAAATAATAACTAATAATTAAGAAAAAAATGCGATCAGTAAAAATATTAAATCGGAATCTTTGCTCCACAAAAAGATTTTTAACTAATTTAAAGGGTTGCAACAAAATAATATAAATTTTCTGTTTAACACTTGACCTTGGTGCTAATAACTGTTGGTTATCCGTCATTTGTAAAGCCTTTAAGTAAATAGAGTTTTTGGATAAACGGATATCACTAAACTTCAGTGCTGTGTAAGTCCACCACCAGTCAAGGTATTTTGTGTCTGTGAACTGAGCTGATGGAGAATTAAAGATTTTTTCAAAGATTTCTCTAGGATACAATCCCAAAATTAAATTAACATAGTGCCAATTTTTTAAAAGTTTTCTTACTCGAAGTGGACCTTCAGCTTTTAATTCAATTGGCCCACCTACTAAATTTCCAACTGTATCAGTTGTTTGAAATATTGGGGCAATTATGGCAACATTTTTTGTCCTTTCAGCTTCTTCGATCAAATTATTTAAGTAACTCGCATGTGACCACTTATCATCGCCGCTCACCCAGCATACGTAATCAGTTTCAAAATCACTAAGAGCCCATTTAGCGAGACTTTTCCAATTCTCAGCCCCGCTTACCGTCCTCTCCAGGCTTTTCCCCACTATACGATGGTCGATTTTAGAAAAGTCCGTAAGAATTTTTATGGATTTGTCCTTAGATGCATTATCCTGAAAAGCTAAAATCCAATCCTTGTGTTTTTGTTCAATAATTGAATTCAAAAGTCTCTCTAAATTATTTTCTTCGTCAAATACTGGGAGTAAGATCAAAACCTTACCAATTTTTGACACAGGCGATACCCCAAATTCAATCTATAAACTACTTTTATGATAACAGGGAAATTTATAAATCAATTACTTTCTGAATCCAAGATTCACATCAAAGCATCTTAGGTATTTTCTTAACCAGAATATCAGGTTTATACTAGGCTGGTGGCATGATCAATAGACACATTTTCAGTGGACTCTCAATTTTAGTCACAGGACACACAGGTTTCAAAGGAACTTGGCTCGTTCATTATTTGAATAGTGTTGGAGCTAGAGTTTATGGATTTAGTTTGCCTTTATCAAATGAAAATCAATTTTTTATAGATTCAAATGCTGAAGAAAAAATGCAGCAATCGTTTTTTGGCGACATACGAGAAGCTCAAGACGTTGAAGAACTCATTCACCGTATTTCTCCTGATTATGTTTTTCATCTGGCTGCGCAACCAATTGTGGCAAGGAGTTATTTAGACCCGCAACAAACCATATCCACGAACGTAATTGGAACTGCAAATCTTTTGATTTCGGCATTACAAGCAACGAGCGTTAAAGGCATTACCCTTGCAGCAACCGATAAAGTCTATATGGGTGAACTAAATTCAAACTCTTTCAAAGAAACGGATCCCCTAGGGGGCCGGGATCCTTATAGCGCTTCAAAGGCTGCTGCTGAAATAATTACTGAATCCTTATACATTTCTTGCAACCCGACAAACAAACCCGTTTCTTCCATACGAGCAGGAAATGTAATTGGTGGTGGAGACACTGGACCATACAGATTAATTCCGGATATTTTAAGGAGTATTGAAAACAATGAAGTTTTAGATATAAGAAACTTGAATGCGACAAGACCTTTCCAATATATTACTGACGCAATATCTGGATATTTACTTAGCGCGCAGGCACACCTTAGCGATAAGAATACTTATGAGTTTACTTCTTACAACATTGGTCCATCTAAGTCGATCTCGGTTGAGCAAGTTTTACAAATCTTTTCTGAATATTTCAAAATGTCCATTTCAACTAATTCTGATAAACCAAAATTCTTTGAAACTTCCCGGTTATCATTGAATGCTGATCATGCGAAAAATAAACTTGGTTGGCAGCTAAAATACTCCCCAGAAGAGGCCGTAAGAATGACTGCGGAGTGGTACCAAGGAATCAAGGCAGGTACTGATTTGGAAGAGTTAATATCAAAAACGCTTTCGGAGAATCTATTATAGTGAATAGTAGATGTAGGGGTTGTTCTTCAAAACTAGAAAATATATTCTTTGATTTAGGTAGTCAACCTGTGGCGAATGAACTTAAATCTTCCAAACTGGAATGTGAATTAGAAGTAAGGCATCCACTCAAAGTATTTGTATGCGATACATGCAGCTTAGTTCAACTTGGTAATGAAATTAACAGGTCACATCATTTTAACTCAAATTATTCTTATTATTCGTCCTATTCATCAAGTTGGTTGCGACACGCAAAAGTGTTAGCAATTGAAAGTTTTAGTAAGTTTGAAGTTTCTAAAACAGACTTAGTAGTAGAAGTTGCGAGTAATGATGGTTATTTACTGAGAAATTTCAAGGCCTTAGGTGCTAAAGTACTGGGTGTTGAGCCGTCTTCCAATGTGGCGAGTGTGGCAGTTTGTGAACATAAAATTCCAACTATAGTTGAATTCTTTGGTATTAAGTCTGCTCAAAATATTCTAAGCGAATGGGGTGTAGCTAAATTAATTTTTGGGTTAAACGTTTTGGCTCATGTGCCAAACATATTTGATTTTCTTTGCGGCGTTAAAATCTTGCTTGATAAAGATGGGGTGGCAATTTTTGAATTCCCACACTTAAATAGCATGATTCAGCAGGTCCAGTTTGACACGATTTATCATGAACATTATTCTTACCTTTCATTAACAGCATTAAATCCAATTCTCAAAAAAGTTGGACTTGTAATTTATGATGTTGAAAAAATTGAGACTCACGGTGGTTCCCTCCGGACATTTGTTTGCCGCATCGATTCAAATCGGCCAATTTCAACAAGGGTCGCGAAGATAATTACTGAAGAATTTGGATTGAGTCCACTTCTAGAAAGCGTCAAGTTTGATTTTAACCAAAGGGTAAATATTGTCTGCACTGACCTAATAAATGAAGTTGCAAAACTAAAGCTAGAACGTGGTTCAGTTGTTGGATATGGGGCAGCCGCAAAAGGAGCAACTCTTCTTAATTTCATCAAATTTGGGAAAGACGATATCCCATATATCGTCGACCTAAACACTTTCAAACAAGGTAAATTTTGTCCCGGTTCGCATATTCCTATTCAGAGCCTTGATCATGTAAACCTAGAACCCCCGGGTGCGATACTAATTCTTCCATGGAATATTTCGCAAGAGATAGCAACTCAACTTCGGAACTCAGGTATTAAAGTTCCTATTTTTAGAGCCATTCCTAGAATTAAGTATTTTCAATGAAAATTATTGATTTAGGAATCGGAGTTGCTGGAATAAAATGGACTCATATTGAAGATGATCGTGGGAGCCTGGATCGAATTTGGGATTCATCTTTATTCGATGATCTAAATGAATTTAAACAAATAAGTATAATAAAGAATTTAGAAGAAGGAACACTTAGAGGATTACATTTTCAAATAAAGCCGTTTGAAGAGTCGAAGCTAATTTCTTGTATAAGAGGTAAGATATTTGATGTTCTAGTGAATATAGATCCGGATTCACTAAATTTTGGGCAGAAGGTGTGCGTTGAAATATCTCCAACAGGAAATATAAATGCTTTGAAAGTTCCCAAGGGTTTTGCGCATGGCTACCTAACCTTAGAAAAGGATTCTCATATCCTCTATCTGACTGATAATGTTTTTTCTTCAGATCATGCAAAGGGGATAAGTTGGAATGACCCAGAGTTAAATATTCCTTGGCCAAGGGAGATTAATCGAATATCTCTTCGCGATAGCCAGATGCCAAATTGGAAAGAATACTTTGAAAAACTTTAAAGTCCATCAACAATATTTTGGCTATAGTTCATTGGACTCTTTCCTGGTCTGTATTTTACTTCCAAACATCCCAACTGTATGAAATTTATGATTATCTTCTGAGTAAAATGGTTGAGTAACTGAATTTTCGGTTAACTTGTTTATAGTTCATTCTCATCTATCATAGTTAAGGGGGCTGTTCTTAAAAAGGCTTTTGTGCTCGTATTGTCCCAGTTATGATTAAACAAATTCTGATTGGACTTTTGCACGGTAACAGAATTATCTCTCCATATATAAGACAAAGGCAATCCTAAACTTAAGCTAACCACATTTAAAAAATCAGAAATTCGAATTAAAGCCGCGCCCCCTAAATCAACAAAACCTTTTAGTTTTCCCTCCAATACAACGGCGATCGCCATTACAACATCATCTATGTGAATAAATTTTATGTACCTGTCAGGTTCTCTTACGACTTCAAAAATGTTAGATTGTTTACCTAAAAAATCCTCTAGAACTCTAGGTTTCCTTTCCATTATGGAAAAGATATATTCTGGCCGAACTACTGTTATTAAACCAACTGAGTATTTAGAGTTCAAATCGTTTCGAAGTAAAGTTTTTGAAATTTCGTAAGGACTTCTTTCAAACAAGTTTTTTGGCTCAGCGTCTAGAGCAGAACTTAATGTAATAAACCAAATATTATTTTTTATGCAGTAGTCAGCTAGATTGGCCGACGCGATAAACCAGCTATAATTTTCAGGATTATCTCTGTAGTTTTTGTCTGTGATTGGTGCCCAGGCTAAGTGAACTATGACATCGGGGCCTATTTTTTTTATCCAATAATTTGTATTAGATGTATCTAGGATGCTTCCCATTTTTTCGCGGCACCAAATGTGAATATCAAATTTATCACCACTTGTGGTCTTCAATAGTTTTATAAGATTTCTGCCGACAAACCCAGACCCACCCGTGATTAATATCGATTTTTTTTTAATTTTCACCTCACTTTGAATTTACTTTGGCCGAATTGTTGAGATGGATTTCTGACGTCAGGGAAATAACCACTTTCTATGCAATCCTAACCAACAAACCCTCGGGGGCGCAAGAAATTAGGTGCCTTTTCTCTATTTCCCGATCAACAATAAACTTTTGCCCTAGAGATGTTTCTAAAAATTTTTTAGTAGCAGTGTAAGGGTTTGCCCCTCTTGACCAGGGTCTCTCATTTTTAAATGAACTCTCGGGTGCAAATTCAATTCCCGTGTCCATTACGAGAATTGCAGACTCAATAGAAACAAAGTCTGCATATTTTTCTAACTCTTCTAAAACATGCTCTTCGGTGTGATTAGAATCTAGAATCACCAAAACTCGGTCATTTTTCTTAATCGAATTTTTGACCTTAGAAATCACCTCAACATCAGTACTAGATCCCTCGATTAGCCGTATTAATGGAAAAAGTGGATGGGACTCTATGAGGTTTCTATTATCTGCTCTTATGTCAATGTCAATTCCAATTACTCTTCTATCATGTTGGTCATCACTACTTAAGCCATCCACAAAGGACAAGGCAGCAAGCGACATTGCAGATAACATTAGTGATCCACCCCTTGCAATACCTGTTTCAATAATTAGGGTTGGATTGATCTTCCAGATTAATTCTTGAACCATACAGATATCCTGCGGATCTTGTATGATTGGCATTCCACAACTTTGAAACATGTATTGGTATTCAATACTTCTACTAAAATCATGCCATTTTTGGGCCTCAGCTCTTGTTTCCCCGTTCTCCCAATTGTTAAACGCTGTACTTTGTCTTTCATTGAAAAAGTTCATGAAATGGTTTCCAATCGATTTTGAGTTTCTGGTTCAAGCCTAACTACCTTCACGTTACCATTATCAGCAAATTCTTCTAACATCTTTAGAATTCCTTGATAATTAATGACGCAAACAAAAATAAAGAAAATGTAGCCTTTTTTTGTGAATTCAGTTACTATTTTAAAAAACTCATCTTTATCTAAAATAGGTTTATCTAGATAATTAAATTCTTTTAGTCGTGAATCAGAATCTCCAAAAAAGGAAATTTTCTGGAACTGGCCTAAATCTTGAATCATATTAAAAAATCTAAAAGTATATGAAGATAAACCATAAAAAGAAAAAATCACACGATTATTTTTTTCAGCCAAACTTATATGATTTTCAAAACTCTCATACATAAGTTCCATATCTTTTTCGTACTTAAGAAAAAGTTTGTCTAAAGAAGTTTGCGTTAAAGTGCTAATCTTATCTTTTTTGAATTCACCTAATTCTTTTCTTCCAATAATCAATACCTCCGAATAGGCTAGAAAGGGTCCTACAAGTCTTTCACTTTTTCTAGTAGAAATTTTGTTCACGTTACATGATTCAAAAAGAAGGGTCAAGGAATTTTCAGTAAAATGGTTTATATGCTCTAAATCAAATTGTGCAAAAGGTCCATAATATGTTTCAAAATAACTTGACAGATCTGGGACGGCAATTACAATTAGACCACCCACCTTCAAAAGTTTTAAAAGTTGTTCAAAAGTTTTCCGAACGTCTAAAATATGTTCAAAAGTATGAGTAGATATAATCAAATCAAATTCTGTCGTGTCAGTTTCGCTTTGACCGTAATCAAAATTTACAACACTCTGAACCCCGTTCCCCAATAAAATTTCGCTCATTATATTTGTTGCACTACCGAAATCCAAAATTTTCTTACCGATTAGATTGAACTGGGCATTAATATTAATAAATTCAATCAATTGTTTAAAATAGATTACATCAATTTCTAAATGGTTTGGGGATCTCTTATTGTGCTTGTTTAGAGTAAGGTAATATCGATCGTAATCTTGCTCTACCGATGACCCTAAATTGAAAACAAAATCACAATTACGGCATACCCCTATACTTAATCCGCCGTCTAATGGGTAGCCGGTAGGTGTCATCATGCTTAGAAATTTATTTGTGTTTACTTCAATGGATCCGTTGCACAGTTTACACTTCATTTTAAACCTGCTTAGCTCTCGCAAATAGTGTCAAACCTTCTCCAAAATGTGCGTGTGATTTCAAAAACAAGTCGTAACAGCCCAAATTAGACAAAGCTTTAGGAATTTTAATAAGCGAATCTTCGTCATGACTTAAATTAATCAAAAGATCAATTTTTTGTGATACTTTTAAGAACGCTAAAGTGCTACGAATAACTGGCCACTCCGCTCCTTCTATGTGAAGCTTTACAAGAGATTTACAATTGTCAGTTGGCATAGTATCCCTAATTAATTTTTCAACCGTTGTTGCTTCAACTAACTCACAAGATTTATTTTGATTATGCGAAACGCGGGCTGACAAAAGTCCGTTTTGATAGAAAAATACATTTGATTCCGATGACCAAAGCGCTTTTGTTACAAGTTTTATTTTCCCGAATGAATCAAGATTGATTCTTCTCGCTTGAATATCTCTATCTATGATTCCCACTCGATTGGCATCGGCCTCAACTACAATAAGATTTCTAGCTTTTACCCCATTTTTTGAAAGAGTTTCCGCAAAAGATAAATCATAAGAACCTCCATCAATCACTATATCGTAAATGTTTGATGAAATATTAAAATCATTTAAGTTGTACTTGTCTTTTTCGTCAATAACTAAATTATTTTGTAATATTCTACTATATCTCCAGTCTAAAACACTAATGTAAATCTCTTGAGATTTTTTGTCTGCAAAAAGTGGCAAATTTTCTTTTGCTAATTCAAAATTTTGAGATTCGCCGTTCCAGCCATTTGAGAAAACATCTGAATTGAACTGTGTAAGAATATCGTAGACTGTCAAAACCTCTTGATTTAAAAATTCTGTAAACAAATACTTTATATACTCTGCGTCTAATTTGAAAGCTGCTAGCGCATATTGAATGTTGGTATCCGGAATGTGACTCGAAGTTTTGATTACAGGAATCCCACGAATTGTCTTCTGATGACTAAATTCATCGAGGAAAAACATAGGTTTATCAACCCCAGGCGGCCAAAGATCAAGAGCAAGTTCGCCTAGCTGCCCTGCCCCAATTAACGCGATTGGTCGATGAGTGTCAATAAAATTATTGGTCACAATAATATCTTACGTCAACTTTTGTCTTGTGAGTTCTGACCACTTCTTAAGCCACCTGTCTTGTGGAAAAAATCTAGCAAAATGCTCTGGCGAACTTTTTGTTGGACTAGACCATTTCGGATCTGAACTTAAACTTTCAAGTTGTCTCTCCCATATAACTTTTTGGTCTTTACTTTTCGCAAGTTTATGATAGTCAAAAACCGCCGAATGCGTGCCCAGGGAAGCAAGAAAAATCTGATGAGGCTGTAATTTTCTTCCTCGCCCTTTTTTTAGCGTGTTATGATTCTTTTTTGGTAACTTTAAGATGTTATTGAATTCAGTTTTCCACAGGGTTGACATATTTTTAAGTGAAAAATGTTCTATTGCATAGCGTGAACTATTTATGCTAATCTTTTTTCTAAATTGAGGATTTGATAACAGTTTTTTCACTTGTAGCGGAATTTCCTCGATATTTTCAGCTACTATTCCAGTTCTGCCATTTTCAATCATGTAGTTTTCCATGCCGTTGTTCAAAACTACCGGAACTGCTCCAAAATACATGGCTTCCTGTAGTGCTTGATCACAAGTACCATAATGACTTCGGGAAAGTGGATAAAGGAAAATATCAAACTCTTGCATCAATTTAAACTTATCTGCCTCGGAAATGTATCCAGAAACAAAAATTGAATTACTCAAACCAAGTGTTTCCAAATCTTGTTTAAATCTTTTTGTAACTGGACCAATAACTTTGATTTCTACATCAAAATCTAAATCGAGTATCTTTTTACAAATTTCGAGAAAGCTAGTATCTAATTTTGTGTAATCCAAATTACCTGTATATCCAACTATTATCTTGGAGTTGTTGATTGATGGGGACCTATTCATTTTGTATCCCATTAAATTTTCGACACCTGCAGTTGACCAAATGCATCCAATACCTTTTATTTTTAGGGGCGAGAGATTTTGGATTTCGCTCGATAAATAACTTAAAGGCGTTGTCAGAATAAATTTATCTGGATATGTAAGAGTAAATTCAGTGAAATTGTTTGGTGGATAAAGTCCCGAAATATGTGCCCACAAAATAATACGACATTTCGGAAATTTTTTATTCATCAGAATTTCTTGAAGTAAAGGGTGATTCCACCAATGTATCAATAGAATATCACTCTTTGAAATTAGTTTACAAACCTTATTCTGATCTAAATGCGCATTATCGAACCATTCAACGCCCAGGTTTGTAAACAACTCTTTAGATTCAGAATTTAGGGTATCTAGAGCTACAATTGTATGGACATAATTCTTTCGATTTGATTTTTCGGAAACATAACTTCGAATTACTGTTCCCACTCCTCCTCCAAGGTGGGGTACGAGGTGCAGAATTCGCAGATTAGTCATCTATGTAACTATTGGTAAGCGCCTGTTGTTGTACCCAACGCTTTTAATGGTTTCGTCTAAGTTCTCAAAATGTCCACTTTCTTCAAATTTATTCTTAATTTGTAATAAATCTTTCTCTATGGAATCTGGACCGCAATGGGATATCTGGCCGCATCCACCACAGGTTTTGTGCTCTTTTCTTCTCCCTGACAAGTGAGCAAGACGATGTGCGTTTAATTCTTTTGACTCCCAAATATCTTTTAATGAATTAATACGTAAATCTCCAATTATTAAATCTCTTGCCCAATCAACAAAGCAAGCACTAACTTTCATATCAGAATTTATTGATATGGAATAGAATATATATGGACATGCTGTTTGTTCAATAATCTCGTTTCCGTATAGGCCCTTAGTGATTGAAATATCCATCCGCTCTTCAACATCAAAATTAGGCCAGCATGGAGAGGTGTTTTCAACAAAAATTTTATCGCTGAAGTTTCCAAATATGTCAAAAAATTCTTGCTCCCTGTTTTTACCTATAATTTCACTCGTAGTCTTAACGACAATTTTACAATTACCCTTAATTTCGTACAAATATTTAATATTTTCAACAAATTCAGAATAGTCAATTTTAACTTTAGCAAAATGAAGTAACTGTTCTGAATCTAGTCCATCGATTGAAATATTAATTAAGTCAATTCCTGATTCAATTAAATCTTCAGATGTATTCTTCTTTAATAGCGCCCCGTTTGTAGTTGTATCTACCAAATTAAATAATTTAGAATCTTTCGCCAATTTAATCATTTTTGGTAGCCTTTTATTTACAAGAGGTTCTCCGTCCTTATATAGGCGTAATACCTTAAACTTATCCGGAAATTCAGATGCGTCATTTACTATTTTTTCAAAATCTACAAATGGAAGTGTCCCTTGATGTCGCCCAATACTCTTGATTAAATCCAGATCTCCAGTTGGACAAAATGTACAGGCAAAATTACATGCACTAGATGGATCAACAAATAGAACATATGGGGTACCCAGTGGCACCACTGTGCCTAAATCAGTTCGATATTCACTTTTTCTAATTCCGATTTCAGCTTTCATCTGAAATTCCCCTCTATTTGTTCTTTCTGTTAGAATTATAACCTAACTGACACGTCTTTATCTATTTGAAAGGTCCAAACACTAATTGAAAGCAGTAATTTTGGCTGGCGGACTTGGCACCAGAATAGGCGAAGAATCTCACTTACGTCCTAAGCCAATGATTGAAATTGGTGGTAAACCACTTTTGTGGCATATCTTTAAATCTTTTAGCACTTATGGGGTAAATGAATTTATTGTTTGTTGTGGGTATCGGGGATACATGATAAAAGAGTATTTTGCAAATTACTTTTTGCATATGTCTGATATTTCGATTGATATGTCCACAAACTCGTTAACAGTTCTTCAAAAATATGTTGAACCGTGGAAAGTTACTCTGGTTGATACTGGTGAAAAAACCCAAACAGGTGGCCGAATAAAACAAGTTGGCAAATATCTTAATGACACTTTCTTTTTAACCTACGGAGATGGATTAAGTGATGTGAATTTAACAAGGCTCTTAGAATTTCACCGTAAATCTAAAACTCTAGCCACTGTAACCGGAGTTCAACCAGCTGGGCGTTTCGGAAATTTAAAAATCAAAAATTCAAAAGTGGAAGTTTTCGATGAAAAACCCTCTGGTGATGGTCAGTGGGTTAGCGGAGGGTTTTATGTTTGTGAACCTGATATTTTAAGTAGGATCGCTTCAAATCAAGACATTTGGGAGAATGAGCCAATGTCTAAATTAGTTAAAGAAAAACAATTATCAGTTTATAAACATACAGGTTTCTGGACGGCTTTAGATACATTAAGAGATAAAATCTACATCGAAAAATTGTGGGACAACGGTGAGGCCCCTTGGAAGACCTGGTAAAAGGGTTTTTTAGCAAATAGGGACAGAGATTTGTCAGACTTTTGAAACTTGGGTAAATACAAATTTATAATAAATTGTGAGCTGCTTAGTTAATTTAAGAATTTCTATTTCTTAATTCAGTTTTCCCAACCTTTAAGATCAACAACGATGTAACAAATATAAGTGTGATGACTATAGACACAATTGTGTCAAAAGATATCAACAAAACACTTGTAATCGCAATAATAGAACCAAGCATTAGATAGAATGAAACATTTCTATCTTCTCTAGCGATTCGTCCGTAAAGCAAAACTTGAAGCACGGCAAACAAAGATCCTTCTATCGCAAATAACCAAACTTCCGAATAAAGCTCTGCATAACCTGAACCACCAATTGCATTAACCACAAATTCTGAAGCAAAATAAGTAACAGCGATATAACCTGCCCCAATTAATGTTGTGACTAAAACTGCGAAGCGAAGTGCTGATGAGTCATTTCTCCCCATTTTTGGAAAAAGCACAACAGTTATTGCTTGAGGCATAAAGAAGGCAATTTTTGCAACTAGCATTCCAACTGAGTAAATTCCTGACTCTTCTGGAGTTAACACAATCCTTGCTAACAAGACATCAATATTTACCAAAACATAAAGCGCAAATAAAGCTTGGGTTGCCTTCCATAATTCTTTTATGCTTTCATCGGCGCGCTCTGTTTTCCAAAACTTTTTACTGTTCCCCAAAATAAAGTGAGCAACAATTGCACTTAAAAGTGTTCCTCCGAAAAATCCAATTCCAACAGAAATTAATTCGGGATAAATAAATAGCCCAACGATTGCAGAAATGCTTCGTCCAATTCCAAATACAATATATATTCCTGCAAGTTTTAAATAAAATTCTTTACCTTGCGCAATTCCTAATTGAGTGCTTATAAAAACAAATGGGGCTATTGCTCCAATTGTTAGCACTAAAACTAGGTAATCAATATTGAATATTGACGACAAAGGATATGAGATAAACAAGGTTGCGAGCATGACAGCAATCGATATTTCTAAACCAAATCTCAATAAATCATGGTGTTTATTCGCGGAATTCTTTACAAGTCTTCGAGCTGCAATTGCTTGAATTGCTAACCCAATCGGTGTTCCAATTTGAGTTATTCCCTGCATTGCACCAAATGCACCAAATTCGGCGGGAACAAGTAAGCGTGCAGCAATCACACTTGCGGCATAGGCAAGCACTTGTGGCACAGCTAAACCTGCACCTACAACGATGACTCCTTGAATGAGTCGTTTTCGTTCTTGCGGTGTGCTCACCATTGTTTGTTCTTAGTCCATTTCCCACAAGTAACACTTGTTGCATCATTGCACGCTTTGAGTCTAGAGATTATCTAGTCTGTGTCGGTATTAGGCGAGCAATTTCTTATCTCTCGCCTCCCAGACATAGGCTTAACTAATCATGGTGCTTGCTCTTTATCGTCGTTATCGTCCAGACACACTTCTTACTGTCATTGGACAAGAACATGTCACAGAACCTTTAGCGAGAGCTATTGATTCAGGAAAAGTTCATCACGCGTATTTATTTAGTGGACCTCGTGGTTGTGGAAAAACAAGTACTGCTCGAATTATGGCTAGATCCTTAAATTGTGAAAAAGGGCCAATTTCAAATCCTTGCGGAAAATGTGAATCTTGTATCTCACTTGCACCAGGAGGATCTGGATCTGTTGATGTTGTCGAAATTGATGCTGCAACTCACGGCAAAGTAGACGATGCGCGAGAACTTCGCGAACAAGTTGGGTTTGTTCCGATAAGAGATAAATACAAAATCTACATAATTGATGAAGCTCATCAGTTAACAAAAGAAGCAAATAATGCCATGCTAAAAATGATTGAAGAGCCACCAAGTCATTTGAAATTTATTTTTGCGACAACTGAGCCTGAAAAAATGTTAGGCACTATTAGATCAAGAACTCATAATTATGCATTTCGTTTAGTAAACAGAGAAGTATTAGCTAAACACTTAGCAGAAATTTGTAGGCAAGAAAACATTAAATGCGATGATGCTGCGTTAAAAGCAATTGCCACAGCAAGTGGTGGGAGTGTTAGAGATGCTTTAAGCCTCTTAGGTCAAATTTCTGCAGGTATGGATGAAAAAGGTTTATCAACTGAATATGTTGAATGGCAACTTGGTTTAACACCTCTTGGCATATTAGATGAATTAGGAAATTCTGTTCTAGAAAATGATTTAGCTAAAGCACTTGAAGTGGTAAGAAATGCGTGTACGCAAGGAATTGAACCTCATAGATTACTTAGTGATTTTCTTAACTATTTAGGAATTCTAATCAGAGAAGCAGATACAAATGATCGAGATGCCATGTCAATTCTGGTTACCGCTGCCACAAGTGTTTCAGTTTCACTTTCACAACTAAAATCCTCTTCAAACCCTGAATTATCACTTGACTTAGCAATTGCCAGATTATTTATTCAGCCAGCCACCCAAATTCAAACCAGTGCCCCAAAACAATCATCACCAGTTGCAAAAACGGAAGTTAAACCTGTTGAAAAGAAATTAGAAAAACCCCAACCAGTTAAAGCGGTTGTAAAAAAAGACATAACTGATGTTGCTGATTTAGAAGTTAGATGGAAAGACATTATGGGTGAACTAAGTAGAGTCAGCAGAGTTGCTTGGCTTGCCTACATGGATTCAAAACCACTTGAATTAAACCAGACTGTTTTAGTTGTGGGACTTAAAGATGCTTCAAAATTAATGATGGCATCAGAAATGAAACATATTGAAAACTTGAAAAGTGTTCTAGTTTCAGCTGTTTCATTAAATGTGTCAATTGAATTTAAATATATGGAATCAACTAATGCTGAAGAAATTGATCAACCAAATATTAATGATGAATCCGTTGAATACAAAGATGGTTTATCAGTGGCAATGGAAGCACTAGGTGCTATAAAAATTCATGAATTTGAAAACGGTGGAAACTAAAAGTGTATGAAGGTTCCCTTCAAGATTTAATTGATGCACTAGGACGACTTCCTGGAGTTGGTCCAAAAAGTGCCCAAAGATTAGCGTTTCACTTATTACAAACTGATGCTGCAACTGTAGAAAATTTAGCGAAACTACTTTTGGAAGTAAAACAAAAAGTAAAAAGTTGTAAAACTTGTGGGGCCGTTTCAGAAACTGAAATGTGTAATATTTGCTCGGATACTAGACGCGACTTAACAAGTATTTGTGTTGTAGAAGAAGCAAAAGATATTTCCTCATTAGAAAAAACCAGAGAATTTAAAGGTCGCTATCACGTTCTTGGTGGAGTAATTTCACCAATTGATGGAATTGGGCCAGATCAATTAAGAATCAAAGAATTAATCAACAGAGTAACTACTGAAGAGACAAAAGAAGTAATTGTTGCAACTAATCCAAATTTGGAAGGCGAAGCAACAGCTGCATATTTAGTTCGAGTCCTTGAATCAACAGGAGTTTTAGTGACCCGATTAGCAAGTGGGCTACCAGTTGGAGGCGAGCTGGAATATGCCGACGAAGTGACTCTGGGGCGTGCTTTAAAGGGAAGAAGACAAGTTTCTTAAGCAAAAATTGCATCTTCTAGAATAGAACTTCCTTCTAGTTTTTGAAGCAGGTTTTCTTGTCTCTGATTGTGCAGAAATATGGTGGTTCATCAGTTGCTGATGCCGCCAG
>Ga0315904_10006294_pt1 | contig 16258 bp, 26 predicted proteins | sample LakEriMetagenome_6_FD_203529 | JGI IMG/M metagenome (GOLD analysis project Ga0315904, IMG submission 203529) | Freshwater fungal communities from buoy surface, Lake Erie, Ohio, United States - Buoy 12 MA120 | ecosystem: Environmental > Aquatic > Freshwater > Lake | place: USA: Lake Erie, Ohio... | reverse complement strand
CCGTCGAACCGCTCGACGCTCTGCGGTGCCGTGCGAGCGGAGCGGTTCGACGGGTCCTCGGCGCAACCGGGGGAGGTAGCGGCGCCGAAGAGCATGCCGGCGATCGCTCCAATGGCGAAGCAGCCGAGGCCGGCGAGAAGGAGCACGGCGAGCATCACGGCACCGCCAGTTGTGCGAGCACACCGACGAGCGCCGTGGCGACCTCGGCAGCGATGTGGAGCGGCCACTCGATGAGTGGCAGCCCGTCGACGTCGATCACGATGGTGGCGTCGTGTGCGTGGGTCCAGCCTTCGACGCTGATCTGGCGGAGCCGTTCCTCGTACAGCAGCTCACGACCACGACTCATGTCTTGTCACCATCGGGGGCGAGCGGGGACTGACAGGTCGGGCAGGGGTCACCCAGGACGTGCCCATCACGACGGTCGTAGCGACCATTGACGATCTCCGCACCAACACACGTCGGGCAGTCGCACCACTCGACCAGCAGGGCGACACCGCCAGGCTCGGCGTCGGGGATCAGGATCACGCCGCCCGGCTTGGCGAGCGGCGTGATCCTGACGACGAGGACGTCCCCGCCATCAATCCATACATGGCTCACCTCGCGTTGACACAGCGCCACGGATTCCTCGTAGGTCGCCACGATCGGCCACACTTCCAGCACTCGCACGAAGCGGGGCGGGGCGTAGCCCGTGCAGTCGCAGTAGGCGCAGCCAGTGGTGTCGTCGCCTGCCCCGTTGGGCCAGGGATTCCAGCCACGTCCGTCGCACTGCTCGCACTTCGTCACCACGGCGAGCACGGCGTCGGGTTCGGGCCGGGTGTACGGGTAGAGGCATCCAGTAGCACCACAGTCATGCGGCGGCAGCACGGCGACCAGCCCGACAGGCGTGTCGTGGACAGCAACGTTGAGCGCCTCCACGCCGGCTTCGGAGAAGGCGGCGTTCACGACGCACCCAACAGGGTCGGCGCGGCATCCTCCGGGTCGGACGGAGGCGGAACGTCAGGGTCGGAGGGTGGCTCGGCTGGTGGTGTCTCGACAGCGGTCTCAGGCTCAGGCTCGGGCGTCGGTTCGGGTTGGGTGAACACGGCGAGCCGCTGGTCGAGCCAGGCCATCACGTCGTTCAACCGGTCGGTCGACAGCTCGGTCGGCTTCCCGAACGCTTCGATCAGCTCGAACTTCGCCATGCGCCGGGTCTGCTCGTCCGGGATCACGTCGAACCGGTCGACGATCGCCTGCGCCGCGGACGGTGCGATCCGTTCGACACCGGAGCCGAGCCAGTCACGGAACAGTTCCGCGGGCTGATGGGTAGTGCCGGCGTCAGCGACGAAGTCGGCGAAGTGGCGATACGTGACTTCGATCGGCAGGCCGTGCTCGGTCTCGGCGTAGAGCGTGTGGTCGCTCATCACGCCCACCCGAGCAGTGATGCGATGCCGGAGCCGATCAACCAGCCGAGCAGTGCGGCCAGGATCGACGACAGGAACACGGTCAGGCGTTGGGTGGCGCTCATCACGCTGCCCCCTTAGCGTGGTGCTTCTCGACTTCGGCCAGGAGTCGAGCGGCCGCGATTGGCGCAGGGTGGTCGGGGTTTGACCAGTGCTTGACGGCTTCCTCGTACGAGAAGTTGCGACAGCCGGCCATGTAGCGGCCGCCGTCGACGGTGAGCTGGTAACCGCGTCCATCGTTGATCAACAGCAGGTCGGGTCGCTCGACGATCCACCTCCCGTCGAATGTGATCCAGGTGTCGACCGCCCAACCGTCAGCGAGTCGCACGATGTACGGCTCGTATTCGTCGTTGGGCGGCAGGACGACAGCGGCATTGGACGCCTCCGACAGCCGCACCCATTTCCCAATAGCGACCGAGTGCGCCGACTCGGCCGGACCGTTGGCGGCGAACGCCGTGGCCCTGACGCCGGTCGTGGACGCCGTGGCCCAGTCGCCGGTCGTGGACGCCGTGGCCCTGTAGCCGGTCGTGGACGCCGTGGCCCCGTAGCCGGTCGTGGACGCCGTGGCCCAGTGACCGGTCGTGGACGCCGTGGCCCAGTCGCCGGTCGTGGACGCCGTAGCCCCGCCGCCGGTCGTGGACGCCGTGGCCCCGCCGCCGGTCGTGGACGCCGTGGCCCCGTAGCCGGTCGTGGACGCCGTGGCTCCGTAGCCGGTCGTGGACGCCGTGGCCCCGTAGCCGGTCGTGGACGCCGTAGCCCCGTGACCGGTCGTGGACGCCGTGGCCCCGCCGCCGGTCGTGGACGCCGTGGCTCCGTAGCCGGTCGTGGACGCCGTGGCCCAGTCGCCGGTCGTGTGTTTCGGTGACGGTGTCATCACGCTGCCTGCTGTGCGTCGAGGTCGCGGTACCACTGGCGCAACGTCTCACCGGTGACACCGACGCCGGTGGTGTCGGTCAGTGCAGCGGCGATGTTGCGCCACGAGTGACCGGCCATGCGGTGCGTCGTGACGACGGTGTCAAGTCGCTGTGGTGCGAGACGGGCGTCGAGCAGCGCTCGCAACGTGTCGGGGCGGATCGGCATGCTTGGCAGTTTGTCTGACGATTTGGCACATGTCAAGCCTTTTGTCAGAAACGTGCCGATCCGTCAGACGGCCACCCGGTCTAGCATTTCATCTGCCAGTGTGGGCATACTGTGAGCGTGTCAGAGCTCAACCACTGGATCAGCCAGAACGTCCGAACCCTGCTCGCGTACCGTGGGCTCAACGGCAGGGCGCTCGAGGAGGCGCTCGGCGTCGACTCCAGCACGGTCAGCCGACTGCTGCACGACAAGCGCGGTTGGACGCCCGACTACATCTACGCGGCGGCCGAGCTGCTCGACGTGTCGCTCGACATGCTGTTCGGCGACCCCGAGGCGCTGCTCAGAAATAGATGCTTCTCGCTGAACAACCATGCACCGCCAGACATGTCATCGACGGCATTGGTCTTAGCGTGATCGGCTGGTTAGAAACCCATGCCATGTCGAGCATCCATCACCACCTGGAGGATTGCCGACGGCGCAACCTGTCGCCCGGCACCATCGAGAAACGTGGCAGCACCTTGCGACGGTGCGAGCAGTACATCGAGCACGACCTGATGAGCGCCACGACCGACGAGCTCGTCGAGTGGCTCGACGGGCAGGACGTCGGCGCCAAGACCCGCTACGCCTACATCAGCCACCTGTCGGCGTTCTACCAATGGCTCATCTGGGCCGGCGACGCCGAGCACGACCCGACGGTGCGCATCCGTCGACCGAAGCTCAGGCCGAACCTGCCGCGCCCGATCGCCACGCCCGACCTGGCGCACGCGCTCGAGCAGGCCGACCCGGTGACACGGGCCATGCTGTGCCTGGCGGCGTACGCCGGGGCGCGCTGCTGCGAGGTCGCCAACCTGATGGTGGACGACGTGCTCGACTACATGTCGCCGCCGGTCATCGTGCTGTCGGGCAAGGGAGGCAAGCAGCGCGTCGTACCGCTGCACCCGGTGCTCGCCGACGCACTGCGGCCAGTGATGCCCCGACACGGCTCGGTGTTCGCCATGCCGGCGTGGAAGGTGTCGCACCGGATCGGCGGGCACCTCGACGCCTGCGGTTCGACGGCAACGGCGCACCAGTTGCGCCACTGGTTCGCAACGTCGGTCTACGAGACGTCGGGCGGCGACCTGCGGATGGTGCAGGAGCTGCTCGGCCACGCCTCGCCGGCCACCACGGCGATCTACACCGCTTGGTCGCGCAGCCGTGCGGCCGGCGTCGTCGAGCGGTTGGGCGTCTGAACGCGAAAGCACCCCGCCAGGCCGTAGCCCAGCGGGGTGCTTCACAAGTGGAACGAATGTTCCGGAAACGGGACGCGCTATTCCAGCACGACCAACATGCGACGCATGCCGCACCGGGGACACAGGTCGAGCGAGTGTGACCGTTCGTCGATCGGCCAGTCACGGCAGCAGCGCATCACGCAACGCCCCCGAGGTTCATGGCCTTGTTGATCATCTGCTGGCCGGCCAGGGTCCAGATCCCGACGACTGAGTCCGACGGGGTGTTCGCTAATCCGATGACCGGTTGCCAACGTCGCGTGCCTTCCTTGTCAATCACGATGACCACAGCGAGATAGCCCTCGACCATCGCGACGGTGTCGTCGATGCCGAACGACTCGATCCATGCCTGGTCGAACTCGTCGAGGTTCTCGGCGAAGTGCGGCCCTTGCGGTGCGTCGTCGGTCATGCCGTCAATCCGAGCGTCTGCTGGCCGAGCCTACGCGCCGCCATTTCGCAGTAGCGCTCCTCGGCCTCTATGCCAATCCCGAGCAACCCCCTCGACTTGGCCGCCACCAGGGTCGTGCCGCTGCCTAGGAATGGGTCAAGAACAACCGAGCCCGCCTCGACTCCAGAGATAGACAGGATGCGCGACAGCAGACCTTCGGGCTTCTCTGCTGGGTGGCCGTGTGGCTTATGCGAGCCGACCTTGTGCTTGATCACATCAGCGACGCCCCGGTCCGGCACGGAGTAGTCGGGCTTACACATCAGCGCTATTAGTTCGTGCGACGGACGCAGCCCCTGAGTTCCGCCAGGGCCTATCCACTCCTTGTCCCATACGGCGCACGACGTGATTGGCAGCCCGGCATCGACGGCGGCACGCATGACCACCGGCAAAGTTCGCCAGTTGAGAAACGTCCACATGGCGCCGCTGTTCTTCAGCAGTCGATCGACCTCGCGGTACCACGCTGCGAACCACAGCGCTGAGTTCATCATGTCAGCCCATCCGCCGGACTTGGAGCCAAGCGATCCGGCACTCACCGCACCGATGACGTATGGCGGGTCCGTCACGACGGCATCGACCGAGCCGGAGGCCAGGTTCGGCATGATTTCGAGCGCGTCGCCGTGATACAGGGTAACGAGTTCATCCTTGTAGTACGGGGTCACAGCTCGACCACCCGCACGACGCAGCCGGCCGGGATGACCAGCGGGCGCGACACCGTCTCGTCGTCGTCGTAGATCCACGTCGAGCACAGCACGACCCGCTCGTCGTCCTGGTGCGCCAGGTAGCCGACGGAGTGACACTCGGCCGGCTTGCGCTCGATGGCCTCGCCATGGGTCTGCCACGTCGGGCCGTCCTCGCACGGGTCCAGCCAGTCGACCTGGACGATCTTCATGCCACCTCACCCAGCTCGAGCCGCCGTGCTTCCTCGGCGACGTACGACCACTGCGCCTGGCTGAACCCGAACCACGCCGGGCGGGCCAGCAGATCTTCGACGGTGCCGAACGAACCCTCGTCGCCGCACACCCAGCAGAACGGGCCACCCTTGGCGCCGGCCCACCCGACCTCGCAACGTCGGCAGATCATCACGTCTCCCAGTCGTCAGGCACGTCGGGCGGCGTCCACTGCCACCGGCCGCCGCACTCGCAGAACCGTGAACCCATGCGGTACTCCTGCAAGTGGCACGGGTAGTGCTTGTCGCACCGGTCGCACCACATCTCGCCGGGCGGGTCGATGCGCGTCACACCGGCCTCACGTACTGGCGTCGGTCAGCGTGCGACGCCCGGCTGTACCGCTTGCAGTCCTTGCACTGGAACTGGGCGTACCGTGACGTCGACGTGTACGCGTAGCCACGGCGCATCAGGTCAGTCGAGCCGCACGCCCCGCACTGCGAGCCGTGCGTGTCGTTGTACAGCCCGACGTGCGGCAGCCGGTCCACCCACCCCAGCTCGCGAAGTTTCACGAACACGTCCTCCGTCAGCCGTACGTCGTGCTTGCAGTACTTGCGGAACAGGGTCCACGCCGCGTCGTCGCCGTTCAGGCAGTCGATCCACATGCGGAACCCGTGGTGCTGCACCTTGCGCCCGATGCCCAACTCGTCGGCAACGTGCTCGAGCTTGTTGGACGCCCAACGCATCCGACGGCGCACCAGCGGCAACAGGTCGCAGTCGAACCAGGGCGACGGTGGCGGTAGGCCGGCGAGCGTGAACTCGCGAGCGAAGTGCTTCAGGTCGAACGACTTCGTGTTCCACCCGACGACCACGTCGGCCTCGTCGAGCAGTTGCCAGATGCGCTGCACCATCGCCTCACGGCCGTCGTGGTGCTCGCTGGCGAAGATCATGCCGGGCTTGTCGAGCCACTTGGCGGCGAAGCACAACACGCGCGACGGCTCGACGACCTGAACCGGTGCGATCGATACGTCGCGCAGTTGGAACGTGTACGCCAGGTGCGGCGACGACTCCAAGTCGACGGTCAGAATCCGCAAACCATGCCTCCCAACGTCGGCCGGTAGGGGTGCGTCGAACTAGTCGACGGCGTCGAGCTGGCCGAGCACCAGCCGGATCAGACCGTTGGTCTGACGGGTCAACGCCCGAACCTGGGCGAGCACCTGCGCTTGAGTTGGCGTGCCGAGCGCCAGGAACGTCGCATTATCGGTCAGCGCCGTTGCGGCCTGCTGCTCGATCGTCGTGCGGTTCATCGTGGCCGTCTCGGCGGCGAGCTCGTCTGGCGTCTTGTTGCGCTCGGTCCACACGACGGTCGGGACGCCCTCCAGCAGTTCGACGGTGCGGTCGTGCGTCGTGGTGGCGGTGTCGGCCGGCTTGGCGGCGTCGACGACGGCGAAGTAGCCACACGCCTGCTGCGTCTCGACGGTGCCGTAGTCGCGCAGGCCGAGCACCCATGCGCCGTCGTCCAGCCGTCGGGCCGCGCGTGGTAGTGCGCCGATCGACTGGATGGCGTTGTCGATTACCAGAGCGTAGGTCATCAGGTCCACCCCTCGTTTGCTGCGGCAATCAGTAGGTCACCGATCTCACTGTCGCTCAACTCGTAGTTGAAGATTGCTACGTGTGCCAGCCCGCCGTCCCAGCGTTGATTGGTGGCGTCACGACGGTTGCCGAGCGATAGTCGAGCCGTCGTGCCTGCGGCCGTCCCGGTGCCGACCACGGTGGGCGTGCCTTGCCCCAACTCGGTTGACGAGTTCACCCAGAAGTCATCGGCCGCCGTGACGGAATCCGACGTAAACCGAACCACCACGGCATTCCACTCGCCAGACGTCAGCGCTTTGGTACTTGACTGGGCGATGCGGTACGACGTAAATCCTGCGTTGCATTTGAGTACATCAAGATAACTAGTCGAACCGGCGTCGATGGCTGCCGAGATGGCCCACTCAAACTGGTTGCCGGAGATGTTGTCGAGCCTGGCGAGCATGATGGAAGCGCTACCGCCGTCGCCGCCGAAGTCATCTGGGTAACACAGCACGAACACTGTCATACCAGCGCCGATCGACCAGTCGTCGTTGTCGCTAATTGTGACGTACATCGGGTTGTTTGGCGACCCCATACCGGCGTAATCGACGCTGTCGCCGCCAAGGTAGGTGGCGAGGTCGATCTGCGTATACGTGCCGTCCCTGGCGTTGCTGGAAGAGTCGGTCGCCGTCGATCCGCTCGTCTCGTCGAGCTTCCAGTAACCAGCCGGCGACAACGCCGTGATGGCGTCGGGAAGGGACACGCCGGCCCCGCCACTCGCCATCATCAGTTTCACGGCGGGACTGGTCACGCGAACGCGCTCCCGACCTGCGAGCCGAAGTACGTCGAGGCGTTGACCGTCCAGAACGTGTAGACCGACGGCGTCGTGTACGTCGGTGCGCCACCGCTCCACAGGATCGTGTTGGTGAACGTCGGGGTGAACGCGCCGCGCAGGATCAGCACGAACGCCGTCATGTCGCCGGACGGCGCGGGGTTCGAGAAGGTAATGGAGCACGCCTGGTCCATCGTCAAGTCGAACGCGCCGTACACCGACACGTCGATCGTCTCGGTCGCACCAGTCGCGGCGATGGTCGACACGTCGGACTCGATGGCGCCGACGTTCGTGAAGAAGTTTGCGTACGTGATCTTGCGGGTCGAGCCGTTCGCCGACTGTGCGGTGTCGGACACGTCGACGATGGCGAGCAGGTCACCCGCCGCCGTGGCGGTTGTCGCGGTCAGCTCGGTGATCTTCTTCGTCACGTCATCCCACCTTCATCTTGTCGAGCTCGCCCCACGCGGCGTAGGTCACCGCAGCGCACGCACCGAACAGCACGCCGAGCGCCAGCCCGGCAGCGAACCACGTCACGCCGGCGTCACCTTGCGGCGCACCAGGACCGACAGCACGGCCGCTACGGCGGCGTTGATGAGTCCGACCTGTTCGGGCGTGACGTCCAGGCCGAACCCGACGGCCAGCGCCACGACGGCGTTGACGGCGCCAAGGATGAGTGCGGGTTCCTTGCTCACGGTTCCTCCGTAGGTGTTGCTTGCGTTACCGGTTTCGCACCGGTTGCGTTACCGGTTTCGCACTCAGTGCTTGTGTGGCGGCTCGGTGATGTACGCCTCGATGGTGTCGAGCCGCTCACCGTGCTGGTTGAGCGTGTCCTCGAGCCGCCCGACGGTGGCCGACGTCTGTTTCACGATGTCGAGCAGCCGTGGCTCGTCCTTGTGCCGGTGGTTCACGGCGTCATCGGTGTTGCGTGAGTGGCGCTTCGCCTTGCCGGCGTTCACGGCGCCGATCGTCGCCGCGATGGCTGCCACCGTGGCCGGTACGGCCGTTACGACGGCTGCGAAGAACACGGCATCCCCATCCCCCATTGCGCCGAGCACTTCACAGCCCTGCGGCCTTGACGAGGTTGGCGTACTGCAGCGGGTCGACGACGTCGACCACCGGCACGCCGTTGTCGTTCGCCCATGTCAGGTCGTACGACGTCGCAGGACGACACGCACCGCCCGACGCAGCGATCCACGCATCGGTCGGCTTCGCCCCGGCGAAGACTGGTCGGTAAATCGCGATCATCGGGTCATCCTCCGGTAGCGGGTCGGGCTCGGGTTGCGGGGCGACGGACGCACGGAAGGCGTTCATGTCCCACTTACCCGACGTGGCCCACGGCGACGGGCCAGACGGGTCAATCTTGCGTGTCGGAGCCCACTCGAAGTGCGCCCGGACGAGCTCGGGTGAAACGTCGTACGCTTCGCACAGCGCCTTGACGGTGGTCACCAGTGCATCGGTCAGCAATGTCGGCCACGGTTCGCCGATGCCGTCATTGGCGCACTCGATGCCGATCGCCCAACTGTTCATCGCGTTGTCGGGCACGCCGCCGTCCCACGACTTCGACGAGCCGGCACCGTTGGTGTTCGTCGGCCCAGCGGCGCAGACGTACACGGCACCGCGACGCGAGATGTACAGGTTTGCCACGGGTGCGACCGGCGACACGCTGACGATGTAGTCGACGTCGTTCGGCCCGTCCGACGCTGGTCGGCTCGCCGTGTGGTGCACCATGACATGCGTCGGACGACCGTCGAGGTAGCCGCCAAGGTCGTCCTTGCGGGCACGCGCCTGCCAGCCCGACACTTCAACGACGTCGAGGCCGACGGCGCGCAGGATGTCAGCGAGGTCGAGTAGGTAGCGACGGCTCACAGCGGTACGAACGCCGCAACGACCAGGAAGTCGCCGGTCGCCCAGGTGAACGGAACGGTCGACGACAAGGCTGTCAGAGCGAGATACGTGCCCGCCGAGTTCCACGCCCCGATGCCGAGAGCCGTGCCCGATGAGTACGACACCTGCCCGTAGTACGGCGTGCCGCTGTCGTTGAACTCGACGCCGCCAAACCATCGGGGCACCAGCGGAGAGGTCTTCATCGTCTCGGAGTTAGGCAACGCAAGGGTCAGTGGGCCGGTCATCGACGACGTTGAGCCCATCGTGAACTGCGCCTGCACCCACATGCCGCCGTCGATGTAGCGGTACATGCCCAACACTGCGCCGTTGCCCAACGTGAGGCCGGAGAATGACGGCGTGAACGACACCCAGCCCGACCCGCCATCGATGTTCCACGACGTGCCGTCGTAGACGTAGCGCTTGTTGGTGTCCGTCTCGTAGATGTGCCGGCCCTCGACGCCGGTCGGCCGGGTCGACGACGTGCAGGTGATGATGAGCTGGTCGTCGATCGAGTCGAAGTCGGCACCAGTCACGACGTCGCCGTCTGCGATGTTCACTTCAGGCATCGTTCAGCTCCTCAAGCGGGGACGAGGTTGCCGGCAACGGCGCCGACCTTGCCGTACGTCACGTCGCCGGCCAGTAGGTACGGCGCCACGTCGTACGTGCCGAGCGCCGGCGACAGGTACAGCGTCGTCGTCCATTGGTCGGGCGTGATCTCGTGATTGACGCCTTGCACCGTCACGCGCTCGGAGATGGCCGAACCGATGCCCTGCGGGGTGCGCTCGATGAGCAGCGAATCGCCGAGGTCGATCGTCGACATGAGCGGGGCGAGCGACGTCGCATCGCGACGCACCGTCACCGTCAACTGGGTGACACGGGTCTGCGGGTCTTTCGACGTGCGCAGGACGAAGGCCGCGAGCTTCTCGGCAGTGCGACGCCGGGTGACGAGTGACACATCGATCGACTCGGTTGCCGGGCCGTACGCCGCGATCGACGTCGCATCTTCGGCGCGCACCGTGCCGCCGTCGTACGTGAGCACGACGGAGTTGCGCAACGCCTCGACGGTGTTCGCATCGATCGTCACGTCGTTGTACCGGTAGCCCGTCGTGTTGTCGACGAACGTCGCGAACCCGGCGCCCTCGGTGTGCAGGTTCTCGCTGTCCTCGGTGAGCAGCGCCTCGCTGTCCTCGGTCAACAGGTTGACACCAGCGCCACCGGACAGCGGCAACGTCACAAAGCGCTGATTGCGCGAGCGCACCGTGATCGCACCAGTGCGCGACACGTACACCGAGCCACGCTCTGACGACGCCACCGAGCGCAGGTAGTCGAGCGCCGTCCGGTTGTTCGGCAAGTACGGACCCATGCGCGTCTTGCCGTCACCGTCGATCACGGCGATGGGCTGTGCGCCGAGCCCACTGTCGAACAGCGCTTGGTTGGCGTGCAGGCCGAGACTGTCGTTGTTCGGATAGCCGAGCGCCACCGTGCCGGCCTCGTAGTGCGACTGGAACGTCGCAGTGCTCGGCGCCGTCGACCACCAGGCGACATGGGCAAGCGCGCCACGCACCTTGCTCGTGTCGTCGTGGCCGCCATCGTTGAGCAGCTGCACGACGTTGTCGTCAGTGACGGCGGCGAGCGTGCCGGCCGTGAGCGTCCACTGCTTGACCTGCTGACCGTTGACGATGGCGTACAGGTTCGTCGAGTCGGCACGCAGCGCCAGGTGCGACCACGCAGCGTTGTCCAGTTCGAGGCCGTCGCCCAACGTCTGCGTGTTGTAGTACTTGCTGTCGGTGGCGTTGCTGTAACGGATGTTGACCAGCCCGCCGCCCGACGTCGTGGTGCCCATCACCCAGATGTACGACGTCGACGCCGCGTACACCTGCACCGATGCGCCGGTTGCCGCCGCCGTGCCGGGCCGCACCCACATCGACATCGCCTTGGGTGCCGACGCCACCGCCGACCAGCGCCACGACGTGCCGTAGATCGTCGCATCGCCGTCGTCGGTTGGAGCGATCAGCGCACTGTCACCGCCGAGCGGTGCGCCCATCCCGGTCGTCAGGCTCGGCAGGACGCGCGTATTGCCCGATGCCGGTGCCACGCCGAACCGGTTCGCGATGACCGTGTCGCCGACCGTTTCCAGCAGACTGCCGTCGGGCTCCAACGACTGCATCGGCAGGTAGCCGACCGGGTTCGCCTCGAGCACCTTCGACTCGTAGTACGAGCCGGGGAGCTGGGCCTGCTCCATGAACCGCGTGGCGTCGACGCACGGCACGACAGCGACCGCCTCGTTCGGCGGTACGTAGCGCTGCGGCCAGCCGGTGATGAACCCGCGATACATCGTCTCGTCGCCCGACCCGGTATCGGCCATCACGCGCACCGGCACCATCGGGTTCAGGTCGCCGAAGTACGTGCCAGCGCTGTACGACGGATCGAACAGCCGGCCACGGTTGTTGAGCGTGATCGTCGCCGTGCCGGGGCCGAACTCGCCGAACTCGTCGGACTTGCCCCGGTTGATCGACACGCTGCGCACGTGCGTCGTGATGTCGGTCCACGTCGGCGTCGCGTTCCACGCGTAGCCGAACGCCGCTTCGATGGTGAACGTGACACCGACAACGTTCGTCCAGAAGCTCATGCCGCGATCCTTGACCCGCCCGTCCGGTAATACGAGTTGACTGCGTCGACCACCGTGCGGCCGATCTGCACCGGGTCACCGACGCCGGTCTGCACCGTGATGTTGAACACTGGCGCGCCCATGCCGCCCGACGGCAGCGGCGAGCTACCAGGCGTGCGGTTGAGCGGGATGACCGCCTCGGGTCCAGCCTCGCCAATCAGCGCCATCGTCGGGCGCGTCACGATGCCGCCGGTAGCGCCTCGCGGAACACCGAACAGCACGTCACCGAGTTGCTGGTTGAAGCGCACGCCGGCACTGCCGAGCGCGCCGGCTTGCAGGTTGAACCGCACCTGCACCTCGCGAGCACGGGTCAGCTCGGCGATCTTCCACGTCGCCAGGTCGAACTCGCCCTGGTCGATCAGCGTCAGGATCTCGGCCTGCGTGCTGGCCGGCACTCGGCCGAGCTGCTCGATGAGGCCGAGCACTTCGGTCTTGGCGTCGATGATTGACTGCTGGTAGTCGCGCTGCTTCGCCTCGGCGTCGGCGGCGCCCTCGACGCCCGCCGTGTACGCGTCGACGGCAGCCTGCTCGATGTCATCGAACGCCTGCTGCACGCTCAACGAGTCCGACTGGATGCTCAACAACTCGTCGGTGTACGAGCGCCACGCCGCTTCGAGTTCGCGCACCTTGCGCTCGACTCGGCCAATGTCGGCCGCCTGCTGCACCAGTGTGTCACCAGCCTTATTGGTGGTGCGATCGGCGTCGCTCACCCATCGGTTGTACGCCTGCCACGACGTCGTGGTGTCGTACAGAACTGGCACGAGCTCGAGGTCGAGGATCTTACGCAATTCGTCGTGCGACGCCCCTGCGTCCCTGGCGGCCTTGAACGCCTCGAGCGTTTCGTCGCTCACGTTCTTGATGTTGCCCGGCAGGTATTGCGTCACCTTGGCGATGAGCTGCAATGGGCCAGCCCACTCGCCAAGCACTGCCGCCAGGTCGAGTAGTCGCAGCCGATCGGCGACCTCGAGTACCGCCGTCAGGCCCTCGGCCGCCTCTGACAGCGCCGGCACCAGCGCTTGACCAAGTTCAGCCTGCGCATCTTTGAAACGGGCGGCGAGCACGCGCTGCTGATTGGCAAGGCTGTCGGACGTGCGTGCAAAGTCGCCGGCGGTGTCGGCAGTGTCTCGCATGAGCAGGCCGTAGCGCGCCTGCACCTTGATCGACTCGGTCAGCTCGGCCTTTGTGCGAATCAGGCCCGTCTCGAGCGCGAACTGCTCGACGGCCGCTGCGCTCACGTCCTTGCCGTAGCGTCGGATCGGCTCCGTCTCGCCGGCCAGCGTCGACTGGAACACCTGCGCTGCCGTTGCGAGGTCGAGGTTCATGACCGACGCGAAGTCGGCGACACGGGTCGTTAGATCCTCGATGACGCCCGCAACGTCGCCGCCAGGTCCAGCGACCTTCGTGGCGAAGCCGGCGAACTGTACGGCGAGCGAGTTGAACTCGGAGCGCGCCAGACCGAACGACTTGGCTGAGTTGTCGCCGATGTCGAGCACCGCATCGGCGGCGCCCTTGAACGTCACCCTGACGGCGTTGACGGACTCCTCGAGGTCGGTCGCAGCGTCGACCGCCGTGCGGCCGAACTGCACTGCCGCCGCCGCACCGATGCCGGCGATGGCGCCCTTGGCGAGTACGCCGAACTGTGAGAACTTCGACGATGCCGTCCCGGTCGTCTTGTCGACCTGCCCGTCGACCTTGCGGAGCTCGGTGACGGCCTGGCCGGCGTCGGCCCGCACGATGGCGTTGAAGATCGCGTTGTACTGGTTCGCCATCGTTCAGCCCCTCACCGGTACGACTCGGTCAACAAGCGCAGGTCGCGCACCGACTGGCGGCGCGTCACGTCGGGCGGCCACTGGAACTGCTTGGCCGCCCACACGATCAGGTCGTCTCCGGTGCGTCCACCGCTTTTGGGTCAGGGATGCCGTCCGTGAACACCTCGGCCACGTTCGGCGCCGTCTCGACGGTGAACAGCGACACGATCACCTTGGGCGTGATCGGGTCGGGCAGGGCGACGCCGGCGAGACGTGCGCACGCTTCGGCCAGGAGCACTGAAGCCTTGGCGTGACGCATCGGATTGCCGGCAACCTCCCACCACTGCAAACCCGTGGCGTCCTGGATCTTGGCGTACTCGTCGAGCGGCACGTCCTCCACGTCGACCTTGGCAGTCTCGTGGGTGAAGTAGATCGGCATGGGGCGGTTCAGCCTTTCCAGACTTTGACGAGTTGACGGGTGGTGATCTCGTAGTGCTTCTGTGCTGCGATCGCCGGCGCACGGTCCATCGCTTGACGCCACGGCCGACCGATTGACCGGTGGCCGGGGTGAATCGCCCACTGGCGATACCCGATGCCGCCGCCGAGCCGGATCGGCGAGTTGCCCGACAGCTCGAGGTCGCGCAGGAACGAACGGCGACGGCTTGTCACGCTGCCCTGCTTGATGCGTGGCCCGATGCCCGATTGCCGGCGATACCGCCCGGCGATGAGGTGTCGTGTCGAGCCTTCTTCAACGATGCGCCAGAAGCCGGGCGGGTTGCCTCGCACGAACCCGACACGTCGTTGACCGTTGCCCTGCACCCGCGACCCGGCAGACAGCACGACGCGGTCGCCGTTCGACCCACGCAACGCAAAGCGTCGACCGGTGCGACGAACCTCATCGCGCACGGCGAATGTCATCGGCAGAACGACGTCACCGGCAGCACGGCCAGCGGCGGTGCCGAGCTGGCCGATGACGTCGTCGAGCTGCGACAGCGGGCGAACCCGCGCCACGACTAGCCGACCTTCGTGACCGCCGAGGCCGCCTGGAAGTCGCCGCTGATCGTGATGGCGCCGTCGACCGACGACGACACCGAGAAGTCGAACAGCGCCGTACCGAACCAGTACTGACCGGTCGCCGACGTCGTCGGGTAGAGGTAGAACTTCCGCGCCACGCCATCAGCGGCGGCGGTGTACACCTGAGCCGTCGCGTCGTCGTAGAAGCCGGAGAACGAACCCGAGGCGTCGGGCAGGCCGGCCACGTACACCTTGTTGGTGTCGCCGAACGCCGTGACCTCTGCGTTGTCGACGGCGAACTGGATGTCCCAGTTGTTCAGGAAGGCGATCGGCTCGGCAGTGCCGCCCGACGTGATGTTGACGTAAAGCCGCCCGTTGCGACCGTGGAGACGTGCCATCTTTGTGCTCCTTGCTTGTTGGCACTGGAAGGCCGACTAGGCGGCCGCTGGAAATGCCCGAACGCCGTCCACCATCCGCAACAGACGTGCGGCGGTGTTCTTGAACGTTCGGGCACCGATCGCTGCTCGGGCGGCAGCAGCGGCGGTAGTGCACTCGTCGGGGTGCGTGAGCGCCCAGGCGAGCAGATCGGAGAACTCATCGACCTCGGTAAAGGTCGGCAACATCGGGAACAGCTCGTCGCCTTCGCCGCGTGGCTCACGCAGGAAGAAGGTGCCGGTGGCGGCGAGCTCGACTTCGCGTGGCCCCATCGCCCAGCCGTCAGCCGTGCCGGCCTCGCTGGTTTCTTTGCGATACAGGTTCGCCGACACCTTCACCGAGCGGTACATCTCGGCGGTGTCGTTGTTCGCCATGCACAGCCCACGCTCGTGCAGCAAGAACGGCATGATCGGCGAGTCGTCGTCGACGAACTGCCAGTTGCCGGCGAGCGCCACCGACGACGTCGGCCACGTCACGTCCTCGAAGAACTCGACGCGGCTCGGGAAGCCGGTCCCGACGAACCCGAAATCCCACGTCGGCACGTTGCGGTTGCCGTGGTGGATCTGCGGGTCATACGAATGCGGGAAGTAGTGCGTCTGCGGGTTGACCTCGGCGCGGAACTGCTCGAGGTTCTTCGGGTCGTTCAACACGACAAGGTCGGCGTAGCGCGCCGGGCGTGCCTGCCGGTCGTCCTCGTACGGCGACTCGGTTGCCCAGTAGACGACGGTGTGCGGGCGCATCTTGAGCACCGCCCAGATCTTCGGCGGGATGAAGAAGCCCGACACGACGATGACGACGTCGGGCCACCACTCGTACAGCACGGCCTCGAGGCCGATCGCTGCCATGTGTGCGGCGGCGTCACCGTCGAACGCCTGCACCCACTCGTCGTCGCGCTTGACGTGCGCGCCGGCGTAGAACGTCATGCGGTCGTCGAGGTTGAACATCCCGACGTCGGCGCCGCACTGCTTGAGTCCCTTGGCGAGCCCTTGGTA
>Ga0315904_10006290_pt1 | contig 16272 bp, 17 predicted proteins | sample LakEriMetagenome_6_FD_203529 | JGI IMG/M metagenome (GOLD analysis project Ga0315904, IMG submission 203529) | Freshwater fungal communities from buoy surface, Lake Erie, Ohio, United States - Buoy 12 MA120 | ecosystem: Environmental > Aquatic > Freshwater > Lake | place: USA: Lake Erie, Ohio... | reverse complement strand
CGAAGCTGCAGCGCGGCGGCAGCGACGGAACCATCCCGTCGATGTTCCTCTTCGGCATCTCCTACGCCATCGCCTCGCTCTCGTGCACCGCCGGGCCATTTCTCGCGATCACCACGACCACGTTCCGCTCATCGAGCTTCATCGCCGGCCTCGGCGTCTACGTCACCTACGCCTTCGGGATGGGCATCGTGATCGGCGTCCTCACCATCGCCCTGTCGCTCGCCAAGGCCACCGTGGTACAGCGATTCCGCGCCGCGCTCCCCAAGATCAACCGGTTCGCCGGAGCACTCATCGTCATCGCCGGCATCTACGTCGCCTACTACGGCTGGTACGAGATCCGCGTCTTCAACGGCGACACCGACGACCCGATCATCGACCGGATACGCCCCGTCCAGACCTGGCTCACCAACGCGGTCGTCCCCGACGACCCCGGCCGCGTCGCCCTGCTCGCACTCGTCGCGATCGCCATCGGCACTGCCGCGACGACCGTCGTTCGTCGCCGCCGTTCGGCTGAGGTTTGCGCAAACACCGACTGAACTACCTTCGAGACGACGAACGGATCCGACGATGACCAGACGCGCAGAACGAGTGACCTTCCCCGGCAGCCACGGCACGCCGCTCGCCGGCAGGCTCGACCTGCCGGCCGGACCGGTACGCGCCTTCGCCCTGTTCGCCCACTGCTTCACGTGTTCGAAGGACATCGTGGCCGCCGGCCGGATCGCCGCCGAGCTCAACGGGCACGGCATCGGCGTGCTCCGGTTCGACTTCACCGGGCTCGGGTCGAGCGATGGGGACTTCGCCAACACCGACTTCTCGTCCAACCTCGGCGACCTCCGCCTCGCCGCCGACTGGCTCCGTGAACACCACGCGGCGCCGCAGCTGCTGGTCGGCCACAGCCTCGGCGGTGCGGCCGTGATCGCCGTCGCCGCCGACATCCCCGAGGTGCGCGCCGTCGCCACCATCGGCGCGCCCGCCGACGTCGCCCACATCCAACGGCTGTTCGCTCCGCAGCTCCCCGTGATCGAGCAGGAAGGTCGCGCGATGGTCGAGATCGCCGGCCGGTGCTTCACGATCCGCCGCGAGATGCTCGATGACCTGGACGCGCATTCGATCGAGGACCGCGCGTCGGAGCTGCGCGCCGCGCTGCTGGTCACCCACTCCCCCGTCGACAACACCGTCGGCATCGACAACGCAGCGCGCATCTCTGCCGCGGCTCGCCACCCGAAGAGTTTCCTCGCCCTCGACGGCGCCGACCACCTCCTCACCCGACCGACCGATGCGGTGTACGCGGCACGCATGATCGCCTGCTGGGCGGAGCGGTTCCTCGTCGACGAACACCCTGCCGCCACCCCACCCCGGGCGAACGCCCCGGTCGTCGTGGCCGAGACCGGTCAGGGCACGTTCCTGAACCATGTCGTGGTCGGCGACCATCGTTTCCTCGCCGACGAGCCCGTCTCCGTCGGCGGGTTCGATGCCGGCCCCGGTCCCTACGACCTGCTCGGCGCCGCACTCGGGGCGTGCACCTCGATGACGCTGCGCATGTACGCCGACCGCAAACGTCTCCCGCTCGACCGGGTCACCGTCGAGGTCACCCACGCCAAGACCCACGCCGAGGACTGCGAGTCGTGCGTCGAGGGCGCCGGGCCGCTCATCGACCACTTCGAGCGTCACATCGTGGTCGACGGCGAGCTCGACGACGAGCAGCGCACCGCACTGCTCCGCATCGCCGACAAGTGCCCCGTGCATCGCACCCTGGAAGCCAGCTCGCACATCACGACCACCATCGACCCTCCTGTTTGATCGTCGGGGCCACGGCCGGCGGAAGCCGGCGGCGTCACGTCAGGCGTCGAGCAGCTGGTCGACGATTGCCGCGAGCTCGTCGGCACCGAGCGAGCCGGTGAAGGTCTCGAGACGACCGTCGTCGGTGATGAACGCGAAGGCGGGTTGGGCGAAGATCTCGTACGAGGCCCAGATCTCGCCGCTGCTGTCGTCGAGGTGGATGAACGAGCTGGTGTCGGTGTCGGCGACGAACTCACGCATCTCCGCAGCCTCGCCACGCCCGGCAACCCCGACGAAGTTCACCCGGTCCGAGTAGCGCGACACCACATCGACCACGTCCGGGGCCTCGCCGCGGCAGATCACACACCACGGCGCCCAGAACCACGCAACGGTCGGTCGGCCGGCGAGCGCATCGGCATCGAAGGCGGCGCCGTCGATCGTGGTCGCGCCGACCATGGCAGCTGGGATCACCGATGGTGTCGCCGCCGCCGTCTCATCGGTGGCCGTCGACGGTGCCGCTCCCTCCGCCATCACCGATGCAGGGGGCACGTCGGTGATCGCAGTCGTCGGGCCGGTCGACGCAGATTCGCCGACGGTTCGGGCGGGTGCCGGATCCGGTGGTGTCGAGGACCTTCCGCCTCCGTCGTTTCCGCAGGCCGCGAGGACGAGGGCGGCCGTAGCTGCGAGGAAGCCAGCGCGTGTCACGGGTGGACCGGGTGTCGTCGTCATGCGACGGAAACCCGGTGACCCCTGCGTGGCATTCCACTCCCGACAGCACTCAGGCCAACTCGCCACGGCCACGGGTCGGTCAGGACGATTGCGATGCGAGAGCGACGACCTCCGATTCGGGGAACGGCCCGAGCCAGCCCTGGATGGGGGTGCCGTCGGCAGCGAACAGGATCGCCGTCGGTTGCGACGTCACGTCGAGTGCCGACCACGACTCGAATGACTCGTCCCACAGCATCGTGAACGTCGTCCCGTAGTTCTCGACGAACTCCTCGGCCTCACCGAGGGTGTCCTGCGTGCCGAGACCGATCACTCGCAGCGTGTCCTCGTGCTGTCGAGCGAACTGCTCGACGCCAGGGGCTTCCCCCCGGCAGGCGGGTCAATGCGGAGCCCAGAACCAGACCAGTACCGGTTTGTCGGCGGGCAGGAAGTTCGCGAGCTGCACCCACTGCTTCTCGCCGACGTCCCAGACCGTGACGGTCGGCAGGAACTCGGTCGACGCGGGGTTCGCGACGGCAAGGTCGGGTCGCGGCCCGGGGTCGACCGACGCTGCCGGCGGACCGCCGCACGCGGCGACCATCAACGCCGCGGCAGCTGCGATCGAGACCGATTGTGCAGTTCGACGAAGACGGAACATACGCCGGAAACCCGGCTCATCTCCGCGACATTCCCGGTGATCTCCAGCGATCTCGGATCCCTCTCCGCGGATCGGCGGTCCACAGCGATGGTGACCTCGACGCTGAGGTCAGCGATCGGCCGAGCCCGACAGCTTGCGCTGTACCCACCCGGCGAACCGACCCGGCTGTGGTGGCTGGTTGAACCACCCTGGGTCTGATGGAGGCTGGTCTGCACTGGGGATCGCGCGATCGGGATAGTTGAATCTCGGGCACTGATGAACCACCCTGGGATCCCTGGAGGGTCACGCGACCCGGGGCGGTTCATACTGTCCATACCCCGAGTCCACCGGCAGCTGCGTGAGCAGTCCACGGCTGACACCGATCAGAAGTCTGGAGAGGAGGAGCACAAGCGATGGTCTCGAGAAAGCCCGTTCCTGCGAAGAATGTGCTTCCGCAGAGCCGAGCGAAGACCTGGGCAGCGCTCCGGCCACTGCTCAGCTCCGGGCGGCGCGTTCTGATGACGGCCGAGGTCTACGAACTCCTCCAACCGGCACCCGCATGGCTCGGCAAAGCTGCCGGCATCATCGTCACCGACGTGCCGTCGTACCGGTTCGAGCCCCGCCGAGGCGACGTGCTCGTGCAAGCCGGCTCGACGCCATACCTGCCCGACAACGCAGGGTCAGCAGCCACCGTCGTCCGCGTCGACCACAACGGCGTCACCACCTCGACACTCGCCGAGTTGCTTGCACGGGAACGCGCCGCGTACCGGTCCCTCGGCATGAGTACGAGGGGTTCCACCCGGAACTACCGCCGGGTGACTGCGCTACAGCACTCGTGGCGCCTCGACGGCGGCACACCGACGTCACTCGTCAAGGACCTCGAGGGCATGGGATTCCAACTGGTGCGCCAGCTGGGCACCGCACCGTGGCGGCGAGGCGGCGTTGACACCGAAGCGATCGCCTTCCTCAACGGCGGCATCTCGACCGCGTCGAAAGACGGGTTCGTGGTGGGCGGGCTCGACGGTTGCACCGTCGTCGGCGGTGCTGCGATGGCATGGGTGTGCGATCACGCCAAGTTCCGGCGACCTGCGACCGCGAGCCTCATGGCCGCAGCCGAACTCGACGAACTCCTCGTCGCGCAGTCCGGGCTCGGTGACGAGGTGCTCGCGCAGGCGAGTAGGCGCCTACTCGCTGCGACCATTCCCGAACTCGTCGACGCCGAACGGCACGTACCGCAGCTCCTGGGCTGGTCCTGACCAGTGGACCCCGATCTGACCTCGTCGACCGCATGGACCGCTCGACGGACCGACAACTCGCCAGTGCTCATCCACGTCCCTCACGCCGGCACCCACATCCCCGCCGCTGTCCGGCAGGCCATCGTCCTGTCAGACGAGGACCTCGCGACCGAGATCGACCGCATGACGGACTGGCACACCGACCTCATCGCAGCATCGGCACAGCTGATCAGTGAACCCAGCCGTAGGGCGTCGAGCTTCACGAACCACCTCTCCCGACTCGTGGTCGACCCCGAGCGCTTCACCGACGAGACCGAGGTGATGCGAATTGTCGGGATGGGCGCGGTCTACACCAAGACCAGCGATGGCCGCCCGCTGCGCAACCCGGCCCCGAGCCACGAGGCGCACCTGCTGGAGAGCTACTTCCACCCCTACGCCGAGGCGCTCGCGGACATGGTCGACGAGATCATCGCCTCGGTCGGGCACTGCACGATCATCGACCTCCACTCGTACCCGCGCTCGGCCCTCCCGTACGAACTCGACCACACCGCCCGACGCCCGGAGATCTGCCTCGGCACCGACCCGTTCCACACACCGGGCTGGCTCACCGCCGCAGCACGAGAGGCCTTCGCGGGCTACGAGGTAGACGAGAACACCCCATTCGCCGGCACATACGTCCCGCTACGCCGCTACGGCACCGACCAGCGGGTGACGTCCGTGATGGTCGAGATCCGCCGCGACCTCTACCTCGCTGACGTGACCCAACCGATTGACCGGAACGTGAGGAGACTGACCGAATCAATGGCCCGGCTCGTCGAGTCCTCGAGCGTCAGCTGACGAACCGTGACTCAGCCCGTGTTGGTTGTCCATGGCCTGGCTGAAGGTACTCCCGCTCGGGGCCCTTCGTTCGGTTGGTGGGTCAACCAAAGAACGGCGCCGACCGGAACGAGTGACCGTCGTTGAAGCGTTCGGCCATCTTGTCGAGCCAGGCGAGGAGGGCAGCATCCAGAACCGCTGGCAGCGGGTGGCCGTCGGGCACGTCGGTCGGGGCGACGGCGGTGAGGAGTCGGTCCAAGGTGGTGCGGAGCGGGTCGGGGTCGTGCCAGGGCACCTCGGTGGCGGGGCCTTCACCCGGGTTCCGCAGTTGGTGGGCAGACGATGAGGTTGTTTCGGGGGTGTGAGCTGGGGTGACGCGTGGTTTGGGCTGTGGGCCGCGTGTGTCCACGCGCGCTGGCGCCTGGTTCGAGCGTGAAATGCCTGGTCAGGCGGTGTGCAGGTGGGTGATGCGGGGCGGTGCCGGGACACCGCAGGCGTCAACAATGCCTTGTTGGACCGTCGTGAGTGGTGTGGTCTGCACGACGGTGCCGGCCGAGCTGGTGAGGGTGACGGCGTGGACGCGGCCGAGCTCGATCGCGATCCGCCGCCACGTCATGCCGGTGCGTCGTTCGGCGACGCGGATCAGCAAGAGCGCGAGCCAGCAGAGCAGTACATGGGCGCGGATGCGTGGCTCGATGCGATGGAACACGGGGCGGAGCTCGGCCTCGATCCGCTCGATCGCGGCGTCGCGTTGCGCGGCGTCGCGTTCGGCCTCGAACGGGTTGTGGCACACGATCCACCGCTTGCCCGACTCGTCGTCGGGGCGAACTTCCTTCACCCGAAAGTTGTCGCGCACGGTCTGGTAGCGACCCTGCCGCGACAGGGCTGCCTGGGCGTCCGCGGAGCCGTCGCGCATCTTCTCCCCGGCGATCCAGTGCCCGCCGGCGCGTCGCAGGTAGTCCAGGTTGGCGTCGGAGGAGAACCCGCGATCGACCACCGTGACGACACGGCCGAGCCGCCACCCACGCAACCCGTCCTTCACCTCGGGCAAGATGCTGTTGTCGTTGGTGTTGCCCGGCCACACCCAACAGCGAACCGGGATCCCCTCACGCGTCACGGCGAGACCGATCACGATCTGCGGGAGATCAGGACGCGAGTCCTTCGACTTGCCGTGCCGGCGGAACTCGTCCGCGTCCTCGGTCTCGAAGTAGGTCGAGGTCGTGTCGAAGAACAACAGATCGACCTCCAAGTTGAGGAGGTCGGCGACGGCGAAGAACACCGCTTCTTGCACCTGGGCCTGCGCATCAGCGGCGACCAACAGATCCATCGCCCGATACGCCTGATCCTCATCCATCGACTCCAGGCCCGAGATGGCGACGTCGTTCGAGGCCCACTCCGCAGCGGCCAGCTTCGATGCCGGGTCGATCGCCCGGTTCGCGACGAGCGCGAACAGCACCCGCTCCACATCGGTCGTGAACCGCCGGCCACCCAACACCTTCGCGAGCGCAGTGTCGACGCCGAGCTGACGCCACAAGCCATCGAGCAGCCAGGCGACACCCATCGGCCGCGACGCGACGATCGACAGACCGTCACCGACCGGAACATCACCGCCACCGCCGTCGTCCTCACCGAGATAGCGGTTGATCGACCCCACCAGCCGGCGCAGCCCGTCACGATCGAGGAGGTCCTCACGGCCGAGGTTCAACAACACCTCCGCCTGCGTCACCCCGTCCACGCGGCGGTTGTGCGCGAGCTGCACGTAGCGGACGACCGACCCGTCACGATTCTTCCGCTGCGTCGACCGCACGTACATGCCCACACCATCGCGGAACAAGCCAGCCAAAGCAACGACTGTGGACAAGTCGTGTGCCCACGTTTTCGAGCTCGTCAGACCACCCGCAACCCGCTGACCAGCATGTTCGCCCGCCCAACACCCCTCATGTGCCCATCAACTGCGGAACCCGGGGAACACACTCTCTGTCAATGACCAAGTTGATGTCCTCGCTGGTGGCCATCGGATGTCCTCGCTGGTGGCCAACGAAAGTCCTCGCGGTCAGGTCCACCTGCCTCGTGTCAAGGTTCCTGAGACAGGTGAAAGTTGGGGCCTGACTTGAAGGAGTACCGATGCCACGTCCACCGTCGAAGTCGGCGGAGCACAAGGTCCGGATCGTGCTGTCCGTGTTGCGCGGTGAGCAGACGATCGCTGAGGCCGCCCGTCGTGAGGGTGTGTCGCAGACATCGATCGCGAACTGGCGTGATCAGTTCCTCGATGGCGGCCAGCAAGCGGTCGCTGCCTGCGAAACCAACGAGCCGTGAGCAACAGCTGACGGCTGAGAACGAGCAACTCGCCGCCGCCTTGGGTGAAGCACACATGGAGCTTCGCCTGTGGCGCAGAGGGGGGCTCTCCACCCGGCTTCGATGAGCTCGAGGCCGCCCGTGTCGAAGCCGGGATGACCGTCATCGCGTTCTGCGAGACACTCGGGATCCCGAGGCCGACGTGGTATCGGTGGCGGCTCGCCGGGTCCTGCGTGAAGGGTCCGTGGCCGACACCGGCCCAGGACGCGGTCGAAGCCGACGCGAAGTCGTTGGCGGCCTCGTGGGACGCGTGGGGTCATCGCAAGCTCGCCGAGCTGAAACGGGTCGGCATCGATGACGTGCCGGCCGGTCCGGTGGGCGACTCGACGATGTATCGAGCGTTGAAACGCAACGGTCTGTGCCTGCCGGTCGGTCACACCGCCGAGGTCCGCCAGCTCGCCGGCGCACGCCGCGAGGCGTTCATCGATCCACCCACCCGCCGGAACCGGCTGTGGCAGGCCGACTTCAGCGAGTTCGAGACGCTCGGCGCGGGCACCTGGAACCTCGGCGGCGTCGTCGACTACGTCGCGAAGGTCAACCTTGCGTGCACGGTCACGCTGACGAAGACGACCAAGGAAGCGATCGCGTTCTTCGACGCTGCGCTCGCCGAGGTCGAGGCGCTGCTCGGCATCTCCTGGGTCGACGAGCTCACCGACCGCGAGACCGGCGAGATCGGCAAGCTCACGATCGTCACCGACGACGGGCCGTGCTTCAAGAGCGCCGGCTTCGCTGCGTGGGTCGCGTCCCGCAAGCACATCCGACACATCCGCACCCGCCGCAAATCACCCTGGACGAACGGTGTGATCGAACGGTTCTTCGGAGCGCTCAAGTGGCTCTACGCGTGAGCGTGGGGACGTGGGGTTCTGAGGATGGGTGGGGTAGGCCGGTTCGGCCAGGTTGGTTTGCCGGCGCGGAGGAGCACGCGGAGCCGGTAGTGCTCGAAGTTCTCGAACCCGCGCCCGCAGCGCTTGACGTCCTTCACGAGGAGGTTCAGGCCTTCGGTCGGCCCGTTCGATGCGCCGGTGGTGTGGTGGGCGAGGATCTCGAACTCATCGCACGCGACGAACTCGTCGACGACATCGACGTCGACGACCTCTGGAACCCCGCCCTCGATGGCATCGAAAACGACACCAACCTCCAACACCACTGGCGAATGACCAACCTCCACCCCACCACCTGGTTCGACCACTTCCGACCCACCCGCTGAGCTCCTGCTCAACGCCGCAGGCAGCCCGGTTCCGGTACGGTTTCGCCGTGGCGGTAGGCGTGGAGAGGGTCGGCGTCGCAGCGAACGACCCAGCGTCAACCGAGGGGCATCAGGTGGAGGGAGTCGCCTCGTGGTTCGTTCGCTCAGGCCGGGTGGTACCTGGCGTCGAGGTCGGTGCTGACGGTCGGGCCCGTTCGTGGTGGTGGCCGCTGCCGGCTGCCGGTGATCGGGCGCTTCTTGCGTCACTCGTCCCGGCTACGAACGACCTCGAGTCGCACCGTCACGCAGCGCAGCTCCTGTCGATCGAGGTAGATCGGCAGGTCCGGGATCAACTGGGCATGGCTGGTGTCGACCTCGTCGGCAGGACGACCGGTCGTCGAGGGGTGCCGGAGCTGTGGTTGCGGTCCTTGTCGAGTGCCGATCCGTGGTTGCCTGTGGGCACGGACCTCGCCAAGGTCGAGGCTCTCGGCGGTGAGCTGATCGAGTGGGTGCGTGGCGCGTTGGCCGGCATCGGCACCGTGGCGATCCGTCTCCACGTTGTCGAGCCCGAGGGGCGCGAGCGGTCGTGGGGGATCGAACCGTTCGCGTGTGACGTCGACGAATCGAGTCTTGTCGTCGCTGCAGCCGAGGTCTTCGGGGGTGCGTCTCCGTTCCCCGATGACGCACGCGAGGCGGTGCTTGCCGCACTCGGGCGTGCGGTGCGTGTCGCTCCCGAGCTCGCAGGTCTGCTCGATCAGGCCGTTCCTGGTCCGATCCGGATCGACGAGGCGTCGCTCGTGACGGTGCTGAGCGAACGTGTCGGTCCGCTCGGCGCGGTCGGGGTGCAGCTGTTGATCCCGACCTGGTGGTCGAACAACCGCCGGCTCGGCGTTCGGGCCAAGACGACCAAGACGACCAAGTCGGTCGACTCGGTGACGTCGGCGGGGTTCGGGTTCGAAGACATCGTCGGGTTCACGTGGGAGGCGGCGCTGGGTGACGAGCTCCTCACCAAAGCCGATCTGGCGGTGCTCGAACGTGCGGTCGCTGCGAAGCGCACGATGGTGCGGCTGCGCGGCCAGTGGGTGTTGGTCCGCCCCGATGAGGTCGCAGGGTTGCTGCGCGCTGCCGGCTCGGCGGGTGAGGCGACGGTCGGGGATCTGGTCCGGACCGGCCTCGGGTTGCCATCGATCGCCGCGCCGGACGGTGCGATCGCAATCGGGGTCAGTGCAGGGGGTCGGCTCGGCGAGCTCCTCGACACTGCGATGCACGAACGGGCCGAACCCGTCACCCGGCCCGACGGGTTCGATGGCACGCTGCGCCCGTATCAGGCGCGTGGTGTCGGGTGGTTGCGGTTCCTCGGACAGCTGCGACTCGGTGCTTGCCTTGCCGATGACATGGGTCTCGGCAAGACCGCGCAGCTCATCGCGACGGTGCTCGCTGACCCGGTCGAGGGACCGACCTTGGTGGTGTGTCCGACGTCGGTGCTCGGCAACTGGAAACGCGAGCTGACACGATTTGCACCCGACCTACGTGTGGTCGCACATCACGGTCCGTCACGAGCCAAGACCCTGAAGGCGTTCGCCAAGGCGTGCCGAACTCACGATGTCGTGCTCACTTCCTATGGTCTGCTCGCCCGCGACGTCGACACCCTCGCCGCCGTCGCGTGGGGACGGATCACCCTCGACGAAGCCCAGCAGGTGAAGAACCCCTACACCGCCCAGGCCAAAGCAGTGCAACGCCTGCGCGCCGCTCGGCGCATCGCGATGACGGGCACACCGGTCGAGAACCGTCTCAGCGAGCTGTGGGCGATCATGCAGGCCGTCAACCCCGGGCTGCTCGGCTCGATGACGTCGTTCAAGGAACGCTTCGCGATCCCGATCGAACGCCACGGGGACGACGAGGCTGCTGCACGTCTGCAACGACTGACCGGGCCGTTCGTGCTGCGCCGGCTGAAGACCGATCGCAGCATCATCGACGACCTCCCCGACAAGATCGAGATCACTGAGCACTGCCCGCTCACACGCGAACAGGCCACCCTGTATCAGGCGGTCGTCGACGACCTGCTCGCCAAGGCCGACGAGGCCGACGCCCAGCAGCGACGCGGGCTCGTGCTCGCCGGCATCACCAAGCTCAAACAGGTCTGCAACCACCCAGCCCACTTCGCCAAGGACCACAGCGCCCTGCACGGTCGATCGGGCAAGCTCGGCCGTGTCGAAGAGCTCCTCGACGAGTTGATCGCCGCCGGCGACAAGGCGCTGTGCTTCACGCAGTTCACCGAATGGGGCGAACTGCTCGTGCCGTACCTCACGAACCGCTACCCGGTGCCCGTGCTGTGGCTGCATGGTGGCACCACCCGCAAACGACGCGACGAACTGGTCGCCGAGTTCCAGTCCATCGATGGACCGGCACTGTTCCTGCTGTCGCTCAAGGCGGGTGGCACCGGGCTCAACCTCACCGCAGCGTCGCACGTCGTACATCTCGACCGGTGGTGGAACCCTGCCGTCGAGGACCAAGCGACCGACCGAGCGTTCCGGATCGGCCAACACCGCAACGTGTTGGTCCACAAGCTCGTCAGCTCCGGCACCATCGAAGAACGCATCGACACGATGATCGCCAACAAACGTGCGCTCGCCGGCAAGGTCGTCGGCACCGGCGAATCGTGGCTGACCGAGCTGTCGACCGACGAACTGCGCGACCTGCTCACCTACGACCCCTCCCACGAGGAGACCTGACATGCCGACTCGGAAACGATCCTGGGACGACCCGTGGCGCAGCTACCCGGCGTCGAAACCACTCCCCACCGACGATGGGATCGCCACACGCAAGCAGCGCGGCGCGATGGCCGACAGTTGGTGGTCGAACCGCCTGATCGAACTCCTCGACTCCTACGGACTCGGCGCACGGATGACCCGCGGCCGCCGCTACGCACGCCAAGGCCAACTCGTCTCCTTCAACGTGCAACCCGGAGCCGTCGTCGCCCAGGTACAGGGATCCCGCCGAACCCCATACGTCTGTCACGTGTCGTTTGCCCCGCTCACCGACGAGCAGTGGCGCAGCGTGCAACACGAGATCAACTCGACGCTCAACATCCCCGCCCGCCTCCTCGCTGGCGAGGTCCCCGCCGAACTCGAAGCCGTGTTCACCCGGGCGAACGTGACCCTGCTGCCGCGCCGATGGAACGACCTCCACGCCACCTGCTCGTGCCCCGACTGGGAGAACCCGTGCAAGCACATCGCTGCCGTGCTCTACGTGCTCGCCGACCGCCTCGACGACGACCCCTGGCTCCTGCTCGCCTGGCGCGGACGCACCCGCAACGACGTGCTCGCCCACCTCACCAGCGACGCCAACACCCGCGACACCCGCAACGCCGTCGCACCATGGTGGCCGCTCGTGCCCGGCGCACCCCTGCCCCACCCCGCACACGAGCCCGACCCGTGGACCACCACCGACACCGCCGAGACCCTCACACGACTCGGCCCCCTCGACGTACAGGTCCGTTCCACACCCGTCACCGACCTTCTCGCCGCCGCCTACCAGGCACTCACCACCGGCGATTGAGTGCACGGCACCCGACCACTGCCACGGTCGGCGTGGCTCGGTCGCGGACCTTCGACATCGACGCAGCAGGCGTCGCCAGCCGGGTGCTTCAGGGATGTTCGGCGCAGTCCCGACGAGGGTTCCGGCACACCGAACCATCCCGATTAGTGCGGCCGCACAACACCGACGCATCCCGCATCCGTGCGAGTCGCTCCCCGCAACGCTCGATGTCGGCCGTGGCCACAGGCGGGCCCTTGGCGTAGAGATCGCGTCGTGGAACCCCCACGAGGAAACTCTCAGCGCGACGTAGCGCCCCTGCCTCGCTCGGGCGGAGCGCAACCGTGCCGAGCCTGGCAGCGACCGCGTCAGGATCGACGAGACCGGCCCGGAACACCGCCGACAGAAACCGAACGTCCTTCGCACGACCAGCCAACACCTTCGCCACACACAGATCGACCGGGTGCAGACACAGGCCAACCGCGCCGCTGTCGGGATCTTCGATCCGCACCAGCCGCTCATCCCAACCCGCCGGCAGACTCGCCGTCCACGGCGACACCCCATCAGCGAAGATGCCGTACTTCGCCGCGAAATGGCTCGCCTCACCCAGCAGACCATCCAAACGGTCGGCCTTCAACTCATCGTCATCGTCGAACGGAACGATGTCGGCCTCGGCAGACATCGTCGCATCATCAGGAAGCAACAGCTCGCGGAACGACGCAAGGATCGACTGGCTACCGATGACCACCACCGTGTCCTCACCGAGCATCGCGGCCGCAGCACGAATGATCCGATGCAAACCCTCCCGCTTCACCGCACCGCCCTCGCGCGCCGCGACCTCGCACGCCGAACCACTTCGACCATCTCGTCGTCACCGATCAACGTGGCGAACGGCGACATCTTCAACAACTCGACATCGACTTCATCGATCGACAACAACACGCGGACCAAGTCGACCCGCGGACCGTCAAGGAGATGCCGCCACGCCTCGACATACGACGCAGTCCGACCACTCCACGACGTCTCGAGCACCTCCAGCCGGCGACGACCGAACTCGAGCACCCGCTCGGGATCCTCCAAGAACCTCTCCACCACCATCCGATGCAACTCGATCGTCTTCGCGACCGAGCGATCGTCCTGCCGAGCCCGACGTGGAACCACATCCACCGTCTCAGAACCCACCGCCACGATCCGCTCCAACGTCTCGATACTCGGACTCCGGCGACCGTTCTCGTACATCGACAACACCGGCTGCGGAATGCCCGTCAACTCGCTCAACTCCGTCTGCGACAGACCATGCCGACCACGAAACTCCCGCACCACCTCAGCAACATCCACACCACGACTATATCGCATCCGATATGGGAAGGTTCATGCCACCCGAGCCCAAGGTTCATCCCCCGGGTGCGACCAAGAATCATCCACCGCGTGGAAGAGGTCAGTGGCTCATTCCGGCGACCACAGCCTCCCTACCAGGACAAACAAGCACGCCTCGAACCAGCGATCCGCGTGGAGGCGTGTTGACAGGCCATCTCGGCCAATTGTCGCCCGCCAGTGGCATGGGACCACTTTGAGGTGTGTTCCGCCAGTGTGATGGGACCACCTGTGCGCCAGTGATGGGACCACCCCGGGGTCCGTCAGTTCGGTGCTGTCGCGGGTGAGCATCGCCGCTCCTGTTGACAGCTCGAGAGGCGGCGATGGTATTCCGGGAGGTTCCTGTGTTCGAGGTTCGAGAAGTGCTGCGGCTGTGGTTGGGAGGTGAGGGCATCCGAGCGATCGCCCGGCTCAGCCGGGTGGATCGCAAGACGGTGCGCCGCTATGTCGACGCGGCGATCGAGGCTGGCGTCGCCGTCGATGGCGGTGTGGAGCAGCTTGATGATCTGACGCTGGGCAGGATCGTGGAGATCGTGCGTCCGCATCGTGTGGACGGTCACGGTCATGCCTGGGCGGCGCTCGCCGCGAAACGCGACACCGTCGACGCGTGGGTGACAGAGGGCGTTGCCGGCGTGAAGATCTGCGAGCTCCTCGCCCGTGACGGGGTGGTCGTGCCCGAACGCACGGTTCAACGGTTCATCGCCGCCGAGTTCGGTCCGCGGCGAGGGCAAGGCTCGACGGTGCGGATCGCGGATGGCGAACCGGGTCACGAGTTGCAGATCGACTTCGCTCGTCTCGGTCTGCTTGACGACCCGGTCACGGGTCGGCGGCGGGTGTGTCACGCGTTGATCTTCACGGCGGTGTTCTCCCGGTACATGTTCGTGTGGTTGTCGTTCACGCAGACCACCGAGACCGTGATCGCCGGGTGTGAGGCGGCGTGGCGGTTCTTCGGCGGCGTGTTCAAAGTCCTGATCCCGGACAACCTCACCCCGGTCGTGACGAAGGCCGATGGGATCGAACCTCGGTTGAACGAGGCGTTCGTCGAGTACGCGCAATCACGCGGGTTCGTGATCGACCCCGCCCGGGTTCGGACCCCGACGGACAAGCCACGAGTCGAACGGATGGTGCAGTTCGTCCGGTCATCGTTCTGGGCCGGTGAGACCTTCACCGACTTGAACGACGCGCAGGCCAAGGTCGAGGCGTGGTGCGCCGGGCGGGCTGGGATGCGGATCCATGGCACGACCCAGTGCCGGCCTGTCGAACACTTCCGGCTCGAAGAACAGCCGCACCTGTTGCCGGCCCCGGTCGAGCACTACGACGTGCCGATCTACGCGTCCTGTCGGGTGCATCGCGATCACCACATCGAGATCGCCAAGGCCTTGTATTCGATCCCGGGGAACCTGCTCGGCGCCCGCGTCCAGGTCCGCGCTGACCGCAAGCTCGTGCGCGTGTTCCACAGGTCGCAGCTGATCAAGGTCCACCCCCGCACGCAGCCCGGTCACCGCTCGACCGACCCGGCCGACCTGCCATCGGAGCAGACCACCTACGCGCTGCGTGACATCGCCCACCTCCAGAAGATGGCGGCATCACACGGTGAAGCGATCGGTGTCTACGCGACGGCGGTGCTCGACACCCCGTTGCCCTGGACCAAGATGCGCCAGGTCTACGCGCTGCTGGGACTCGTGAAGAAGTGGGGGCCGGACAAGGTCGAGTCCGCCTGCAAGCGGGCTCTCGATGCCGAAGCGATCAACGTCGGGCTGATCGGCAGGATGCTCGAACGAGCAACCGAGAACACCGAGCAGGAACCGTCACCGGCGCCGACGACGACGACCAGGTTCGCTCGCGACCCGGGCGAGTTCACGACCGACGCAGCGAAAGCACGGAGGTCGGCATGAGCCCACAACTGACCGTCACCCCGGACCTGAAGACGTTGCTGCGCAGGGTCAAGCTCGGCCGCTGCCTCGACACGCTCCCCGAACGGCTCACGCTCGCGCACCAACAGAAACTCACCCATCACGAGTTCCTCGAGCTGCTCCTCGCCGACGAAGTCACCCGCCGCGACACCCAATCCGCGATCCTGCGCGCCCGCACCGCCGGACTCGACCCGGACATGCTGCTCGAGCGTTGGGACGACACCGCGAAGATCACCTACGACCGAACGATCTTCAACGAGCTCTGCTCACTGCGCTTCGTCGATGCACCCAACGACGTCGTCATCCTCGGCCCGGTCGGTGTCGGCAAAACGTTCCTCGCCAGCGCGCTCGGACACATCGCCATCCGACGCGGGCGCAGCGTCCACTTCGAACGCGCCGACACCCTGTTGAAGCGCCTGAAAGCGACCAGGTTGGACAACAGCCACGACACCGAGGTCCGCAAACTGCTCCGCGTCGACGTGCTCATCATCGATGACTTCGCCCTCCGAGCAATGGACGTCACCGACACCGCCGAGGTCTACGAAATCATCGTCGAACGCCACCGGCGAGCATCGACGATCCTCACCTCGAACCGGGACCCCGGCGAGATGCTCGCCCAGATGGCCGACCCGCTCCTCGCCCAATCCGCGATCGACCGACTCCACTCCAACGCCCACGAACTCGTCATCGACGGCGAGTCCTACCGGCGCCGCCAACGACCCGACATTGACACCAACC
>Ga0315904_10006288_pt1 | contig 16274 bp, 23 predicted proteins | sample LakEriMetagenome_6_FD_203529 | JGI IMG/M metagenome (GOLD analysis project Ga0315904, IMG submission 203529) | Freshwater fungal communities from buoy surface, Lake Erie, Ohio, United States - Buoy 12 MA120 | ecosystem: Environmental > Aquatic > Freshwater > Lake | place: USA: Lake Erie, Ohio... | reverse complement strand
TGCTTTTTAACCGCGACGCCCTCCTGACCGTCATCAAATCCATCCCCCGCCAAGTGGTATTCCAGCGCAACGGCAAGACCATTTCCCTGCCAGAAAATGCAAGCCCCGAGGACAAAGCTCGCCTTGCGAAATTCATCTAACCAAAAAACCAACGACACATGAAAAAAACGAAAGAAACCCAAGACCTCGAAACCGACGACGAAGCCCTGCGCGAAGCAGGAATGCGCGAAGGCACGCGCACCTCGGGAAAATTCAAGCTCCGCCCGTGCGTCCCTGGCACGATCTCCATCATCCGCTCGAACATGCTCGAGAAACGCGATGAATTCTGGTTCGTCGCCGCCTTCGCCTTTGTCCACACCGCGCCGCTCGATGATGTCCTCGCCGTGGATTCCGATCCCGTCGCCTTCAACAAAGCCGTCCGCAAATGGCAGATCGAGAACATCGCCGACCTCGAGGAGCAAAACGAACTCTCCCGCCTGGTCTCCGCCGCGTGGGACAAGGTGAACGCCAGCGAAACCCGCGCGCAGCACGCCTCCGCGCCTACCGGCTCGAGCGGGGGAAAGTAGCCTCCCCCAACTGGCTTGCATCCTATGTCTACCGCCTCGCCAGCGTCACCGGTTGGGGGTTCCAAGAAATCATGTGGGAGATCCCCTACGCGGCCGGGCTCCAAATACTGGACGCCGATACATTCTCTCGCGGCATTCCTCGCGTTTATCTGCGCGACGATCCATCGGCGGTTTTTGACTCCCTACAAGCGATAGAAAGCGTTTTCCAAAAACTCTGATCCGCGATGCCAAAATTCAAACTCACCAATCTGAAATTCGAGCAGATCATGAAGGACTACGCGCAGATTCGTGAGGTCACGATTCCGGCGGCCGTTCATGCAAATGCTCGGCTTCTTTGCGTAGAGTTGGCCCGCAGGACTCAGCCGTTTGGTGACAAGACAGGCGGCGAAACAGTCGGTGAGAAAGCGATCGCTCGTGACCTCATGGGACGAGGCGGCGGCATTAAAGGCAAAAACCGCGCGGGATTGTTCGCACACATCACGCCGAGGCAGATGATTTACGCTGAACATTACCCCACCGCCGACATCACCGTTTTCGCTACCAAAACAGGTGAGGTTTATGGAGTCGACCGAGCGCACTTTCTACCAGACGCAGGAATTTCGGATCTCCGCAATATCCACCGGGCCAATTTCGCAACTGGGAAAATGAGCGCCGCAGGCGGCGACACGCACAACATCGGCCGTTGGAAATTTATCAACAAATATTTTGTCCCTAAACAAACCCTCGAGGCTTTCGCTAAGCTCCAATACGCCAAGGTAGGCCGCGCAAAGGCTGGTTGGGCATACTGCGCGACCCTGCTCAAAAAGGTCGTTTCTGGGAGCATGACGCGAGGAATCCCCGGATGGGTAACGCGGCACATCGGCGACTACGGAGACGGGAGAGTCACTGACAACACCTCGAACCTAGATCGCCCTCATGTGATTTTGACCAATACAATCAAATACGCCGACAAAGTCATTCGCCCCAGCGAGGAGCTCATGGCGCAATCCGTAGTCGCTGAAAAAATGAAAAAGCAAATGGCGATGATCTTGAAAAAGCGCGTCACAAAACTCCAGGAGGCCGCGTAACGCCATGGCAGATGTCACAGTAGAATTCGGCGCGCAGGATGTCGGCCTGCAAAAGACCCTCTCGAAAATTCAAGACGAGATGGCGGGGCTGCAAACCTCCGTGAAAAGCGGCGAGCTGACCATGGAGGAGCTCGAGAAAACCATGCGCCGGATTGGCCAGGTTGAGTCGATGGAGAAGCGGATCAAGGCCATGGGAGACAACTCTGCTGAGTCTGCCGCCCAGGTGAACCGCCTCGAAAGTGAACTCCGCCAACTCGACCGCGCCAATGATTCCGTGAATGCTGGCGGCATCAGCTTCGGCAAATTGACTGGCGCAATCTCGGGAGCCTACGCCGCGATCATGGGCTTTCAAGAAGCGTTCATGTTCATCGGGGACTCGATCAAAAAATCCTCCGACTTGGCCGAGACGATGAACAAAGTGAATGTCGTCTTCGGGTCGGCTGCCGGAGCCGTCGCCGAATTCGCCGACACTGCCGTTCAAGAACTCGGCATGACTCGCCAGCAGGCGCTGGATGCGGCTTCGACTTTTGCCGTCTTTGGCAAGTCCGCCGGATTGGCAGGCGGGGAGCTTGTCGGATTCTCCAGAAACCTTGTCCAGCTTGCCACCGACTTTGCAAGTTTCTACAACACCTCGCCAGAGGAAGCGATCCAAGCCATCGGCGCGGCCCTCCGTGGAGAGTCTGAGCCGATCCGCAAATATGGCATCCTGCTCGATGACGCGACCCTAAAGAACGAAGCCCTAAAGCTCGGCCTCTATGATGGCAAGGGCGCGCTGGATTCACAGTCTAAAGCACTGGCCGCTTACAACGCCATTCTGGGACAAAGCGGCATTGCTCAGGGAGATTTTTCTGAGACCTCCGGATCATTATCCAACCAACTGAAAATCACCACAGCGTCTTTTGCTGAGTTAAAAACCGAGATAGGAAATGAGCTTCAACCCGTCGCTCAGACTTTCGTTGAGTTTCTAAATCAAAGCATGATCCCGACCCTTCGGGATGTCGTGAAAGAATACAAAGAATACAGCGATTCCGTGCATGACGCGGCGATGGGAAATCTGGAAACAAACGAAGCTGCCGGAAAAGCCACAGGCGGTTTGGATTTGTTGCGTGAGATGGCCGTTTCCATCGTCGGGCCGATTGGGGATTTAATCTCTGGCACCTCTAATTATAGAGACGCATCAAACGCCGCTGCTGAGGCGGCGAAAAAAGGTGCTGGAGAAGTCCAAAAAGTAGGGGATGCCGCCGCAGCCGCCGCGCCGCAAATCGATCAAGCAGCCGCCAAACTTACCAAAGCAAGCCTCGAAGCAGCGGCCGCAAGCGGAGAATTCAACGGCCTTGGCTCTAAAGCCGATCAGGTTGGCAACAGCATCGCCAGCGCGTTTACAATCAACTCGGATTTCAAGCCGACGGTCGATGGCATTTCTTCTGGCTGGTCCGATCTCAACTCCGAGATCGCAGGCACCAAGCCACTGCTTGAAAGCAATTTTTCCCTTGCCGACTCCATCACTGGAAAAGTCGAGGAGCAAACCCAAAGCATCGGCGGCCAAAACGAACAACTCGAGACCGCCTCGGAGCTAAAAAAACTCCTGCTCGATACCGAGACAAAGCGCACGGAAAAGGAAAAAGAATCCGCCGCTAAACAAGCCGAGCGCCAAGCCGGTCTCCGCGAAAACCTCGAACTCGACCTATCCATCCTCAAAGCCCAGATCAGCGGCAACGAGCAAGAGGTCAAAGCCCTCAACTACCAGAAAGACTACAACGCCGCACTCAAACAAGCCATCGACGCCGGTATGGGCAAGTCCGAGGCCGAGGCCTTCGCCGACCAGATCGCCCGCGCCCGCCAAGAGCAGGCCGGTATCAACAAGGAACTGACCGCCTCCCAGAAACTCCTCAAAGACATCGCCGCCGCCGAGGCGAAGAATGCCGTGGACCAAGGCGGCAAGCTCGCCAAGCGCGCCCAGGACCAGGTCGCCCGGGGAGACTTTGCGGGCGCGCGCAAGACCGCCAGCAAGATCGCCGAAAACGAAGCGCAGGCCGCGCTCACCGGCACCGGTAAATCCCGCGACCGGCGCGACATGGCCGACATCGGCCGCGACTACGGCCTCAATCGCGGTTTGGGCGAAAGCTCCAGCGGCTTCCGCGAGCGCATCCGCGCCGCCCGCGAGGATGGCGTCTACAACGACTTTTCCAAAACCGCCAAACCCTCCTCCCGCCTTGAGGACATGAAAGCCAAAGGCTCGCTCAAGGACGAACTCGCCGCCCGCCGCGCCGGAGTGGACAAGCCCGGCCAAGACGGCCAGAAGCCCCCGGCCCGAGGCGACTCCGGCGGCAAGAAGGGCCTCGACGGCCTCGTGGAAAAAATCCTCGAGCTTGTCCAAAAAATCGAACCCCGCCTGCCTGTGGCCGCCCTTACCGCTTAAGCCATGCCTACTACACTCTACGGCACATTCCCGATCCTACTCCCCGGCACGACCGAATCCGTCTCCCGAAATGGACTCAAAAAAACCAGCGGCACGATTTTGCTTCAGACAGGACAGGAAGCCGACGCGCAATCTTTGGCAGAAGATTACGGATCCATTTTCCCTGCCCCTCAAATCCGCACCACCGATATGGGCCTCTTGGAAATGTCCTTTGATGCCTATGACGACACCGGCACCCCCTCGCAGGTGAAAGGCAGCTTGCTCGTGAAACTCTCAAAGACCTTCACCGGGTTTGAGTCGGTGCAGTTCGACCCAGGGAACGGACCTGTCATATACTATCGCCCGAACTCTTGGACCGTGAATGAAAGTTGGTTTGTTGATACGGTGACAATCCTCCAAGTCATCGCGGCCACGGCTAACTCTGGGGCGATCTCCACCCCTTCGTTGACATTGAGCAAGACCCTCAAATCACGCACCATCTTCGGCGTCGTGGGTGGGTCTGCGCCATGGGGGAGCAATAATGTCCCTGGCGCGACTGAATTAAACATTACCTGGAACGCGGTGATCGCGGATGTCTCACGCCGCAATTTCGGGAATATCGACGAAGCGGATGTCACCTACGCACTCGAGGCTACGGTGAACTAAGCGCATGACGCCGCCACCCATCAGCTTTTCAGAAAAAGCAAAGGAAACCGCCAAGAGCGGCGGCTATCCTGTGCAAATCTCTGCGGCTGACCTCGACCAGAATTTTATCTACGCTACGCTCGATATTCCGGAGTCTGATGCTCGTGGGCTGCCACAGCCGTTTCTTGTATGTGATATCGTCGGCCCCTCGGGAACAACCCAGCGCCAGTTGACCTTTACTCCCGCTGCCGTGCGCGGCAGCGCCTTTGTGTTTTCGGCCGATGGGAACTTCCAATGGCTCACTGCCCCAGGCAGCGGCACCCATGTCCTCGGCGCGGTAGACGGCACGCTGCAATGGATCGCCACGGAGGAGTGCTGAAGATGAGACCTGAGACCGGAAACCTGAGACCGGAAACCAGCGCGCCCTTTCAAGTTTCAAGTTTCACCCTTCACCCTTTTCTTCAATGACCCTCGGCCGCGCCTCCTCCGGAGCAATCAAGATCAAGACCGACGGCACGGCTGGACTCCGCGCCGTCGAGTGCGCTTGCTGTGGGCCTAAATGTTATCCAATACCTTTTGATCCGACTGGATGGGTGATTATTCCAACAGCAACTGGGAATAATATATTTAACCGAGACCTAACGGTTCAAATGAGTTACAATGGAACATCTAGGGGCACTCCATTCAGCAAATCAAGCCCATCATTTTCGATGACAAGAAATCAAACTGGCGATGATTGTATACGATGGTTAGGGACTTATGGAGGTTTTCCAAGTCCAGATTATTGGTATGCTAGTGCAGCTTTATTTCGCATAAGCGGAATATTTTATTTCTCTTATATTGCGAACGAATTCAATTATGAGGCAAACATCTCGTCTGCCGATCCACCATATTATGTAGATAATTTCGCAGACAGCTCATCCGCGACGATATTAGGTGGATCAATATTGTCTATTGGATTTTGCTCAATACCAGCTTCATTTGGCCCACACATGGAAAATATTACAATTTCATTTACATAAAATGTCTGCTCGTCTTGTAAAATTGCATCTCGATATGATGGCTAAATTAGGGCTATCCGCGCACCGCTTCGCTCGCGCTGGCTTCGCCACCACCCCGCCGGAAATCTTCGCCGAGCGCGAAGCGACCTGCCGCGCGTGTCCCGAATGGGACGCCGCCGCTCTCAACAACACCGGCCGCTGCCGCAAGTGCGGGTGCTCCACCTGGGCCAAGCTGCGCATGGCCACCGAGCGCTGCCCACTCGGCAAGTGGGAGGCCATTTCCTCCCCCTCTGTGTCCCCTGTGTCCTCTGTGGTCAATCCGCTCCCGCCCGCTCCCGAAGCCACTCGGAAGCCCGCCTGATTTGACACCAGCCGCTCGCGTAGCGGCATGAAACTCTTTCTCGATTTAAAAAACCGGCGCTTCGTGAAAAGCGCCGCGAGCAATGTCGCGCTCGACCGCCTCGTCCTCAAACGCCGCGACACGCTCCCTATCGAGGTCGTCTATGTGGAGAACGGCGCAGTCGCCACGCCACCCGCAGGCACCACGGCCGCCGTCGGGCTCAAGGCCAAATTCTCCGATTCCAACTTTTTATCTTACGCGGCCCCCGGTCAAACAACCCTGGATTTAAATACCATCCCGGTCGAGGCCGCGTTCTCTTCCAACCCTGCCACCGTCAGCGCGCTCCTCGAAATCAAGTGGGGCGCGCCAGGCACCGCCCACCGCACCGCCACGCTCGCCGTCGAACTCCAAAACGCCGTGATCACCGGCGACGAGGCTACCCCCGCCGCGATCCCCGACGGCAAGGCCACCCAAGCCGAAGCCGAAGCCGGAACGGACAACACGAAATGGATGACGCCCCTGCGCACCGCGCAGGCCATCGCGGAACTCGCCCCGCCGCCTACCTGGGACTCGGTGTTGAACAAGCCGGCCACCTTCCCAGCCACGGCCCACACGCACCTCAAGAGCGAGATCACCGGCCTCGATGCCGACCTCGCCGCCCTTTCCGCCGCCGACGCCGCGCTGGATGCCAGGATCGACCACCTCACCGCCAACCTCGACCCCGCCGCGCTCGACTCCATCGCCGAAGCAGCCGCGAGCATCAACTCGCTCCAGAATCAGCTCGACACCCACACGCACACGGCCAGCGACATCACCGACTTCGCCTCTGCCGTCGTCGCCGTCTCGCCTCCCGTCGATTGGTCGAGCCTCACCGGCAAGCCCGCAACATTCGCGCCCTCCGCGCACACCCACGCGATCTCCGAAGTCACCGGCCTCACCGACGCGCTCAACGGCAAAGCCACCGCCGCCCAAGGCGCAAAAGCCGACACCGCCCTCCAGCCCGAGGCCGCCGACTATCGCGGCGCCTACGACAACGGGGCCGACTACTGGCCCGGCCAGGTGGTCATCTACAACGGCGAGCTTTATGTCCGCATCGGCGAGCCGAACCCCGGGTATCCACCCGGCTCCAGCTACTGGGCCGCGTTCGATCCCTCTGCCTCGCCAGCCTTCAAATTGTGGGTTGAGCTTTCCAAAGCCGACACGGTCCACACCCACGCCGCCGCCGAGATCACCGGCCTTTCCAGCTACATCATCGCATCGGCCCCCGGCCTCTCGATCACCACGACCGTCCACACGGCCACCGGCGCGACAGACACCTACAGCGTGAACGGCCTCGCCTCCAGCGACCCCGCTCATGTGCTCGTGCAATTAAACGGCGTCACGCAGACCCCTGTCACCGACTACCTCATCGATTTTCCAAACGGCCTGATCATCTTCGACGGCATCCCCGCCAGCGGCACGCAAATCGCCCTCACCGCCCTCGGCCTTCGCACCGTCCAACCCCCCGTCGATCCCGCCCTCTACCGCTACGCCAGCGACACCGCGAGCGACGGCCTCTCGAACTACTACGGCCGCATCGCCAACACCGACTACACCGGCCCCTCCAGCGCGTCCTCGACTGTCTGGACGATCCACCGCACCACCTTCGACACCGCTGGGCGCATCGTCTCCACCGGCACCGCCACCGCCGTCGCCTGGGCAAACCGCACCACGGCCACCTACACCGCCACGCCATGACGACGATCACCGAATCCAACATCACGCAGACGCTCGACCTGTCGTCCTTCGACCTCAGCCTCCCGCCCTCCGTCGTCGAATATCCCACCCGCTCGGCCTTCCCTTCGATCGGAAAAGCCGACCGCTTGTATCACGCAATGGACGAAGGAATGCCCTACCGCTGGAGCTCCTCCGCGAACGCTTACGCCACCCTAATTTCCGTCATCGATGGCGGCGGCTTTTGACAATCACCCACCCACGAACACCAACCACTAACCCACCACCACCACCATGCCACAAATCATCAAAGTAAAACGCGGATCTGGATCGCCGGTTTCTCTTCAAGTCGGAGAGGTCGCGTTCGACACAACAAACAAATCCTTCTTCATCGGCACAGCCGAAGGCGTCCTGCCAATCGGCGGCGAGCATGTCTTCGCCAAGAAGACCTTCGTTGACTCTGCCGTCGCAGCTGAAGCCTCGCTCCGCAGCTCGGCCGACTCGACCCTCACCTCGAACCTCAACAGCGAAATCTCCCGCGCCACCGCCGCTGAAGGCGTTATTGCAGGCAACCTCGCAACCGAGATTTCGGACCGCGCCGCCGCAGTTTCTGCCGAGGCCTCCGCTCGCTCCTCAGCCGACTCGACCCTCGACGGCAAGATCACCACGGAAAAAGGCCGCATCGACGCGATCCTTTCCGCTTCCCAGGCTGACAAAGACAGCTTCGCCGAGATCGTCACTCTCATCAATTCGGTCGACACGACCAATGACCAAGCGTTCGCCGGTTATGTGACTAGCAACAACGCCGCTCTCGCTCAAGAAGTCAGCGACCGCCAATCTGGCGACTCAGCCCTCGGTCTCCGCATCGATGGCGTGGAGACAGCCGCAACCGCGCTAACGACCCGTGTCTCTGCCGCAGAGCAGGACATCATCGACAACGCAGCCGACATCGCAGCCGAAGAGACCGCGCGCATCGCCGCCGTCTCGGCCGAAGCGACCAGCCGCGCGAATTCCGACACGACTCTTCAAAACAATATCGATGCAGAGGCTTCGACTCGTTCGACAGCCGACACGAGCCTCAGCAACCGCATCCTCACCCTCGAAAACGCCAGCGCCGACAGCCGCCTCGACGACCTCGAGAGCGATGTCGCCGACCACGAGACCCGCATCAGCGCGCTCGAGACGACCATCGACGGCGGAGTTTACTAGTCCACCCGCAACCACTCCCCGGCGGGGCGGCCCATGCCGCCTCGCCAAGCGGGGGAGCCTAAAATCTCCGCTGAATAAATCCGGCCCATGCCAAACCCAACCATCATTCCGAAAAAGTCGGTCCAGAGCGGAGCAGTTCCGCCAACTCTCGCCCTCGGCGAGATCGCCATCAACCACGCCGACCGTCGCCTCTACTCGCGCAATCCCGCGACAGGCGAAATCTACAAGCTCGCAGGCGCAGGCGAAGCCCCGGACCGCGTGTTCGTCTTCGACAGCGCAGGAGACACCACATACCTGGGATACCTGCTGTATTCCGATGTGCCGGCAACCGGCTCCATCTACGACTCCGAGTCCTGGGAAATCTCCCGAACCCAATTTTCCGCAGACGGCAACACCTCCACCGAAGCCTCGGCAACCGGCGCGTGGAATTCTCGAACCACACTTCAATTTTCTTAAACCATGATCGCAACACCCATCCTCGCATCCGGCGACAGCGTTTCCATCGACCCCACCGCCGCAGACGCACTCACAGCCACCGACGGAGCCATCTCCGCCGCTGACGCCGGAGCTGACAAACTTCTCTTCTGGGACGACAGCGCCGGAAAACTGACTCACCTCGAGCTCGGCAGCAACCTTTCAATCAGCGGCACAACTCTCTCAGCAGGCGCGTTATCTGCTGCAAAAACCCTCGCCCGCTTCACCCCCCGCGAAAACCAACCCCCCGCCACCGCCTTCGCCACCTTGGACACGCGAAACGCCATCGCCGTCCTTGATTTCGACGCCGCTACTGACGAGGCCGCGATCTTCTCAGGCGTCATCCCCGACTACGCCAATCTCTCCAGCGGCCTAAAAATCCGCCTCGCATGGATGGCCACCACCGCCACCAGCGGCAATGTCCGATGGGGCGTGCAGCTCATGCGTTGCAACACCGACCTCGATGCGGACTCCTTCGACACCGCCACCCTCGTCACCAGCGCCGCCGACGCCACCTCGGGCATCCCCACCATCGCCGAGATCACCGCCACCGCCATCGACTCCCTCGCCGTCGGCGACACCTTCCGAATCAAAATCTACCGCGACGCCGACGACGCCACAAACGACACAATGACCGGAGACGCCGAGCTGATCGCCGTAGAGGTGCAACAAGTTGCGTAATTGTATGGCTTACGATTTCACAGCAGCGAGCAGTCAGTTTCTTTCTGTAGCATCAGCACCGGCAACAGTCGCACCGTTAACAATGGCCTGCTGGTTTCGCCCTGCAACAATCACAACTGCGTATGGTTTGATTTGTTTAAATTCGACCACCGCAACAGATCGGCACGCTCTATTGTTGAGGGGAGACATAGTTGGAGATCCTGTTTCTTTTTTTTCTGCTGCGGGGGCATCAAATGCGGCTGCGAATAGTGCAACCTCGTTTAGCTCAAACACTTGGTCTCATGCCTGCGGGGTTCTTTCATCGAGTGCAAGCAGGTCTGTTTATCTGAATGCGGGGGGGGTGGCTACAGAAACAACAAACTTGGCAACAACTGGACTAACCCAAACCTCTATCGGCTCTCAACGATTTTCAACATTTCCCTCAGGAGCTAGTTTTATGGGGGGTCAAATAGCCGAAGTCGGCATTTGGAACGCCGCCCTCACCGTTGCCGAAATCGCCTCGCTCGCCAAAGGCATGACCTGCGACAAGGTGCGCCCGCAGAATCTCGTATTCTACGCCCCGCTCGTCCGCGACCTGCAAGACCAAAAAGGCGGTCTCACGATAACCAACAACAACGGCGCAACCGTCGCCAACCATCCCCGCGTTTATGCTTAACCATTACAACCTCACCACAAACGAACTCGTCAACCTCGCGCCCGAAACCCTCGCCGCATGGGCCGCAAACGGCAACCCCAAAGCAAACGACTACGCCGCACTTCCAGGCAAGCCCAGCGACAACGCCATATGGGGCCAAGGCGATTGGATCACACCCGCCGCGTCTGTCTACACCGCCGAGGAGTGGACAGATTCGCAAGGCTTCGGAGGCAACCGCAGCACGACTTTGCTCTACCAAAAGCTCCGCCTCGACGCCGCCGCGAAATCCTCGCCAAAGCTCAACGCCGTCCAAGCCTGGCTCGACGGAATGATCGCCAGCGGCCTCGCCCCCGCCGCCAGCAACTGGCCCGCCGCCCCGCACAGCTTCGAGGACACGCTCACCGAAACGCTCACCATCCTAAACTCCTAAAATTATGGCCAACGAACTCAACATCGCCCTGCCCACCAGCGGCCTCACCGTCACCGCTCAACCCTACCAATCCGGCTCCGCCGTCGGGTCTGCCATTTCGCTCACCGAGGTCGGCAGCACCGGATTCTACAGCGGCACCATGACCGGCAGCGCTGGCACCTACCAACTCGCATTCATCTCCGCCGGTGCAAATGTCGGCAGCGGCAGCATCGTCTGGAGCGGCACCGCCGAAGTCCCCGCCAGCACCTTCAACCCCGCCACCGACACCGTGGCCAATGTGACCCTCTGCGCCACCACGACAACCCTCACCAACGCGCCAACCGTCCCGAGCGCCGAAGACATCGCCAGCGAAGTCCGCAGCGAACTCGCCACCGAACTCGCCAATCTCGACGCCACCGTGTCCAGCCGCCTCGCCACTTCCGGCTACACCGCGCCGACCTCGGCCCCAAGCGTGGCCGACATCCGCACCGAGCTGGCCGTGGAGTTGGGTCGATTGGATGCCTCCGTGTCCTCGCGTTTGGCCGGTTCTTCCTATACAGCCCCGCCAACGCCTCCGACAGCCGCAGAAATCACTAGCGCTGTCTGGGCCGCTGCCGACAAAACCGGCTACTCGCTCACCAGCGCCGAGCGCACCGCCATCGCGGCCGCCGTTGAATCCTCGATCCTCAACGAAGCCGACGGCCAAGCAGTGCTTAACGCCATCGTCGGAGCCATCGGCAACCAGAACCTCAGCGAAGTCTCGCTCGTCGCCGCCGTCCGCGCCGACCTCGAGCGCGCTGGCGGAAAACTCGACAACATCCCGACCACCTCGGCCCCATCGGCCTCCACGGTCGCCGGAGCAGTCCGCACCGAACTCGGCACCGAACTCGGCCGCATCGACGCCGCCATCAGCACCCGCCTCGCCTCGGCCAGCTACACCGCACCGACCACGCCGCCGACAGCCGCGCAAAACGCAAGCGCCGTCCGCACCGAACTCAGCACCGAGCTGGGCCGCGTGGACGCCGCCGTCAGCACCCGCCTCGCCGCCAGCGCCTACACCGCGCCAGCCAACAGTGACATCGCCGCAGTAAAGGCTAAGACGGACAACCTGCCCGCCTCGCCCGCAGCCACAGGCGACATCCCATCGGCCAACATCTCCGCAATCAAAGCGAAGACCGACGCATTGAACACCGACCGTCTCGCAAATGTGGCGACAACAAACATCGTCGGCACCCTTCTCGCCCAGGCGAACAGCTAATGAGCAGCGAGATCGTCCGAAACAGACCAGGATTAAAAATGAGCGTCGGCGAGTTCATCGCCGCGCTCGCCCTGGTGGCGACCGTCTTCTCAGCCTCTCAAGCCTGGTGGATTCTTCCCGAAAAAGTTTCCCGCGTTGAGGTGGAGAACGAAAAGCAGGAGCAGCGCCTTCAAAAGATCGAAGCCACCGCCGCCGACCGCGCCGAGACTTTGGCCCGCATCGACGAGCGCACCAAGCGCATCGAGCAAATCCTCGCCAATCGCCCGTGACCCTTTGACATCTCCGCAAGGGAGATGAAAGCACTCTTCTCCAAGCTCAAAGAGCCAAGCACCATTCGCGGCGTCGCCATTCTCCTCGGTCTCGTAGGAATCAACCTTGATCCCCAAGCGGTCAACGCCATCACCGCAGGCGTGGCGGCCATCATCGGCCTGGTAGAGGTTTTCCGAAAAGAGAAATGAACGCGCCTCGCATTGCGCTGTTTATTTTTGTCCTAGCGTTCTTATTCCTCGGCCTCGCGCTTCTCACCGGGTGCTCAGCCCTTGGGCCGGTCGGCATCAGTTTCGAGACAGACTACGGCCGCTTCACCTACCAGCTCCCCGAAGTCCCCAGCCGCACCCTCAAAGACAAATGAACTTCCTCGACTTCCTCCGCCGCATGTTCCCGGCCGCCACGCCAGCACCAGCGCCGGCGAAGTCGAAACCCCCAGGAACGCCGTTGCCCCCGACGGCATCTGCCCCCGTCCGCTACTACCCGCAAACCAACCGCAAGACGCCTAATGTCTCGGCCGGCCGCGTCATCAAGCCCACCCACATCGTGCTCCATCACAGCTCCGGCGCGTATGCCGGATCGGTCTCGTGGTGCATGGACCCCGTGAGTAAAGTTTCCTACCACTGCATCGTCGCCAGAAACGGCAAACGAACCGTCCTCGCCCTGCCCAGCCAGCGCACCTGGCACGCCGGCGTCTCAAGCTGGCAAGGCCGCAAAGACGCCAACACCTACTCCATCGGCCTCGCGTGGGAAGGCGACACCTACCAGACTCCTCTCTCCGAAGACGCCATCCTCAGCGCAGTGGAATACCTTCTGCCCATTCTCGACGAATACCACATCCCCCTTTCCAACATCATCCGCCACGCCGACATCGCGCCCGGCCGCAAAGACGATTGCAGCCCCGCCGCTCACGCCGCGCTGATCGCCGCCCTCAACCGGGTGCTCTGATATATGGCAAAGAAAACCGCCCCGCCCAAAGACCGCGAGGCCGTCATGCTGCAAGCCCGCGCGCTCCTCGCCGAGCATTTCGATGTCTCCTTGTGCATCGTTTCGTGGGAGGACGAGGGCGAGACCTATTACATGGATTTCAAATTCGGAAACGATTACGCGGCCCGAGCCCTCTGCCGCGAAGCAGACGAAATCCTCTGGCCAATCCAAGAGGAAGAGGACGACGAGGAGGAAGTCGAATGAAAGCCACGCTCGAGTTCACCCTCCCCGAAGAGCGCACCGAGCACATCTGCGCCGTAAAAGGCATGGATACCGTTTTAATACTGGATGACCTTCTTAACGAAATCCGGTCATTCCTTAAACACGGCAGCGGCGAATTCCGCGAATGGCGAGACGACGAAGGCCAGACCCAAAAAGGATGCGACGCCACCCTCGAAAAAGTCCGTTCCTACATTTGGGAACTTCGCAGAGACAACGAAATCCCCGACCTCCCATGACACCTGTAAAAAAATGGAAAAAATGGATGGCCGTCGGATGCTCGCACGGCGCCGAGATCGACCCCGAGGCCCGCGCCGCCGTCCTCAAATTCAAACAAGCCTGGAAGCCCCAGACCACGATCCACCTTGGCGACTTCATTGATTTAAGCGCCTTCCGCGCCGGAGCCATCCGCGACACCAACGAAGCCGATCACGCCGCCGATGTCGCTGGTGACCTCATGGCTGGGATCGAATTCCTGCACGAGCTAGAGCCCAACCAAATCCTGTGCGGCAACCACGAAGCCCGCCTCTGGAAATTTTCCAAAAGCCCCAACGCCCTCCTCGCTTACGCCGCGAATCTCACAATCCAGAAAATCGAAGAGACCGCCAAGAAACTCCGCGCCCCGCTCACCCCCTACGGCATTCGCAATTATGTCGAACTCGGCGGCACCAAATTTGTCCACGGCTCGATGTTCAATGTCAGCGCCATCCGCGACCACGCCGAGACCTACGGCAATGTCGTCATGGCCCACCTCCACCGCGTCGGCTGGGAGCGCGCCCGCAACATCGATGGCGCCTCCGGCTACTGCGTCGGCATGCTCGCCAACTTCGACATGCCCTATGCCTCCGAACGCCGCGCTACCCTAGCATGGTCGCAAGGCTTCGCGTGGGGCCACTACTGCGACAATTCCCTCACCGTGAATTTATGCGAACGAAAAAAAGGCCAGCCATGGCTTCTGCCGCTTTAAGCGCCGCCTGGGCGCAATTCTACGAGTCAACCAAAGAGGACAACTTGGCCGCCTACGAAGCCGAAGGATGGAAGACCGTGGCCAGCATCGCCGAGGAATCAGGCCAATCTCTCGCAACGGTGTTTTCGCAAATGAAAACGCTCACGAATCAAAAAAAATTTGAGAAAAAAATCATTCGCGTCATGTGCAACAACGGCGTGCGCGGCGTGGCTATTTTCCGGCCAGTGAAAAACAAGAAACAGGGCAACAGCGGGCAACAGCGTTGTAAGTAGTTGTTAATCAAAAGCAGTAAAGCGACTCAAAATCGCGTTTCTCACGAAGTGTCGGTTCGATCCCGACCGCCGGTAATCTCTTCACCGAAAGCCCGCAGAGGTGCATAAATAAAGCCTCTGCGGGCTTTTTCGTTTCTGATTTGTTTCGACTCGTTTTGACCGCTTGTGACATTAAAAGGTTGATTTCGCGGGCAACACGGGCAACAGATGAAATTGCAATGGCAACACGACTTTTGTCCGAGGGAACGCGATTCTTTGTTTCCTTCTACCCGGCGCGGCCCTCTACGCCGTGGAAAATGGAAATTCCTGCGGCGGTGGCTGGCTCTAGGATTCGCCGCTTTTTTGCGGAGGAGGCTACCGCTTACATTGAGGGCGGTCGGCTGGTGGCTCAGATCAAGGAGCAGGGGACGGATTCGCTGAAGGAGCCGACGGGCGTGTCGGTGGCTCGGGCGGTGGCGATGTTCAATGGTCAATTTTCGGATTACTCAAAATCGCATCGCGAGAAAGTGGAGAAAGTGACGCGGTGGATCGCGGAGGGATTCAGCGGGCCGCTCAAGGGCGTGACTCCGGTGAGGTGCCTGGAGTGGTTCAAGACGGTGAAAGGGTGCTCGACTTCGCGGGCGACGATCTACCGCTACGCGCGGATGTTTTTTAATTGGTGCGTGAAGATTGACCTTCTCGACAAGTCGCCGTGGCGGCCGGTGGTGTGCCCTGACTCGACGCCGAAAAGAAACATCCTCACTCCCGAGGAAATGGTGACGCTTTTATCAGACGAGGCGATGAGCGACACGCTGCGGGCTTCGATCTTGCTGGGAGGATTTGCGGGCCTTCGGACGGTAGAGATTTTGCGGCTTCGGTGGGAGGATGTGGAGAAGGGCCAGATTTACATCGGGCCGGAAGTGGCGAAGCAGAAAAAGAAAGGCAACCGCGAGCGTCTTGTGGACATGACGGAGCCGTTGAAAAAACGCATGAAACTTTTCAACGGAAAGCGCGGGCCGCTGGTGGCTGGCACGGAGGCGGAATTTTACAAGGAGCGGCGGGCGCTCGTGAAGCGGCTTCGGCGGGAGGGCGCGGTGGCTTGGAAGACATTTCCAGAAAACTCGCTCCGGCATTCTTTCGCCACCTACCACCTCGGCAAGTCCAACGACCCCGGCCGCACGGCTTACC
>Ga0315904_10006286_pt1 | contig 16280 bp, 8 predicted proteins | sample LakEriMetagenome_6_FD_203529 | JGI IMG/M metagenome (GOLD analysis project Ga0315904, IMG submission 203529) | Freshwater fungal communities from buoy surface, Lake Erie, Ohio, United States - Buoy 12 MA120 | ecosystem: Environmental > Aquatic > Freshwater > Lake | place: USA: Lake Erie, Ohio... | reverse complement strand
TCAGACACCACCGAAGTGTCACAAGTCCGTGAAACCGACGTGCTGGAATCCGCCGAACAGCTTGCCGCAGGCAAGGAAATCCCCGAAGGCGTGGTGGTCTATCGGATTTTCGGTCCGTTCCTTTTCGGTGCCGCGGAGAAGATGGAGGACGCGCTGGAAGCCCTCAGTGAGATGCCGAAGGTGCTCATTCTGCGCCTTCATCTGGTCACTGCGATGGACGCCACGGCGCTCAACACGCTGGAGAGTGTGACCGAGCGGTTTCAAAGACACGGTGGCACGGTCATCCTGAGCGGTCTTCACCGCCAACCGCTCGACATGCTGCGCAAGGCGGGATTCATCGCGAAGATCGGCGCGGGCAATCTGGTGGCCCATTTCGACGATGCGCTGAGGCGGGCGCGCGAGCTGCTGTGAGGAAAGGTGGTTTCCACACCAGCGGGGCGAAGCGAAAGTGTCATCGCTCCATCAGGAAATGTGAGCCTGATAGGCGGCGGCATCCATCAGCGTGGAAGCGTCCGCGGCGTTTTTCACGCGGAGCTTGAAAATCCAGCCCTTGCCGTAGGGGTCGGTGTTGACCAGCGAGGGATCGGCCTCGACCTCGGGATTCACCTCGACGACCTCGCCGCCGACGGGCGCGTAAATGTCGCTGGCGGCCTTGACGGATTCGACCACGGCGGTGGGATCGCCGGCATCGACGCTGCGGCCGACGGCGGGAAGCTCGACAAAGACGACGTCGGTCAGTTCCTCCTGGGCGTGATCGGAGATGCCCACGGTGGCGATGTCGCCTTCAAGGCGCAGCCATTCGTGGGACGGACAGTAACGGAGTTCGGTGGGGATGTTCATTTTGGTAGGAAGATTGTCAGCTATTCAGGCCCAGTGCGGCGGCCCACTCATGCCAGCGTTTTTGCAGGGAGTGGCGAGCCAAAATATCGGTAAATCGCTGTCGGCTGAAAATCGGGAGATCGACCAGATAGACCAATCTGGCCCGATCTTTCGGGCGGCCCACGGTGAGTGCGATGGCGGCGAGGTGCTCGGGGCCCATCACGCGGATCGCGTGGTTGTCCCATTTTAATTCGACGGCCTCTTCGACAGCCTCGGTTTCCAGACCGGGCGAGGCACTGAGAAATTGCACCGGGAACCCGTGAATCAGAAGTCCTTCCTCGTCGAATTCGCTGAAACCGAGTTCCGCCAGGCGGCTGTATAACGGTTCCAGCGAAATCAGCAACGAGCCGGGCGGTTGATCGATGAAAACGAACACATCCACATCGCGAGTGGCCAACGGTTCGCCATGGATTCCGGCCGCAGTGGCTCCACCGATGGCGTAGCGTTTCAGCGATCTTTCCCGGACGAGCTGTTCGAGGATGTCGCAGACGGCCTGCATGTTTTTTTGATTCGTTCCAGTTCGCGGGTTTCGAGAATGAACCTGCCGATGAGTTCGATTTTCTCGCCGGTGGGCAACCCGCGCATGCGCCGTCTCCAGTTTGGCATTCCACGGTCGTTCATGATCAGTGGATCTGCTTATTTGGCAGGTTTGTAAAACGGTTTCTTCACCACCTTGGCGGGGAAGGGGCGGCCGCGGACGTCGATTTTCAAGTCGGTGCCGGGTTTGGAGTATTCGGCGGGGAGATAGGCCATGGCGATTCCGGTCATCAGCGAGGGTGAGAGCGCGCCGCTGGCGAGTTCGCCGATGGTCTTCCCGTCTTCTGTTAGAACCGGGTAGTGGGCGCGTGGAGGGGCGCCCTTTTCGGTGTATTGGATGGCGGTGAGTTTGAGCCCCGGCCCCTCGGCTTTCTGGCGGGCGAGGGTTTCGCGGCCGATGAAATCGCCTTTTTCGAGATCGCAGAAGAAACCGAGGCCCGCCTCGATGGGGGTGCGCTCGGGCGAGAGGTCGCTGCCATTGAGCGGATACCCCATTTCGAGGCGAAGCGTGTCGCGCGCGCCAAGGCCGCAGGGTGCTGCGCCTGCGGCGAGGAATTTGTCCCACCATGCGATGCCTTCGGCCGCCGGGCAGAAGAACTCGAATCCGTCCTCGCCGGTGTAGCCGGTGCGGCAGACGACGGCTCCCTCCGCCGTGAAGGCGATGCCGTTTCTAACAGGCAGCTCGGCGCCGGGGCAGGCCTTGGCGAAGGTCTCGGCGGCGAGAGGTCCCTGGATGGCCATGCCGGCCCAGAGATCGCTTTCGTTGCGCAGGGTCGCGTTCTCATCCTGATGGCGGGCGAGCCAGAAGAAGTCCTCCTCGATCATCGAGGCGTTGACCACGAGGAAGTAGTCGCTTTCCCCGGTGCGGTAGGCGATGAGGTCGTCGATCACACCGCCGTTCTCATTCAGCATGAGCGTGTATTGGCCCTGGCCGTGGGCGAGTTTCGCGATGTTGTTCGTGAACATGCGATTGAGCCAGGCGCCGGCGGCCGGGCCGCTGACGAGGAACTGGCCCATGTGGGAGATGTCGAAGATGCCGACTTTTTCGCGGACTGCTTTGTGTTCGTCGATGATCGACGAATACTGCACGGGCATGTTCCAGCCGGCGAAGGGGACAAGGCGGGCTCCGAGAGCCAGGTGGGCGCCTTCCAGTGGGGAGCGTTTCAAATCGGACATTCCGCCGCGGAGTCTGCGTGTGCGGAGCGGGCCTTGTCAATCCGGGCACTCGGGCAGATCGGGCCATGTGAAATCACTGATCCAAGGGTGCGTGATTTGACGGATTGTGTTCGGAGGCCAGTCCGTCCATGCTGACTTGCGAAGCCGCGACGGCATCACGAGGCACCGACCCACCGTTCCATTTCCCACCCCCAAAAAAGCCATGATACCCGCCATTCCGCATTCGTTCCGCCGCCTCCTTGCGATCCTGCTTCTCGCCGCGGGCGCGGTGCTGTTCGCCGCCCCGCTGCATGCCGCTGAGGGTGGTCGGAAGTTGCTGAAGCTGGAAATCGCGAAGGACCGCAAGTCGGCCCAAGTCGTTGTGCCGCGCGGATACGCCAAGGTCACGCTGATGCGTTTCGACCGCGGCCTCGGCTGGCGCAAGGTGGCCACCCGCGCGGTTGATGCCGGTGTGGAGAAGTTCAAACTGCCGTCGGCGCCGGCCAACACCCGCTGGCGCGCCGTGGGCCTGTTCAAGGCGGAGCCGGTCAAACGCAAGTTTCCCGCGTCGTTCTACAAGGGCAGGAAATCATTCGATGCGAATTCCACCCGGGCGGGGATCGCCGGTGAGTTTCTGATGAACCGAACCGGCGGTGAGGCTCCGGCCTTGGACAATGAGGACGGCGAGCCGGTGGAGGCGGACATTTGGAAGATCGATGGCAGCACCGTGTTTTTCTTCAACCAACTGCGCGGGCTCCAGGTGCTGGATGTTTCGAATCCGGCCGATCCGCGGCTGTTGGCCTCGCTGCGCCTGCCCGCCGTTGGCGAGGATCTCTATCTGCTCCCGGGCTCCGGTCCCGCGCGGGATCTGGTGCTGGTCACGCGCCGCGAATCGGCTGATGGCGAGGCTGGCACCCGGATTCGGGTGGTGCGCTATGAGGCGGGCTCGCTCGCTGTTAGAAACCGTTTGGATGTTCGCGGTTTCCCGACCGATTCGCGGATGGCGGGTGATCGTCTGATCCTTGCGACCACCGAATGGGGATATGTGGCGCCGGGTTCATCCGAAGGTGGTTTCGAATCCCGCAGCCGCATCAGCCAGTGGACCATCCGCGCCGGTGCGGAGCCTTTGGCGGGTCCGGCCTATGATCTGCCTGGCAGCGATCCGGTGATCGCCGCCGGCTCCGACTGGCTGGCCGCCGCAGTGACTCCGCCGAATCACTGGAACCGCTCGGATGTCACGGTTTTCTCCCTCGGGAAATCCGGCCTCACCCGCATGAGCGGCCCGGCGATCCGCACTGCGGGCGCGGTTCGCGACAAGTTCAAGATGCAGTGGCGCGATAATGTGCTGACGACCATTTCCGAGAGCAACGGCGACGCGGTGAACTGGCAGCCCGTCACGGTATTGCAAAACTTCCGCGTGTGGCGACCGGGCTTGATCGTGCCCGCCGTCATTACCGATCCGCGGCTCGGCTCGCTGGAACTGGCCAAGGGCGAGAGCCTCTATGCCACCCGCTTCGCCGGAGACAAGGCCTACATTGTCACTTTCCTCCAGACCGATCCGCTTTGGGTGGTGGATCTGCGGGACGCGCGCAAGCCGGTGGTCGCGGGCCACATCGAGGTGCCCGGCTGGTCCACTTACCTGCAACCGATCGGCGATCTGCTGTTCTCCGTCGGCTGGGAATCCGGCACCATCGCCGCGTCCCTGTTTGATGTGGCGGATCCGGCCGCGCCGACCTTGTTGCGCCGGGAAAACCTCGGCCCGCCCGGGTCCTACAGCGAGGCGGCCTGGGACGAGCAGGCGCTCAAACTGCTGCCGGACGCCGGCTTGGCGCTGATCCCGGTGACCCACTATGATGCCGCCTCCGGCGGTGTGAGGTCGATGGTCCAGCTCCTCGATGTGGACGTCCCTAACAAGGATCTGAAGCCGCGCGGCGCGATTGCCCATGCCTTCGACGCCCGCCGTTCCGAACTGGTTGGCGGCGCGGTGGTTTCGATCTCACAGCGCGCCATGGTCTCGGCAAACATCACCGACCGCGATCATCCGGTGATCCTCTCCGAAGTCGCGCTGGCATGGCCGGTGGACCGCATCCTCGACGGGGGCCGCCATCTGATCCACATCGAGTCCGGCAGCTCCTGGATGCTCGGCCGTGCCACCGCGCGCGTCACGCCGGCCCATGATCCGGAGGCGGTTCTAACGGAAACCGATCTCGGCAACGGAATCGTGCGCGATGTGGCGTTCAAGGATGGGAAGTTGTATGTCATCCGCGATTCGGGATCGTTCGGCTGGTTCGCCCGCACCCGTGTCATGGGCGGCGGCTCGGCGAACAACAGGTTGTTCCTGGATATCTACGATGCCACCGCGTTGCCCGCGCTTTCCCGCTTGGGCGGAGCTTCGGTGGAATTGGACCCCGGCTATCAGATTTCCACCGCCGGGTTGCTCTGGCCGCAAGCGCAGCGCCCCGCGGTGCTGCTCCAGCCGTTCTCGTATTGGTGGTATGGCTGGGATTTCCCGCTCATCGGCGAACCCGGTGGCGTGGTGGGCACGGTTGGCCTCGGTTCCGTGGCGGTCACCCGTTCCAGCAAGGTTTCGCTTGATCCCTCACCCGGCAGAATCCCTTCGCGCGTGCCAAGGGTGCTGGCCTTCAATGTAAGCGATCCCGCCGCTCCCGGCGTGTCCGAGCCGGTGAACGTGGGCTCGGCGGAGACCCTGCTCAACGGTGTCGCCGCCGCCGCTGACGGACTGGTCGTCGCCGGTTCTTCCGACAACGGGAACATCATCTTCCGCGGCCTGCTCCCCGAGAAGGGATATGTCAGGTCGATGCATGTCATCGAGGTGGGTGAAACCGGTGCCCCGGTGGTGCGTCCGGCGATCGATCTGCCGGGCGAACTGTTCGCGGTGACCGAGTTGGATCGTGATGGATTCCTCGCGTGGACCCGTCAATGGGACGGCGAGTTGGGCGGCATGCTGGCTGTGGCCGCGAGCGATGGCCACGATGCGTCGGAAGTCGCATCCGTCGCCTCGGAGGGTGTATGGGCCGCAACGGCGCATCGCCGGAGTCTGTTCACCGTGGAGGGGCAAGCCATGAAACGACGCGACCTCAATGATCTCGGAGGTTTTGACGAGGTTGGCACCCTTCGGTTTCCCAAAGGCATCCATAGCCTGCGCGTCAGGCGTGGAGTGCTTATCGGCGCCGCATGGGATTCCGTCAGCGCCGTCGGCCTTGACGAAACCACGGTGAAAACCTGGAGTTTCCCGACTTGGAGCCTGTTGGTGGACGGCATCCGAGTGGCGCGTGATGGCGACCTGCTGGTGCCCTTCGGCGAATACGGCGCGGCACGCCTTGAGCGGTGATCGATCTCACGGGGATTGGAGACTTGGGATTGGGATATTGGGGACGGGCGAACACAACGCCGGTCCGGAACCCGGTTTCCAGTTTCCAATCACCCATTCCACCTCGAAAGCATGTCCTTCATGCCGAGCGCGGGTTTCTCCACCACATGCCAACTGAAGAGCGCGGCAAGGATGGACACCGCGAACACGCCGGCCACCGACCATGGCGTGGTCAGCCAGCCGAGTTCGACGAACACGTTGATCACCACCGAGTGATAGAGATAGGTGCCGTAGGATAGATCGGTGCCGCGCAACAGGCGGTTGGAAAGCCATGTCAGGCTGAACGCCGCCGAGATGGTGGCCAACGCAAGCAGCACTCGCGCCGGGAAGTAGCCGAGATACCAGGTGGCGGAGCGGAAATCCACCAGCGTGTGAAGCCCCCACATCACCAGCGCGTAGGCCGCGATCCAAAGCGCGAATTTCCCCTCGATGAGCGGTCGCAGCCGGTCGAAGTGACGGTGGATGGCCACGCCTAACAGAAACATCCACAGGTGCGGCGCGAGCGTGACGAAGAGCAGTTTGTAAACCAAGGGCGCTCCGCCGTAGCCGCCCGGACCGTTGAGTTGGTGGTCCATCACGCAGAACACGCCGAAGGAAACCGCGAACAACACCGCCGAAAGCGCCGCCCGCGCCGCATCGCGCCCGCGGACCAGCCAGTGAAACAGCGGGATGAACAGGTAGAACTGCAGCTCCACCGTGATCGTCCACAGCGCGCCATTGGCCACGCCGATGCCGAATTCGCGGAAATGCTCCGGGTTGTAAAACTGGAAAAACGAAACCTGTCCCGCGAGCCAGGCGGCGAAGGTTTTCGAGAACACGAAGTCGCTCGACAGAAACCCGAACGCCGCCAGCGCCGCCAGCGTCATCAGCAGGCACGCCCACAGCCCGGGGAAAATCCGCAGTCCGCGCCGCCAGAAATAACCTTTCCAGTCGTCCGGATTCCGCTCGAACGATTGCGTGATCAGGAAGCCGCTGATCACGAAGAATACCGGAACGCCCGGCAACATCATCAGCGCGTCGAACACCGACTTGCCCCACGGCGGCAGTTGGTGGACCAGCGGCGTGTGGCCGATCGCATGTGCCAGCACCACCTGCGTCGCGGCCAGCAGCCGGATCAGATCGAAATTATTGAGGCGTTGCGGGGAACTCATGCCGGGGCGGGGGAGCGATCATCGTCGCAGAACCCCCGCAGCACGCCATTACCTGATCGCGGAGTCCGGGCAAGCAGGTTTCCGGAATGAACCGGAATCGCCGAACCTTGCATGCCCGGGAAGACGAACCGGCCCGGTGAACCAACTGCTCGGGTGAGGATTCGGGGAGACTGGTTTCGTGTTGAGAATGATCTTCTGCACCTCGATGGGGTTCTCGGGCTTTACGCGGTTCCAGTAGCGCTTCGTGAATCAGTCAGGAGTGACGGGACACTCCCATTCGTCGGAGCCCTTCGGTCGATGGCTGCCGGATGGGATGCGGCGGCGAATCCAGGAACTGAAGAAGCGGCCGGCCTGTTGGCCGAAACTTATCTTGCGCCCTTGAGGGCTGAGGTTTGACTGATGGTTTTGCGCAAGAGGTCGCTGACATCGGTGAGGTCGGCGGACTTGGCGAGTGGGGCAAGGGCGGTGGCGAGGAAGAGGACGCTACCGAGGACGGCGACCCAGTAGAAGATGCCGATGGCAATGCCGCGGCCGTCGAGGCGGTGGTGGCGGGCATAACCGGCGGGGCAGGCGAGGCAGCGATAGCCGAGCCAGAGGTTGACGACGGGGGCGAGAAATCCGAGGTACCACCAGCGGCTCATGCCGAGATTGGAGAGGCGTTTGAGTCCGACGTGGAGGAGGACGAGCAACGGCAGGAGCGGGGCGTAGGGCAGGAGGGATTTGAGCGGGCCGGCGGCGGCGTGGGGTTCGAGATGCGGTTGTGCGGCGGCGAGGCCGAGGTGCCAGACGAGCGGGAAAACGAGGGCCGCGACGAGCACGCTGCGGCGGCGCGCTCCGGGCCATTCGCCGGGCGTCGGGCCCGGTTGCTTGGCGCGCTTGGCTTTGGCCATGCGCTTGGTTTTCGCGGCGGAAGCGGGGTTATCATTCTCCTGGGCGGAGACGTTGCGGCGTTCGAACAATCCGTCCACCTTGCCGGCGGGTTTCCATTCGTCGGTGCCTTCCTTCCAGACGAGGTCGAGGCGCGGATCGAGCTTGGATTGGGCCGCCATGGCCTTGAGGTCGTCGAAGGTGACGGGGCCGAGGCGTTCGCCTTCGCTGGTGTAGTGCCAGACGCAGCGTCCGCCGAAGAGCGAGCGCTTGGACGTCGGGGTGGGGGAGTCGGCCGGGGAAAGTTCGGAGGTGGCGGCCGCGGTTTGAAGAACCTGGGTGGCAACGGGAGTGGGGACGACTACGACTGCGGCGGGAGCCTCGGGCGCGGGAGTGGAGGCGGTGGGCTCCGCTTGGGTGGGATTTCCTTCGGAAAGCGCCTTGATGCGGGCGTCGCGGCGGGCGCGTGAGCGGGCGGCGGCGGCCTGGCGGATGGCTTCCTCGGCGGCCTTGGTGCGGAATTTGGCGCGGGTCTTCGCTTGGGTTTCGGCGCGTTCGCGGGCGAGTGCGGCAAGGCGCTCCTCGCGTGCGGCGAGTTCTTCGATTTCGGCGAGGGCCTTGGCGTCTTCCTCGGCTTTCGAGCGAAGTTTTTCGGCGGCTTTGGCTTCTTCGGCGGCCTTGGTTTCGGCGGCCTCCTTGGCTTCGGCGAGGGCCTGTTGACGGGCTTCCTCGGCGGCGCGGCGTTGCTCCTCGGCTTCCTGTTTGGCGCGTGCCTCGCGTTCGGCCTGCTCCCTGGCTTGTGCGGCGAGGGCGGCCTCTGCGGCGGCTTTGGCTTCGATGGCCGCTTTCTCTCGGGCTTCGCGTTCGGCTTGTTCTTTGGCTAGGGCGGCTTTGGCCTCGGCGGCGGCTTTTTCGCGGGCCTCGCATTCGGCTTGTTCTTTGGCGAGAGCGGCGAGTCGGGCTTCTTCGGCGGCCTTGGCCTCGGCGGCGCGGAGTTTGGCCTCGGCGGCTTCCTTGGCGCGGGCTTCGCGTTCGGCAAGGGCTTTGGCTTCGGCGGCGACGCGGGCCTCTTCGGCGATGCGCGCTTCCATGGCCGCCTTTTCACGCGCCTCGCGTTCGGCTTGTTCTTTGGCGAGAGCGGCGAGTCGGGCCTCCTCGGCGGCCTTGGCCTCGGCGGCGCGGAGTTTCGCTTCGGCGGCTTCCTTGGCGCGGGCCTCGCGTTCGGCAAGGGCCTTGGCCTCGGCGGCGGCGCGGGCCTCTTCGGCGATGCGGGCCTCCATGGCGGCCTTTTCGCGGGCTTCGCGATCGGCCTGTTGTCGGGCGAGGGCGGCGCGTTTGGCCTCTTCGGCGGCTTTGGCCTCGGCGGCGCGGAGTTTGGTTTCGGCGGCTTCCTTGGCGCGGGCCTCGCGTTCGGCAAGGGCCTTGGCCTCGGCGGCGGCGCGGGCCTCTTCGGCGATTCGGGCTTCCATGGCGGCCTTCTGGCGCGCCTCACGTTCGGCTTGCTCCTTGGCGAGCGCGGCGATGCGGGCCTCCTCGGCGGCCTTGGCCTCGGCGGCGCGGAGTTTGGCCTCGGCGGCTTCCTTGGCGCGGGCCTCGCGTTCGGCAAGAGCCTTGGCTTCGGCGGCGGCGCGGGCCTCTTCGGCGATGCGGGCTTCCACAGCCGCCTTTTCGCGCGCCTCGCGTTCGGCTTGCTGTTTGGCGAGAGCGGCGATGCGGGCCTCCTCGGCGGCCTTGGCTTCGGCGGCGCGGAGTTTGGCCTCGGCAAGCTCCTTGGCGCGGGCTTCCTCGGCGGCTTTGGCCTCGGCGGCGCGGAGTTTCGCTTCGGCTTCCTCACGGGCTTTGGCTTGCCATGCTTCGCGTTCCCTGGCCTCGGTGGCCAATCGCGCCTCCTCCGCGATTTTCCGCTGATGCTGCCGCTCGGCACGGGCTTTGGTTTCCTCGGCGGCCTTGGTTTCCGCTTCGAGGAGTTTGGCTTCGGCGCGCTCCTTGGCCTTTGTCTCGCGCTCCGCCTTTTCCTGCGCGAGGCTGGCGAGCCTGGCACCTTCGGCGGCCCTCGCCTCGGCGGCGAGTAACCGCGCGGCGTTCTCCTGCCGCTCGGAGTTGGCAGAGGTCCGGGTGTCTTCCTGGGCGACGACCACCGCGCGTGGTTCAACTGGGACGGATTCGGGAGCGGGAGTCTCGGCTTCCACAGCCGGCCGGGCGGCGAAGGCCAAGGCGGAAGCCGCAGCCTCTTCGTCCGTTTGGTAGATCCGGCGGACCGCGTAAACCGGACGCCACTCGTCCATGCCCTCGGCCCAAACCATCGAAATCGGTCCTTCGGGTCCGGGTTCCGAAACCAGGTGCCGCAACTCGGCGAGCGGGATCGGCCCGATCTGCTCATCGTTCCGGACGAAATACCACTCGTCCTTGCCGGAAGCCGCGATCCGGGCCTCTTCCGCCGCCCGCGCTTCCTCGCGTGCCAGCGCGGCGGCTTTTGCGGACGCCGCCCACGTTTCGTCATCCACCCGCAGCCTGGCCCTTGCCGCAGCCCGTTCTTCGGCCTTTTGGCGGGCTTCCTCGACCACCCGGCGCGCCTCTTCCTCGGCGATCCGCCGTCCGGCGGATTGCTTCTGTGTATCGGTCATCGTGCGCGGCAGTGCCATCGGAATGCTTGGGAAAAAGAGAATATCCTGTTTCCCTTGAAAGCTCAGGATACCTGATTTCCGGGAAATGGGAACCGAATTTGTCGCCCATTTCCGGACACATGCACCCATTTCCGGCCATCGCCCGGAGGCATGGCAACTTCGAATTACCCGCGTTGAGCGCGTGGGAGTTGGGCGGGCACTTATCGCTCCGCGGCGCGTCTGCCATATGTTTCGCCCAGCCTGCGGAGTTCCTCGGCGCTCAGCGGCAGGATTGAGCCGTGGCGGAAACGGAACGGGAATTCGAAGCCGGGCGCTTCGGTGAAGTTGCCGCCGGCCAGATCGGTGGTGATATACGGCTGATAGCCGCGGCCGCGGGCGTAGTGGTCGATCACCAGACACCAGGTGGCGGGTTTGCCATCGGCGGCGGGATGGAGAAGATAACACTGCGGGCCTTCGTAGCCTTGCAGTCGCGAGAGGGAGAAGGAACTGATCTCCCTCCATGGTCCCGTCAGTTTCTCGCCGGTCTCCATGGTGATCGCCTTGTGCTGCTCGTCCTTGGAAAAGCGGAAGTAGCGCCCGCCGTCGCGGATGATGGTGGTGTCGATGATGTGGTTCGGTTTCTCGATGTAGATGAACGGTTTGCCGAAGCTGCGGAAGTCCTTGGTGCGTGCGCCCCAGATCCGTTGTTTGGCGAAATCGTCACGGCGGTTCTTCGATGCCCAGAACACCAGGTAGTCGCGGTTTTCCTCGTCATACACCGCTTCGGGCGCCCAGGTGCAACCGGCGTCATCGGCAGCCACCCTGACCAGACGCGGGCGCGACCACTTGACCAGATCGGGCGAGTCCCAGACGACGATCGAACGGCTGCCGGCGGTTTGCGCGCGGTTCCAATCGCCGTTGAGGTTGATGGAGAGATCGGTGGCGATGAGATAAAAGCCGCGGCCATCGTGCGAGCGCAGCAGATAGGGATCGCGCACGCCCTTTTCGCCGATGCGGCTGACGAGCACCGGTTCGCCGCCGTTGAGCGCGTCCCATGACCGGCCGTCCTTGCTGACGGCGAAGTAAATCTGCTCGCTCATCGGGCTTTGTTCACCCTTGAAGGTGGCGAAGAGGTAACCGGCCGTCTCGGCGGCGGCGGTGCATAGGATGGCGGGCAGGCAAAGAAGTCTGAACAAGGTGCGCATGGTGATGGTGAAATGGTCGGTATTTCAGGGACTGGTGATGCTCAGGCGGATGAACCTCGTGCCTGCGCTGCCCGGCAGCGTGGTGAAACGGATCGTTTCCACCTCGCCATCGTCGCCGATGAGGGTTCCGGAGCCGGATGCGGGCGACCAATCGGTTAGATTGGCGCTCTCTTCCACTCGAAACACCAGATCGACGGCGGATTTCGATTTGCGGTAAGTCATGGCGAGAGGGGAGGTGGTGTCCAAGGCGGGCATTTGCGAGACATCGGACAAGAGCGGGTTTCCGCCGAACGCCCGTTCTAACAGGTTCTTCACGCCATCCCCATCCGGGTCCGCAAGGTCGCCGGCGACGGTTTCGTTGTCCCACGCGTCGCCGAATCTTCCGATTCGCCACATGTCGGCGGGACTGATCACCGCAAAGTCCTGGACGTGAAGCGGGGTGCCGAGCGCTGACGAGGAATCGGGGCCATGTTCCTGAATGAACACCGAGAGCACGCCGTGTTCGAGGAGACGTGACTCGTCGAGCAGCGGTTCGCCGGTGAACAGCCACGGCAGCGGCTGTCCGTTGGCGTCGGTGTCGATCACCCGCACCACTTCCCAATCGGTGTATTGCGATGCCCTGGAAGTACTGGCGATGACAAGCTTGCCGGAGCCCCGGCCTCCGGTGAGGTCGGCGGTCGTCTGATAGGAAACGTAGGCGGCGTAGAGGTTGCCAAGCGCATCAGCGGCGATCTTCGGTCGTGCCCCGACCGGATGGGCGTCCGGCGGCAGGCGGCGTTGTTGCCAGCGGCCGGTCGTGGGATCGCGGAAGTAATGATAGTAGGCGGTGCCGCGTGTCGAATAGGCGGCGGTGGTGACGTTCGGATAGGCATACTCGGGTTCCTCACGGCGATGGAAGGCCAGCACGTGGAGTCGTCCGTCCTGATCCACGCACTGCGATTGCTGGTTGATGAGCAGTTGGTTCACATCGAGCGGCTTGATGGTGATGCCGGGCGTATCCACCCGGATGCTCTGTCCGAGAGTGGTATTTGCGACAAGGTTTCCGAGGGTATCGCGCCACGTGATGCCGCCGTCCTGGCTGAAAGCATGGCAGATGTCGTGGTTCGAGGTGCTGGGGCCTTCGCGCCATGTCCAGGTGGCGTGAAGGGTGCCGTCGGGCGCGAAGTCCAGTCCGTTGATGTACGGGCAGCGGCTGGTCGATCCCTGATAGGTGCCGATGCGGGAGATGAACTGGATGGGATTGCTCCAGGTGCCACCGTTCGTTTCGCCGATCGGGATGTAGGTGCGCAGGATCTGGTCGCCATCGCCGCTGCCGCCGAAGCGGTAGTTCAGCACCAGGTTGCCGCTGGGAGTCATGACAAACTGCGGATAGGTGAGCACCGTGACCGCAGATCCGGGAGTGGTCAGCCAGTTTTGTTCCGGGCCCAGGGTTTCGGATGTTCCCCACATGGTGGGATGGGTGGTGCAGAGGCCTGCGGCGGAGCGGCGGTAACGCAGGGTATGGCCGTGATGATCCCATGTCATGTGCAGGGTGCCATCGGCCGGACAGATGCCGAGGGAGATCACGTTGTGGCCGTTCCAAACGGACTTGCCGTTAATGAAGGTGGAGCCTGTGTTGAACGCCTCCCACGGGCCGTGGCTGTGGCCGTTGACCGTGCGGCGTGCGAGCCATACCGACTGGATGTTGCCCACGGTGTCATACCAGGCGGTGTACTGGCGGCCGTTGAAGGTGAGAAGGATGCCGTCCTGGAAGGAAACCCCGTTGAGGGCGCGGCCGTAGGGCGCGCTGTTAGGCATCAGGCAGGCGTCGGTTGCCACCACCGAGTCATGCAACGGAGTGACGCGCGGCGACTGCCAGCCCGGAACGGATGCGTCGTCAAGCGGATCGGTTCCGGCGACCATCTCGGACTGGTTGTGGAAACCGTCGAGGTCCGGATCCTGATAGGGGCCGGCGCCGAGGTTTCCGAAACGGGCGAGTTCCCAGCCGTCCGGCAGACCGTCGCCATCGGTGTCGATGAGTCCGGGATGGTCCGAGTCATCGTCGGGATGGGTGCCAGCGGCGAGTTCGACGGAGTTATCATAACCGTCTTCGTCCGGATCATCGTCCGATCCGGATGCGAGGCCTTGGAGATGGAGCCTTTCCCATTCATCGGGCAGGGTGTCGTTGTCGGTGTCGAGGTATGCCGGTTGCAAGGCGGTGGGGACACGGGCGATGTCGCTGATGCGGACTTCATCGATGCTGCCGCGGAAGGATTCGCCATTCGCGCCGCGGTTTTCGCCGCCGATGCAGAGTGGTCCGGTGACTGCACCGAAAGCGGGTCCCACGGTGGCCGGTGTGGTGCTGATGACGTTCGCGCTGGTGGCACCGGAGTCCGCGCGGGTCCAGAACAGGCGGATGTTGGAACCATCATAAGTCGCGGCGACATGATACCACGCCCCGGTTTCATAGGCATGCGGGCCGGTGGTGGGAATGTCGGTGGCGATGGCGGGGCCGGTGGCAATCAGGTTGAGTTCGAGTTTTCTGGAGCTGTTGAGGCGGAATTGGAATCCGCGCGAGGTGGCGGAGCTGTCGGTGCAGAGAATCTGCTGGTTCACGGTGAGCGCGCTGTAGGCGAGGTTGCAACGGATCATCGCTTCGATGCTCCATGGCGTGCCGCCGCCTTTGCCGAAACCGAATGTGCTCATCGGAATGCGATCCGCGCTGAGGATCGGGCCGGTGTCACCCTGATAGCCTCCGCTGCCGTTCGCATCCCAACCGAGCAATTGACCGGGTGCGAACGCGGCGGCATTGCCCAGTGAAGCCGTGCCGGACGCGCCGTACACCGAGGTGACTGGCGGTGGAACCTCGGCTGCGCCGGTCATGTTCACGCTGTAAGCGTTTCCGCCGAGGCTGCCCGCATTCGCGGTGACGGAGGTGCCTGCGGTTTCGTCGAAGTGGAAAAGGACGAGCGTGTTCGCGTCGGCCGGATAAGGTTGCAGCGGATGGAATGGAGTGGCGCTCACTTCACCGGAGGGGACTCCGACGGCCGAGGAATTCGCCGAACTCACGGCGTAATGATAAGTGGTGCCGTTGATCGCGGTGGCATCCAGATAGTTCGTTGCGGTCACTCCCTCTGCAATGGCGGTGTAGGGTCCGCCGCTGGAGAGAGCGCGCAGGATCACATAACTCTCCGCACCCGCCGACGCCGTCCATGAAAGCGAAACCTGGTTGTTGTCACGGGTGACAGTGAGGCCGGTCGGCGGCGAAAGGGAACCGAATGGGGTGTAGGCCAGGGTGACAGCCGTCGAGCCATGGTGCAGTGCGAAGGCGCCATACTGGGCCAGGGCCCGACCGGCGGGATCATTGGTGACGGTTTCGAGTGAAAAGGTGCCGCTGACACTCGCGCCGGTGACCAATGTCCATTCATGGGGTTGCGTCCAGAACGCATCGTTCAGCGCCACGCTGCCGGTGAGGACGATGTCCATTGAGGCTCCGTTGGCGATGGTGACCGAGCCGTTTGCGGAAACGCGGTCGCCGGAGCCTTCGGCGGCGCTGTTGCTGGCGAGTTCCCAGCGGAGGCGCGAGGTGGCTCCGTACGCTAGGTTGGAGCCGAATGGCTGGGTGCCGACGCTGTTTCCCGGGCTGTGGATACCGTTGACGGTCGCGGGGCCGTGGATGGTTCCGGTGCCGCGCAGTTCGGTGGCGTTGGCGGTGGTGAGAGCGCTGCCGGGGGCGACACTTCCATTCACCACCAAGGCACCGCCGCTGACCGTGGTGCTTCCAGTGTGGGTGTTCGAACCGGACAGGACCAGCGTGCCGGGTCCGGTTTTGGTTAGATAGGAAATCCCACCGCTGCTTGCATCAGTGATCGTGCCGGTGAAATCGAGCGTTTTGCCTGACGCCACTTCGATGGCGGCGGACTGGTTTCCGAACTTCACATGGGTGGCGCTGGCGGTGGAGTTTTCGGTCACCAGCAGTTTGTCGGTCGGATTGTCGAAGCGCCACGATCCCCAGTCGGTGGCACCACCGGTGAGGCTGGCGAGGGTTCCGCCGTTGAGGGTGACGAGTCCCACGCCGACGTCGCTGGTGAGCCCGCCGTTGGTGGTGAGGATGCCGCCCGCATGGACGGTGATCGGTTTCTCCTGCGAGCCGTCCCAGCCGAACAAGGCATTGGCGCTCGCGCGCAGGGTGGCTCCGGCATGGACGGTGATGCCGCTGACTTGGCTGAGCGCGCGGTTGTTGGCGGCATTCGCGGTGTTGGCGTAGAGAGTGCCGCCGGTGACGTTCACCGCGCCGGTGAAGGTGTTGGATCCGGCAAGCGTGAGCGTGCCGCCGCCGTTCTTCGAGAGTGCCACGGTGGCGCTGCCGTTCTGAACGGCACCGCTCAGGCGATGGTCGCCATCACCCAGAAAGGTGAGCGTGCGGGTGCCCGTGGCGGCGGAGGTGATGGTTCCTCCGAGCGTGAGTGTGCCCGAATCCGACTGGAAGCGGTAATTCGTGCCACCGACCTGA
>Ga0315904_10006281_pt1 | contig 16289 bp, 19 predicted proteins | sample LakEriMetagenome_6_FD_203529 | JGI IMG/M metagenome (GOLD analysis project Ga0315904, IMG submission 203529) | Freshwater fungal communities from buoy surface, Lake Erie, Ohio, United States - Buoy 12 MA120 | ecosystem: Environmental > Aquatic > Freshwater > Lake | place: USA: Lake Erie, Ohio... | reverse complement strand
GGTCACCGGCGACTTGAGCCTGCTGCGCTTGGATGTAGGTGGAGAAATCCTCAACCGCCGACTTTCGCTCTTCGGCGCGGCTCGGTGTCAAGTACCCGCCTTGCTTTGCGTGATGAAACAGCGTGCCTATTGATACGCCCTTGCCTTGGTGAAAGCTTTTCCAGTGCGTGTCGATGTCCTGTTCCGACTTGTACTTCGCGCCTTGACTTGACCAATTGGCCCAGAGCTGGTGACCTTGAGCGCCAAAGGCCGTGTGCAGCGCTTGGCCGATCTCAATCCATGTCGTGTAGTCTGAATCTGGGTTGATGAACTGGAGGGCTTGGGCTGCCTTGCTGTAATCATCGGTGGAGGATGTGACTGGTGTATATACAAAACTGTCTGGCTTTGGCCGTGGCACTTCGGCTGGCTGGTTGGAGTTGTCCTGCTCAATGACGCCCCACATAGTCAGCAAAGACAATAGATTGTCATGCACCTCGTTGGATAGCTTGCCGGTGAGTTTCTGACCGGACAGCAGGACTGACTTGCCTGGTGAGGTTGGCAGCCCGAACACCTCAATCTCTTGGCCGCCGCCCAACTTGTACTTAGGCTTGATCTTGTCCAAGTCCTCATCAGCCACGAACAAGAAGACATGCCGCCCCCGTCCGGAGACGCTTACCTCCGTGAGTTGATCCTGCTGCTTAACCCACTCGGCCATGCGCTTAATGGCAATGTTGGTTGCACCTGTGGAGTGCTTCATGTCCACATCAAGGCAGACAAGGTACGCGCCTTGGCTCATGGTTGGGGTCTGCATCACGATGCCCAGATAGTTGCCGGCCGGCGCGGCATCCATCGCTTGCACCTCGGATGCGCTGTAAAGCTGGTCTGGTGTAGTGTCACGCGCCACACCTTGGCCGGACTTCTTGTAGGGGATTTTCTTGCCATCGGCAGTGGTGGCAAAGGTGCAGAACACTGCACTTGGATGCTGCTCGATCAGCTTGACAGCAATGGCCTTTGAGTTGGTGAACTCAGTGGCCGTTGCTTTTGCTAAAATACTCATGTTGTTGATCTCGCGGTTGACGACAAGTTGTTCTCCTTCTGGAGTGATCCAGTTACCCCTGACAGTTCACGCTGTCAGGGGTTTTTCTTTGCGGGACAGCAATTCTAGTCCTTGGCCTTTTCTTTGACCAAGCTGGAAGCCGCATGCTTCTCACCGATCAGGTCTTCGCTGATCTGGATGTCCAGCTTGGCAATGGCCGATGGCGACTTGAGATCAAATGCCTGCGGGTACGACTTCAGCGCCTCGTAGGCCAAGGCGTCAGACTTCCAAAACTTGGTCTTGCGCCCTGGGCGCAGTGTCCAGCCTTGGATGGTTGACCCCTCGGTGATCTGACGCTTGGCTGACTCCAGCACTGCCTCAGACCACATCGCTGCAAGCTGGGCCAGTTCAATCATGTCGGGCGTAACGGCTGGCACTGCGACCACCTCGCCCTTGTCGGCCTGCTTCACGATGTCTGCAAACTCTTTGCGTGCGTTGTCCTGCACCTTCTGCCGCATGGACGGGCAGATGGGCTTGGCCTTGCAGTAGCGGCAAGCACTGGTGGACGGGTTGGTCGGTGCGTCATCGGTCAGCGCAAGAGTGGCAGCGGCCAGCAGGTCATGGCCGTGCTTGATGAGTTCAGCGCCTGAGACTGTCCACTTGCTGTGGCCGGCTCGGGGCTGGAAGATGTGCATGGTGCATGTAATCGTTGCAGGCGCATTCAACATGCGCATGACGCCCAGAGCGTAGGTCAGCATCTGCTTGTTGTCCTCGGCCTCGACCAGCACTCGGCCCGTCTTGAGATCGACCACATGGAGGTGGTCGCCATCGACCAGCACGGCATCAGCAGTGCCGCCAAGGGATTGGTGCAGGGTCTTGAGGCCTGCGTCCACATTGACCTCAATCATGCGCTTGCGGGGTTTTTCGACCAGCGTATTGATGAAGGTGGCGTACTCGTTGGCCATGTCAAAGTGATCGTCTGGGTGGTCTTTGGGGTTGACCGCCTCGCCGCGCAGAATGCGCTCGGATAGCTCATGGATAGCCGTGCCGATGGTAGCGGCCTCACCGGCTGGCTCATAAGGCATCTTGCTTTCCAGCCGGTAAGAGCCTGGGCAGCTCATCACCCTGTCCATGCGGGATGCTGAGAGTCGGGCGTGTTTTCTGGTTTCATGTTGCATGGTTTTCTCCCTTTAAATTAATGGTTGCTGCTTGCAGTCACTGGCGCTAATGCCGTTTACACCTTCAAATAAACTGCGCTGTGCATAGGCTTGCTCTATACGCTTGCAGGCAATGTCAAAGTATTTTGGTTCGCGCTCAATGCCCATGAACTTGCGGCCCATCTGTATGGCGGCTACGCCTGTTGTACCGCTGCCCATGAAGGGGTCTAGGATGGTTTGCGGGTCGCCAGCTTGTTGAATGCACCACTTCATCAAGGCCAGCGGTTTTTGTGTTGGGTGTGCAACCCTTTCTGCATTGGTGGCTGCAATCGTCCAATCAAAAAACTTGGCGTTAGCATCAAAGTTAGTCCATGCAAACTCACATCCAGCCATAGTTTGCACCGCATCGCGTTTAATCCATGTAAGCCAGCAGCGAGATGGTGGAAATGAAAAATAATTACCACCCCAAACAATCGCCTTGTCAGAAAGTTGACGCGCCATGTTGACAAGTTCAGCGGGTGCAACCGCATCCCAGTCTTTGCTTTCGCCCTCAAATTTTTTACCCCATGTCCCGCCTTGCAGCTTTTCAGCCAGCCCATAAGGCGGGTCAGTAATCACCGCATCCACCTTGCCCAGAGTAGGCAATATATCCATGCAGTCCCCAAGGTACAGCGTGGCATCGCCTATTTGTATTTTCATTTAATCCCCTTAAATAATCTGATTCACAATATTTTGCTTTTTCAGTACCTTGGCCAGCACATTGTGGTCGAGGCTGGCCCTGATGGTCAGCAGGTATATGACCGGCTTGACCCCTGACTTGTTGATGTTCTCCACCCTGCTGGACGCCTGCTCCAGTGCAGAGGTTGACCAGGTGCATTCGACAAAGACAATCGTGTCGGCGGCACTCAGGTCAACCCCCTCAGACATGGCCGCAATGTTGCCCACAATCACTTTGGTCTGGCCAGACTGAAATGCGGCAATGTTCTCGGTGCGCTTGGTGGACAGAGTGTCGCCCACCACCACCACCGGCTTGTGGTCTTTAAGTTCCTCGACCAGCCCATGCACCACATCCTTGTGGTGCGCGAACACCACCACCGGCTCACCGGACTCGAGCAAATCGCTGATGAATTCGGATGCCGCCTTGATCTTGCGCATGCCTGCCTCACGCATGATCTCGGCCAAGCCCTCAAAGGCCATCAGAGCGTTTGGATTGGCCACCAAGGCATCGGCATCAAAGGATTGCTCACGCTTGTCTACGGGCAGGTCAAAGGTCACCAGTGATACCTGTGGCTGCTGGTAGTCCATGAAGATGTCCTCCTTCTTCCTGCGCAGGACAAAGGGCCGCATCAGTGCTTTCAATTCGGGTATGTTGCTAGCACCTGAGACATCCAAGCCCCAAGGCGCACTCCACATCTTGGCGTAGCGTGCAGCAAAGTCAAACCAGCCGCCTCGGTAGATGCCCAGCCCGTGAAGGATGGGCCAGAGTTCGATGGGCCTGTTGGGGATGGGCGTGCCGGACAGGGCATAAACCCTATCAATCTTTTTCATCATCAGCATCGCCGCCTTAGTGCGGATAGCCTTGTTGTTTTTGAGCCTGTGGCACTCGTCAAACACCACAGTTTTAATTCCTGTAAAAGCCGTGACACTGCTCAGGATGTCGTAGTTAACGATGGTCGCGCCAGAGCAAATAATCTCTGCCGCCTGCTTCTTGCCGGTAATGACGCGCACTGGCACTGATGGGTCGAGCTTGTTGAATGCCGCCTCCCACACTGTCTTGGCAATGGCTGGGCAGACCACGATGGCCGGCAGGTGTTGCAGAGCCGCCGCTGCCGCTGGCAGGGTCTTGCCCACCCTCGGCTGGTCGGCCAGGATGGCTCGCCTCTTGTCCAGCAGGAATTGCTTGGCCTCTTCTTGGTGTGGGAACAGTTTCATCGTTTTCCTCGTTTTCAGCGGTTTATGGAATCTTGATTGTGGCTCAAAGAAAAAACACTTGCAACATTTATTTGTGCTAAAGTGCAATTGTCTGGCCGCCTTGGTCAGGCTGAAAACCTGAAAACGATCAACCAAAAGGAAACGATCAAATGTCAACAAGAGTCACAACCGGCGAGGTGCGCACCTCCTACTTCTCAGGCTTGCAGAGCCGCAAAAACGAAATGAATGGCAAGGATGAGTACAGCACTCAGATCCTCATTCCCAAGACCGACAAAGAAACGCTGGCCGCTTTGAAGGCAGCAGCCAAGGAAGCGCTGGTCGCCAAGTTCGGTGACAAAGTGCCAAAAAACATCCGCAACCCATTGCGTGATGGCGACACTGAAACTAAGACAGACGGGTCGCCACTCGGCAAAGAGTACGCCGGCCACTTCTTTTGCAATGTCAAAAGCACCGCCAAGCCTGGTGCTATTGACGCCCACGGCAATGACCTGATTGGCGCTGACGATATTGTCAGTGGCGACTATGTGCGGGTGAGTCTGAATGCCTACGCTTACAGCCAAGCTGGCAACAATGGCGTGTCTTTTGGCCTGAACAACATCTTGCTGCTCAAGAAGGGCCAGCCTCTGGGCGGCTCTAAGCCAAGTGCTGCTGATGACTTCGGCATCGGCAAGTCGGCTGCACCAGCCGCCGCTGCCGCCGAGTCCTCAGACTGGTGATTTCTGCTCAATCAGCTTGAGCAAAGCCTGCTCAAGTTGGTTGACTGAATCCCAAAGGGGCTTCACAGACCCAGACATCCAGCGGCTCACCTGCGGCTGCTGGATGCCAGCCTCACGGCATACGGCATTCATCCTGATGCCATGCTCTCTGGCCTTATCCCGAATATCTTGTACTGATTGCATAGGTGTATTTTAGCAACAACAGATCAATTTATTGACTACTATGCGAATTAGTTTATTTGATGTAAACTTCGTAACACTACTAACTCAAGGGTAACAACATGAACAAATTAAGCAATCGCGCTGATGCAGCGCTGGACTATCTGCTGTGCTTGGTGATCGGCTGCGGCTTGGCTGCGGCACTGGTGGCATGGTGGTCAGCATGAGGAAAACAACACCCCCACCAGCCCTGAACAAAATGCTTGGGGTGTATGTCCCCCTTGAATTGAAACCCTTCACTGGCCGACCAGGTGCAATGGACGCATTCAAGCTGCCGTCACTGATCGCCAATTTGCGTACATACAGAAAAGATGCGGACAAGCTATGAGCGAGCCAGTTCTTGAGCCAGCACTGGTGGCCGCCATTGAGTTCATGGACGATCTGCTGTCGCCGGAGATGTATGGCCATGCGATACCGGAAGACGCCCACACTCGGGCCTTCGTGGTGCGTGCCATGCTGCGCCGTGAGTACACCCGCAGGATGCAAGATGCGCGGACTAAAGCCGGTCTATAGAGCCGCCATCGTCCGGCTGTTGAGCATTGGCCCGTTGAGTGTGGCAGAGATCGCTGTGCGTCTGCCCTGCGCTCTGGCCACCGCATACGACAATGTCCGAGCACTGCGCAAGGCCAAGGTGGTGCGGGTGCATGGTTATGAAAAGTCCGGCAATATGACCACAGCCTTGCTGACGATGGGCAGTGAGCCAGATGCACCAAGGCCGGTGTCGTTCACAGCCGCCGAGCGTATGCGTAAAAAACGCCACAAGATGTCGGCTGACGATAAGGATTTTCTGAATGCACGCCGCCGTCAGAGGAATCGAAAGATCAAGATCGACCCACTGACAGCGGCATTTTTTGGGGGGATGCGTTAATCGCCCAGCAAGCCTGGGACAAGTTGACCAGCACTGGTGGACGCACCTGCTGCACGGGTTTGCTGCTGCAATGCACGCCTTCTCAAGTCATCCAAGACGGGCGTCAGGCTTGTCAAAAGCTGCTGCTGCTGCGTGAAACTAGGATTTAAAACGCTTCGTGCCACTTGCTCTGCAACATTCTCATTCATGCCCTGCATGCGTGGGACAAGCTGGCCCATCAAATTAAGGCCGCCACCGATAAGATCTCCGCGCATCAATTGACCACCAGCGGAAATGATTTCAGATGGTGCAGGCCCAGACAACTCAGCAATGTCCTGCCCAATTGGTGCTGTTGGCGAGCCACCCTCAATGCGTGATCGAGTGATTCCCATTTGACGCTCACGCTCAAGGTTTTTCACAAAGGATTCGTACTCTCCTTCGGAATTAAAAATGGTGCGCATACGATCACGCATTTCGCGTGAGTCCAAATACTTGTTGGCAATATCTGCTGTCTCTTTCGTAGCATAAATGTCATCACGCAAAGACTGAATTGCACCAAGTCGGTACATTTGCCGTTCTGAGTCATCAGAAAATCTGGCAAGTTCTCTGTTAATTTCTGCTGGCTTTTTCTTGAGGAACTTTGTTGACCCAGCCTCAAGAGCATCGTTCAGCAAAGACTCATCAGCAAAAGTTTTTACCGCCCGTCCATAGACAGGGACTTTTTCAGTGATCGCATTGAGCAAAGAGACGCGCAACTCATCAAGATCATTTGCTCGATTTGTTTTGCCCGACTGCCTTGCTTCATTCGCAATACCGCCAACATACTTGTATGCTTTATCCAGCATGACAATATCGTTGTCGGGCAAGTCTGCAAACTGAGGCAATCGTCTTGCATCATTGATGGCCTGTTGAATGTCTTTTGATTTCTTCAGCAAATTGTCGATGGCAAAAGAATTTACCTGACCCGCACTTCTGGCTTGCTCATACAGTGGAGCAGCCAGCAAAGATCGATTACGGATAATTTCATCAGCCACCTCCCGAATGTCACGCGCACCAACTGCCGTCAAGTCGGTGATGTCTTGTGTAATCCTTGGGCCTGCACCTCTGGCACGCTCGATGAGCATCTGGCGTGTTTCTGTTTGTGCGGATTGTGGGATTGCCATTGCACCACGGGCCAAGCGCCGCATGGACTCACCAGCGTAGTCGGCCAAGGTTTCATCTTTTACGCCCAATGCAAGGTTTCTTTGTGCCTGCTGCTGGGCCAGCGCCACTGGATCAAGACCTTCTTGCGCCAACTTCTTGGCAATAAGCTCTTGCGCTTTTCTAGCCGCATCTTGTGGCTGGGCCGGAGTGAAAGCGCTTTTAACTGCTTTACCACCCGAACTTACCGCACTGGTAACCAATGGGGTTGCACCGCCGAATACGCCACCAGTTACTGTACCCAAGCCAGCGCCTGCGGCTCTACTGCCTAATCCACCTTCAGCTCCACCAGCACCAGAGACAGCGCCAGAGGCTGCTCCATATCCAGCACCGCGCAAAGCAATGCCTCCCAAGGTTGGGACTTTAGTGGCAATGCGTGCAGTACCCGCTGCGACTGCTGGCAATGTTGCGCCGCCAGTAAATGGTGCAGCAATAAGAGCAGCCGCTGTAGGAGCCAAACCGCCGACCAGTTCACCAGCGAATGCTCGGCCAGGGTATTGCTGCTCGTACTGCTTGATGCCAGCCCTTACCCTTGCCAACTGGTCTTGATAATCTTTGTTTGATATAGACCCAGACTTCAGTGCCGCCTCAATCTCATCAGCAAAGTTGAAAGACAGACCCTGCAAAAGTGAGCGGCCAAAACCAGCATCCACAGGTGGGCCGGTTAGCTTTCTGGAACTTGCGACTGCTGCCTCAAACTTGGTCGGAGTAAAGCCTTCAGACTTAAGGTAGCCAACAACATCATTCGCAGGTGCATTTTGCTCTTGCATCCTGCGAATGTTTTCCTGCACTCTCTCGATGTTGGATATTGTTGCCATCATTAATTCCTTTTCAGAAGGTTGTATGTATCAAAAAAAGATTTTGGCTTTTTCTTTTTGTCTTCGGCGGCAGCAGCGGCAATTTGTGCCGGTGTTTGAATGCGTTGAAATGGATCAAAGACAACTTGATTCGGATCCAATCTGTTTTGTATGGCAATGCCCCTGTATCTTTCTGCGATATCTTGTTGCAATTGCCTTTGCGACTCAATCAGATTTCTTGACTGAGCGTAGAAGTCTTGTCGAATTTCATCAATCAATCCCTGTCCTGTGAGAGCTTTGTTGTATTGCGCTCTCACCCGATCTGGAACACTGCCGGCGTTTGTTGCTGTGGCCTGCTCACCCTGCATCACAGTTGAGTTTGGATCCAAAATTTTCATGTATCCATAAACCAATGAGATGTCGCCAGCCGCTGATGGATTCAAGGCCGCAGCCTCAACCTTTCTAAAAGCCTGACCCAAGTCGGTAAACGGCTTCATTTGAGTCGTGTAATCAGCCCTTAATTCTTTTTCTCTTGTATATGCTTTGCCAGTTCCAGCAATAAGTGGGACAGGGCCAGCAGTTGCCGGTGCTGCACTTGGTGCTGGCGCTGTTGCTGCTGGCGCTGTGCCTGCTGCTGGCGCCGCTGGTCGTGCTGCACCTGCGCCTGCTACTGTTGGTGCAGCAACGGGTAGGCGAGGCATGCCACCACCGCCACCGCCAACAACAAAATAACCATCTTCTGCATTTCCGACAACTTGCGGAGCCAGAGTTTTAGCAAATGATGTTCCGCTAGGAATGCTGTAAGGATCCATAAATTGAGTGCTGCCACCCCTATCAATGGAGATTCTTGGTATCAACGGAGACACACCGCTGACAATCTTGTAAGTCCCGTCATCGTAGTTCTGCACCATAACGGGCTGACCACTAGGCCCCATCACTTGCTGTGGCGCACCAGATGGTTTTGCTGCCGGTGCTACGGGTGCATCTATAACTCCACCGGTTTTGGTCATAAGGTAAAACTTACCATCTCGCCCTTGGAATGGCTGACCCACTGCTTCAGGCCGTGGGTTGAAGTTTTCTGCCATTTCTTGGTAACGCTTGGCATCTTCAGACTTGCCTTGCGCTGCATAAATGTCGGCAATTGTTCGGTACTGATTGGCCTTTAATTCATTGGCTGTTGGCTGTGGCATGGAGTCCATCAACTCAGCACGCTGAATAGTTGGGCCAAGCGGCATGCCTGGTGCAGCCAATGCGGCTTGTGCCATGTTCATGGGCTGTGGCGCAGTGGTCAGAACATCTGCAATTTGCTTTCTCAATTGCTCGGCTCGTTTAGCCTCTTCCAACTTCTGATTCAGCACCAGATCCTGCACCGAGCCAGCACGCGCCTGCTGGTAGCCCTGCTGACCTGCTTGCAGAGCCGAGCCAAGGGCTTGGCCAAGACCGATGGGGGTGGTGCTGCGGCCACTGGCTTGCAGCAATGCAGCAGCCGCTGACAGGGCTGCGTTGCGGCCCATCAGCTTGCGCTGGTCTTCACTCAGCAGCGCATCAAGACCCGTTGGCGTGCCACCCATACCGCCGCCGAAAATGCTGCCGATGTTTGAGAAGTCAAATTGCGTTGCCATTTTTGTCCCCTTAACCAAACAGACCAAGCAATGCGCCAATTGCAGCACCCGTGCCGCCGCTGACTGCGTTATTAGTAAGGCCGGCCAACTGAGAGCCAGCCAGAGCACCGCCCAAAAGACCAGCGCCACGGTTTTGTGTATACGGTGTAGATACACTGCCGCCCAAGTTGGCTGGGCTTGCACCCAAGCTGGACTGCACGATGCCAAGTTTTTGCAGGCCGATGTTGCGGATGGCATCCATCTGCTGCTGCTCCAGAGCCTGACGCGCACCGCCCAAGGCCAACACATTCTGGCCACCTTGGAGGTTTTGTCCACGGGCATACTGAGCCAACTGAGTCGCTTGACCAAAGCCTTGATTGCGCAGGTTGGCTGACAGGTCAGCGGCTTGTTTTAAGGCTGCGGCATTGGTCAGTGAAGACTGCACACCTTGGCGCGAGCCACCAAAGGCTCTGGCTTGTGTAGCGGCCTGACGATCTCTAAGGTCGGCCATCTGGCGGCTCGACTCAATATCGGCAAGGCTGCGGTCAATGACCTCTTGCTGGTACGGATTCATAAACCCGCCAATTTCCTGACCAGTGAACGGGGTCAGGGATTGGTTGACGATCTGTTCTTCACCAGCTTGGTACAAAGGATTGAATCCGGCAAACTGCTGGACAGGCAATGCCGCTGCGACACCTTGAGCCTGACCAAAGTTTGTGAGAAACGCACTCTTGATGTCAGGATCGATTGAAGTCGTTGATACTTGGTTTCCACCTTTAGACATTTTTTTCCCCTTAGCCGAGTAAAGATTTCATTTTTTTGGCAGGTATCTTGCCAGCGTTAATCATGTCCAGCAGCCCTGCGCCGTACTTCTTGACCGCTGATTTCTTGATGACATACTCGCCGATCTGCAACATGCCAGCACCGTCATCTGGGCCTGGTGGGTTAGGGCCGACAACCTTATCAACAGGGCCGCCCATGTTGTACTGGCCTTCACCAAAACTGTCACTGCCGCCGCCATCACTGTAGCCACCATAACCGCCGCCGTCTCCACCAGTATTCTGGTCTGCAACACTTTGCGCTAGCGCTGCTGCCGTGTCAGCAGCCAGTGCATCTTGCATCGACTGCATGGATTGAGCGTTCATAGCAGCATTGGCAGCCGCTGCATTAGCTGCATTCATGTCGGCAATCTCACTGGCGCGGAAACTCTCTTTTGCGGCTTGGTATGCGGCAGGGTTGACGCCCATCGTGATCAAACCTTCACGGTTATAAAGATCTGGATTCATTGCTTTTGCCAAAGCACCCAATGAAGTAAACCCCAAAGCCTTCTGGCCAAGCTGCGTGACGCTGGCCATGAACGGGTTTGCAGAGTAATAAGCAGCCCTCTCAGCATCAGTCTTGTTTGACCAATCGCTGGGGGCGGCAGGCTCAGAGCCACCGCCGCCGCCACCACCGCCAAAGCCAAGCTGGCCAATTGCTCTTGGCGCATTGCTGTACATGTTGGGGTTGTAGCCACCTTGGAAATTATTGTAGCCACCAGACACACCAGCGTATGGATTCTGAAGTAGTGGCATTCGGCCCATGATCTGCTGGTACGGGCTGACGCCCACCTGAGAGGATGGAGTAACCCCTTGGCTCTGACCAAGCAGTCTCCGCAATTCCTCAAGACTCAACATGCCGAGATTTACATCTGTTGCCATTTACAACTCCTTTGCAAGTACAGACCACTGTGGGCTGTAACCCTCGTCTTTTAAAAATGTCTTTGCCCAGCCCTTGCGGCCTGCCAAAGTCACTCTGGTGCAGCCAATCGACTTGCCCCAGGATTCGATCATTGGTCGCATCCGTGAGAGTTCATCTAGGTCGCCACCAGCCAAGAAGTAATGCAAGTTCTTGAGTCGCGGATAGACAATGATCTCTGTCAATACCACCGAGTTTGAGGCCGGCCACAACTGCAATCTGTGATCCCCCACCATCTCGGCAACATCGTCAAAATTATGTGTGCCTCCAGAGTATTCTAAAGCAGCCTCCACATGGTGGCGTAGTCTCTTCAAATGCTCAAAATCACTCATCGTTTGCCGCTGGCCACCGCATCCAGCCGCATCACCCCAATGCGCCAATCAGCCAAAACAGCACCCGTTACCTTGACATTGACCTGCCGCGCCGCAAACCGGACATCGGTAGGGTTGGCCGCCGTGTATGGGCCAAAGGTGGACTGAGCGCCTGTCGGGTAATTGCGGGTCTTGAATGAAACCACCGCCTCGCCAAGTGTCTGCTCATCTGGGACAACTTGCCGCACAGACATGATGTTGTCGCCATTGCCAAGCTGCACTGGCCCAGACTCAGCAAAAACACTGGCGCTGTCATAGGCAAAGCCCACCTCATGCTCGTAGATGTAACCATCGGTTGACACCAGCAGCGGGTTGGTAAACACACCCGCATCAGTGCCAGCGGTACGGGCCAATGAGCCTATGTTCCAGTGGTTTTCGCGGTAGTTGTAGGTGACATAGCTGTCATTTTCATTGCTGCCGCTGCTTGGGTAGTACCACCAGATCTCACCAAACTGACTGTTGTGGACAGCGTAAACCTTGGATGCTTGGTTGTAGTTGATGTTGTTAAAAATATAATCTGAGACTTCGCAAGGCAAGGGCTTGACATATCCGTCATAAGTCCAGAAACCGGACTTGCTCATCCAGATGGCCGCCGTGTCAATGGCCGCCACAGCTTGGGCTGAGATCAGGCCGCAGCCAGATCCGGCCTTCTCAAAGCCATAGATAAATGGTGCGCCAATGTAGTTTGCTGTATGTACATCCACATCTGTAAAGAGTAGGTTGACACCCTTGACGCGCTTGCCGGCCAGCAGAGTGCCAGGGGTGGCCAACTCAAAATCACCAGCCTGATTGGTGGCCGCAGGCGTCCAGACTGTATTGTCCTCTTGGTCACACCACTGCACCTTGCGGGGATTGCCACCAGCGCCAAGCGCAAACAGGATGCGCTCGGCAGTGACCAAAAGAGCCTTGTTGCCGGTTGGGGCGTTGGTGATGGCCGCTGCCAGTGTCGGCGTTGTAAAGCCAAGCTGCCACTCGTAGAGCTTGCCGTCAGCGCTGGAACAGGCCACCAGATACTCGCCCCATGTGTCAAGTGACCATGTGGTGGCGGGGATCAGCCCACCAAGATCAGGTCGGGCCACGCCATAAGCAAATGAGCCATAGGTGCTGTAGCCGTAGCCGGTCTTGGTTGTGGCATCGGCAATGCCGGCAGTGATGCCGGTTGGTGTGATTTCCTTGAGTGTTCCAGCCTCGTTCATGGCGTACAGCTTGGATTGCGTACCAGCGGCAATCCAGCGCTCTGCATCATTGGCACGCCAAGTGATGAAGCCCCTGCACAGACCCGTCATCTGGCTTGCCGAGCGCTTCCTCCAGCCGCCCATAGGCCGCAAGGTGTTCTCGTACCAGCGCACCAGATTCGCGTCATACCAGCGGCCTGCTGCTTGGTACTCTGTGCCGTTCCTGTAAATGCCTGGTGGTAATTTGAGTGGGATGTACATGGCTATATTGTCGGTAGGTTGGACACAAAGCTCATCGTGACGATGGCCGATGGCACTGCTGGTCGGGTTGGGCTGGTGCTAGCGTCAAAATGCTCAATACTTACATCAGTGCTGGTGGTGCGCCACATAATTTCAACATAATCGTTGGCTGCCAGGCTTACAAAAAAATTCATGGCTGCAATCAAATGGCTTGGGTCGCCTGCCGATTTTCTTTGTGACAAGTGAAATCTGCTGTTTGAATTAGCAATGTTTGTCCCATTCTTGCGAAACCAGATGTCAAAATCCTGACCATCATTGCTAATGTTCTTAAACTGAATGGAAAACTGCAAGTTCCAGATTCCGCTGTCGGCCACTGTGATTCGACTGTTGCTGGCTATTGTCACGCCATTGCTAAAGTCTGTCGTGTTGAATGTGACGGCGTAGGCCGTGGTGGTGTTGGCCGCCGTCTGGTCGGTTGAGTCCTGAAAAGCCCCATGCGGGTTGTTCATAAACTTGCCGCCCCTTGGCCCAAACAGTGAGCCAAGGACGGAAGTCAGTTTTCTAGAAAAAATGTTCAGTGCGCCGTTGTTCTCGTTCAAGTTCCGGCGGTCATACACCTCTGGTGGATAACCCAGACTCGGTAGTGATGGTGTCTCTAATTGTTGCTTGACATTGGCCATGACATGATTATTCCACTTTTGTCATGTCAGCGCGGCTTTGCTGACCCCGTTAAACAGCCAAGTACAGCCCGATGTTGGCAAAGGCGTAGCCAGCGTAAACCACCCCCATAGGGATGTTGCCCTTAAATAGCTGCTCTACGGCAATGCCGGCGTAGATCACTGTGACCAGGATGATCAGCCAGCCACTCATAGGCCAGAAACATCAATGACTTCACCACGGAACTCTACGCAACCATTGCCAAAGTCGTGGACAAGTTCCGGCCACAGCAGTTGGCCGTTAAAGAAGGTCAGGATGGCAAAGCCACTGCGCCAGTTTGTGGGATTGTCTTCCAGATAATCGACAAACTGAGGGCCATTTGGGTCGGCCAGCGTGCCGGTGTCAACCCCGAATCGGTTGCCGTTGTAGTCTGCATATGGCGTCACTTTCAGACTGTGCAAGTGGCCGGTGACAATACTTTTGCCAGCGCCCACAGTATTGTTGTGCGTGGCGTGGATGCCGCCCTTGTACCTGTGCTTGACGCACACATCCTCAGTCGGCCAGCAGGCCCAGCAGGACAACCACGCTGGAAAGTGATCTCTAAGAGAAAACCCCTTGACCCCCTCAAACTCATGGGCGTTGGCGGCAAGGCGGCTTTCAAACCTTGCATCATGGTTGCCCATCGTCCAGATCAGCTTGGCCCGTCCAGCGTCCTCTTCGATCTCGCCCAAGCTGGCCTCACAGGCTTTGAGTTCTTGGATGATGCTGGGCTTTGTATCCCATCCGATACGGGGGAATCTGCTGATGGACGCACCATCAAACGCATCGCCGTTGTTGATGATCGCCTTTGGCTTAAATTCTCGTATTGCCCACAGCAACCCTTTGAAGGCCGTGGTGCGGATGCCAGGCCAGAAGTGCGCATCGCTGAACACAATAACCACGCCATTCTCAATGCCAAGTTGATGACGCGCCGCATGCTTATGGGCGGTCTGCAAGTGCGTGAATCGGCTGCCTCGGCTTTTATCCTCTGCAACCAGTTGGATTTTGTACCTTTTCTCAATTGATCTGCGCCGCTGGTGGACGCCAGACATATCAACATGAACCAACTTGGCTATTTTTGAGGCAGAGCCTAGGGTTTTCCAAAGCTCAATAAACTCGGCGTCAGTAACTTTTGGTGCAGGCATGTCATTCCTTCGTCAGAATGCGCTCAAGCACATTGATTACTCGGTGTTCGGCTGCTTCAATTTGCTCTGCTGATGAGCCTCTATCGGTTGCGGTTTCAATTAAATCGTGCATTAAGACATGCAAGCACTCATGCAGCGCTGTCTTTTTCAAGGTCTGTGGCGTGATTTTCTCAGCGCCAAAGTCGCCAATTCGGTAAGTCGCCAGCCGCGCCGGCTGGTTAAATTCAACAGACGCCATTGCGCCCTTGGCCGGCTTTGACCCGCGCTCGATGCGCCAATCACCCAGAGACAACTCCTCCTGCCAGTGAATCATGCACTGGTCGAACAAAAGCGCTTGCTCAGCGCTGGGCATGTTCTTTACGGGGTTTCTCATGGTCGCCCTTGTTTGTGCAACCTGCGGAGCATACCGCCGGCTTGTGACCAACTTATGTCAGGCCATCATCTTTTCTGCGTCTTTGGATACCTCGGCCACGCGCCGACCCCATCCCTTGCCGAATATCTCCCATGTAGGTAAAGCGTGCAAGAAAGTCAAGCGCTGGGCGTTGTAGTCCTCGACCAGCTTTCCGACATCAATGCTTGCGGCCTTCTCCAATGTTTTTGGCCCGATCATGCCATCTTCTGGCACGCCTAGCACTTTTTGCAACATCTTGGCAGCGCGGCCTGGGCCGGAATTGACCGCCAGATCAAAGACCGCCATGTCCAAGCCGGTGGGCAGGTCATCGCCACAGACCTTGTTCCAGTACTTTTTGCGGTACATCGGGCCGACCACTTCAGGGGTCAGCGCACGCATGGCTTTCTCGTCCACCTCATGCCCGACCCACTCCTCCCAGACGCGCTTGGTCACGCCAAGGTTGGTCATGCCGCCAGGGTCTTTCGGATGGTTTACAAAGCCACCTTCATGGTGCAGCACTGCGGCCAAGCACTGGTCAAAGTTATCTTTCATTTTTTGTTCTTCATCGCAATGATGTTCTCAAGGGTTTTGCCACCGAAATACGCCGACATGATCAGCATGCCCCACTGGCCCAGCAGGTTGACATAGGACTCTTTGGCGTCATAGCCAAAGGCACTCATCAGTGCGAATAGGAAATACCCAACAAAGATGGCCACCAGCGACAGTGGCCGGATGTTCTTGTTCAGCCAGCCGTCAGTAGCGTTGTCAGACTTCCAGCGGTCTGTGACATTGTTCTGTTCCGTCTTATAGATTTCAGTGTCGTTGACCATCTTGGCAAGCTCACCGTCTTGCGCCATCTTGGCCAGATCAAGCTGGGCCTTGGCCTTGGCCTCTGGGTCTGGAATGAGTTTGTCGATCAGCTTGCCGCCAACTTCAAGTAACGCTGTAAGGGGAAACATATTTAATCTTTCAAAAGCTGCACTTGCCAGCACACTGGTCAATTATTTCAAACGAAAAATAGGCGATAACACCGATCAATGCAAAAAACAC
>Ga0315904_10006279_pt1 | contig 16297 bp, 12 predicted proteins | sample LakEriMetagenome_6_FD_203529 | JGI IMG/M metagenome (GOLD analysis project Ga0315904, IMG submission 203529) | Freshwater fungal communities from buoy surface, Lake Erie, Ohio, United States - Buoy 12 MA120 | ecosystem: Environmental > Aquatic > Freshwater > Lake | place: USA: Lake Erie, Ohio... | reverse complement strand
CCACGTTGGTAGGCCTCCTGAAGTTTATTGAAGAATTCGTTCCGGATGAGTCGAACTGGGGTTAGTTCCTTGAGGGTTAGCATGGTGTCTCCTTCATTGGTGTTGATCACCACATTCTTAAAATTGATATGGGCACTTGATTCTTTAGAGGCAACAAAGCGACTTCCGATCTGGATACCGTCAGCACCCAGATTCATAGCAGCAAGCATTCCTCTTCCGGTTCCAATACCCCCGGCTGCAATGAGCGGAATCTGCAGTTCTTTTGCCACCATAGGAATCAGGCACATGGTCGTCGTTTCATCCCTTCCGTTGTGTCCCCCTGCTTCGAAGCCTTCTGCTACGACGGCATCTACACCTGCCTCCTGGGCCTTGAGTGCGAATTTCACGCTTGACACCACATGCACCACCTTAATACCGTGTGATTTCAGATGGCTTGTCCATATTTTTGGGTTTCCGGCAGAGGTGAATACGATCGGCACCTGATGACGTATGATTGTCTCGATATGCTTGTCTATGTCCGGATAAAGCATCGGTAAATTCACGGCAAAAGGCTGATTCGTAGCTTCTTTGCACTTTTTTACGTGTTCATCAAGGATCTCGGGGTACATGGAGCCAGAGCCTATGATGCCCAAGCCACCGGCGTTCGATACAGCGGAAGCCAGTTCCCAGCCAGAACACCAGATCATGCCAGCCTGGATCAGTGGGTATTTGATCCCGAAAAGTTTAGTTATTCTGTTACTCATAAAATGCTGTTGTTTGAATCGCCTCAAACGGTTTTTACGAAAGTACGCTTTTTCGGTCAGCCGCGGTTTACGAGGGTAGATGAAATTCTATTCAACGAACCGCCTTCAGTTAAAAGTGGGATGTAGATGATTTTTGTGTATTTTAGTATCTCGATCAACCATTGTGATTTGAATCGCATACTGCAAATACTGATATTCAGCATGCTCGCGCTACCGGGATTTTCTCAGGAAACAGCTCATGCACATGATATCCACCATGCATTTATTGAAAACAAGGGTCAGTGGCCGGAACCGGTATTGTTCAGAGCACGGTTCAATGGTGGTAATTTATGGGTTCAGCAAAGAAAATTCGTATTCCATTTGGCCGATTACTCGGAGTTAAGAGAAGTTCATGGAAAGCCAGGAAATAATGTAGGTCCTGCTCTGATTCCTCAAGCTCTTGTTCATTTGAACTTTCTCGGTTCGAATCATGTTGAGGTAGTAGAGAAAACACACGAGACAAAAGGGTACTTCAATTACTTTATCGGAAATGATCCTTCTAAATGGGCAAGTAATGTTAGGGGTTATGGCGAAGCTGTACTAAGAGATTTTTACGAGGGTACAGATCTGAAACTGATCGAAGATGGAGATGTGTTGAAATATGAATTCTATGTGCGTCCGGGTCATGATCCGAATGCCATTCAGTTTTCATATGCAGGTGCTGAAAAGGTTAGTATCAACCGTCAGGGAGACCTGGAAGTGAGAACGTCTGTCGGAAAGATCATTGAAAAGAAGCCCTATGCTTATCAGATCATCAACGGTCGAGTGAGAGAAGTTTCCTGTTCATTCAGCATGGCAGGGGATATTGTTTCATTTGAATTGGGGATGTACGATAAAAGTGTTGAACTCGTAATTGATCCTGTTCTCGTTTTTGCAACTTACGCCGGTTCGGTGACGGATAACTTTGGAATGACTGCGACATACGGTTATGATGGAACGGCCTATTCAGGAGGAATGGTTTATGGCAATGCCTATCCGACACCTGATCCGAGTGCCTATGATGTAAACTCAAATTTCACCCTTGCCACAAATCCCAATTATGGGATCACAGATGCGTTTATATCCAAGTATACTCCTGATGGCACGGATATGATCTGGACTACTTTCCTGGGAGGGGGTGATGCTGTTCAGGGTACAGAAACGGCTCAAAGTATGATCTGTGACGCCAGTAACAATCTCTATTTGTATGGTTCTACTTCCAGTACGGATTTTCCGGTTGTAGGAGGTTATCAATCAAATCATGGAGGCGGAACACCTAATTCGAATCATTACTTCAATGGAGTATATTTCACAGGTCAGGGTACGGATATATATGTGGCGAAGATCAGTGCCAATGGACAAAATCTTCTGGCATCAACATACATGGGTGGCTCGCTCAATGACGGGGTCAATTACAAGATTACCTCCGGAACCTATAATTCTGTCGCTGCCTATGACAGTCTTACGACCAATTATGGAGATCAGTTCAGGGGTGAGATCATGTTGGATCCTCAGGGAAATTGTCTGGTAGCATCCTGTTCAAGGTCTCTTGATTTCCCGGTTTTGAATGCTTTTCAAAGTGCAAATGCGGGGCAGCAGGATGGCGTGGTATTTAAACTGACGAATGATCTTTCATCATTGGTTTGGTCAAGCTATTACGGTGGGACGAACAATGACGCCTGTTATTCTGTCAAGGTCGATTCAAGTTCTACTATTCTGTTCGTTGGTGGGACAAGTTCTTCAAATCTTCCTTTTACCTCTGGAGGTTGGCAGTCTTCATACAGCGGCGGGAAAGCAGATGGTTTTGTTGTGAAACTCGATCCAACAGGTTCAACAGTTGTTAATGCATCCTACCTGGGAACAGGTAATTATGATCAGGCTTTCTTCGTTGAGATCGACCGTAATGACAACGTGTTTGTGCTTGGTCAATCGGCCGGAGGATCATTTCCGGTTTTGAATGCTCCCTTTGTGAATCCCGGTAGTAGTCAATTCGTGATCAAGTTGAATCCTGCATTGAATACCAACCTCAATTCTACTGTATTTGGGAATGGGTCACCGAATATCAACATCTCACCAGCTGCTTTTCTCGTCGATATTTGCGGGAACATTTACATTTCAGGTTGGGGAGCGAACATCCTTCAATCAACTCCGATTTCCGGTATGCCGGTTAGTCCGAATGCCTATCAATCTTCTCCCGCTGACGGGTTCGATTTCTACCTACTTGTCATTGAAAGGGAACTTGGAGGAATGCTCTACGGAACATACATGGGAGGTAACCTCGCTCACGAACATGTAGATGGCGGAACTTCCCGTTTTGATAAGAATGGTGTCGTTTATCAATCAGTTTGTGGTGGTTGTGGTGGGCATTCTGATTTTCCTACCACACCGGGAGCCTGGTCGAATACCAATTTGAGCACGAATTGTAACAACATAGTTTTTAAGTTCGATTTTGAATTGATACCTGATGCGGAATTCACAGTTGACAATAACCTGGGTTGTGCAACATTTGAGGTGACCTTTGATAACTTTTCTACCGAATCAGATTCGTATTTGTGGGATTTTGGAAATGGCGATACAAGTTCCGTCATCTTTAATCCGACAATGGTGTATGATACTCCCGGAGTTTATGATATTTACCTGTATGTGACAGACAGTATCTGTCTCCTTACAGACACAGCATTTCTGTCTGTTACGGTTACGGATTCCATTCAGCTTGATGTGAGCAATGATCTCGAACTCTGTTCTCCTGTTCCTGTCACCCTAACAGCGAACTCGTTTGGCTCTGCCGACTGGTTCATCTGGTCTGATTCACCTGATTTCTCTGATACGCTCAATGCAAATGTGGGTGATTCTGTGCTCACAATAACACCTTCCGGGACTACGACCTATTATGTGATAGCCGGTAATCCCGGGTGTAGTACCATTGACAGTATCCAGGTAAATTTCATAAGTAGCGATCTTGTTTTATCCGCCAATGATTCGATATGTCAGGGTGAAACCACGCTGGTTACGGCCACAAACCTCAATCCTTCTATCACCTTTACCTACGCCTGGTCTCCTTCCTCTATTATTGTATCTGCAAGTGTTGGAAACACTGTGGAGGTCCAGCCAATGAGCTCACAGTATGTCTATGTCACGGCCTCTGCCTCAAATGGTTGCGTGATTGAGGATTCCATTTTCATTGCTGTGAGCTCTATTCCGGATGGAGCAGTAATCGCGAGTGCTTCTGAATACACAATTCCTGAGGGAGGGACAACTATTCTTTCCGGTCAGCCCTCCGGGTACTTCTATGAATGGGTTCCGCCAATCGGACTGGACAATCCGAACATGCAACAGACCAATGCCGAAGTAACTTCATCGACACTTTATACATTGAATGTTTCAGATGGCATCTGTACTAAAAGTGATACGGTCTTTATCAAGGTGTACGAATTCATCTGTGATGAACCGTTCATCTTCATCCCGAATGCATTCTCTCCTAATGGTGACGGAGAGAACGATGTGCTATATGTCCGCGGCCCCCTCATTGAAAAAATGGTCTTCAGGATCTTCGATCGTTGGGGCGAAATGGTCTTTGAGACTGAGGATCGTTTGCAAGGTTGGGATGGAACGTTCAGGGAAAAGCAGCTTGATCCGGATGTGTACGATTATTACCTCAAAGCGTATTGCATTGACGGTCAGGAATCCATCATAAAAGGAAATATCACGTTGATGCGTTAAACGCGATTTCCACAATCTGTCGTAAGAAATTCTGCGTGTGGATAGCAACTTGGGTTCAGCTATCTATTTAACTTTGATCTGTCAACAAACTCGTTTATATGAAAAAGATCATTACTCCCAAATCAGAGAAATTCCTCGAAAAATACCTTAATAATCCGAGCCCGACAGGATTTGAATCGGAAGGTCAGAAGTTATGGCTGAGTTATGTAAAGCCTTATATCGATGACTATTTTTCTGATCATTATGGATCTGTAGTAGGCGTGATCAATCCAGAAGCTGAATATAAGGTGGTGATCGAAGCGCACGCTGATGAGATCTCCTGGTTTGTTCACTATATTACCAAAGACGGGTTCATTTATCTCCGAAGGAATGGAGGTTCTGATCACATGATCGCCCCTTCGAAAAGGGTGAATATCCATACAGACAAAGGCATCGTAAAAGCGGTGTTTGGATGGCCGGCGATACACATGCGTCAAACCAAGGAAGAAACGCCAAGTCTAAAGAACATTTTTCTTGACTGCGGCTGCAGCTCAGCAGAAGAAGTTGCTAAGATGGGGATCCATGTGGGATGTGTGGTGACTTTTGAAGATGAGTTCATGATCATGAATAAATCAAGATACCTTGGGCGCGCACTGGATAACAGGATCGGTGGATTTATGATCGCTGAAGTAGCTCGTTTGCTTCATGAGAAAAAGGTAAAACTTCCTTTTGGGCTTTATATTGTGAATTCAGTTCAGGAGGAGGTAGGACTCCGCGGAGCAGAAATGATTGCTCACCGACTCAAGCCGAATGTTGCGATTATTACGGATGTATGTCATGATACGGGTACCCCGATGGTCGACAAGATCGAGAATGGCGATCAAAAGTCAGGTGACGGCCCCGTTCTGACTTATGGACCGGCAGTTCAGAATAATCTCCTCAAGCAGATCATCAAGACGGCAGAAAAGAACAAGATTCCTTTCCAGAGAGCTGCAGCATCAAGGGCAACTGGTACAGATACTGACGCTTTTGCCTATTCGAACGAAGGAGTGCCAAGTGCGTTGATCTCGCTTCCTTTACGCTACATGCACACGACTGTGGAAATGTGTCGAAAAGAGGACGTCGAGAATACGATACTCTTAATGTTCGAAGTCCTCAAAGGATTGAAGGCCGGACAGGATTTCAGGTATTTGTAAACGTTCCTGGTTCAAGATTTCAAGAATTGACTGATTTTGTGTTGTGTCGAATTGCCTGATCCACCGAAAAACTATGTATCTTTCGGACTGAAATCTATTAACTATGCTTATGAAAAAAATTACTTATTTTTTATCTGCCATACTTCTTTCTGGTTCAGTGAATGCACAGTTGTTCACCGATGACTTTGAGTCGTATGCTTTAGGTTCCTATATAGGACCTCAGTCTTCTTCCTGGACTACATGGAGTGGTGCCGGAGGAGAAGGAACACAGGAGGATGTAATGGTTACAAACAATGAGGCCAACAGCGGTTCAAATTCGATATATTTTTCGTCTACCGGAGCAAACGGAGGTCCTCAGGATGTGGTGCTTGATTTTGGTCCTGTATACAACAGTGGTATCTTTACATTCGAGGCTGCCTTCTTTATCAATGCAGGAAAGAATGCGTATTTCAATTTCCAGGGAGCAGCTGCAATTGGTTCAGTTTGGGCGCTGAACGTGAATATGGATGGTGGTCAAGTAGTTATTGACGATGGACTTACTCCAAATCTTGCAATTGGTACGTACACGGATGCTACATGGTTTACGTTGAAAATCGAGGCGAACATGACCTTGAATGTGTGGAAAGCATATGTAGACAACGTGCAGTTCGGACAGTGGGAAAACGGTGTTAATGCGCTGGCTTCGCTGGACCTTTATCCTATTCAGAATAGCCAGTTCTTTGTTGACGACGTATTGTTCGATCATCAGACGGTCACGCTGCCAAACCTCAATGCCATGGCGTCAAGTTTGGTGATGGGAGGAAACATCGCGACTCAGTTAGTTGATCCGGTTGTTACTGTCAAGAATGCCGGTGCTACAGCATTGACTTCTTTTGACGTGGTTCTTGATTACAACGGAACACCATACACTCAAAATATTACAGGCGTTAATCTTGCCTCACTGGCGAGTTATGATGTGACTTTTACAGGGATAACACTTGTCGCCGGGGCGAATATTACTACTGCCACGGTAAGCAATGTCAATGGCGGTGCGGATGACGACCCTTCAGACGATGTGGTCACACAGATCATAGATCCTGTTGTACCTGCTGCCGGCAAAATGGTTGTCGGTGAAGAAGCTACTGGAACCTGGTGTCAGTGGTGTCCGCGTGGTGCTGTATTTATGGATATGTTCGAGCAGGAATATGGTGACTTTTGGGCTGGAATAGCGGTTCATAACGGCGATCCAATGGTGGATCCTACGTATGACACAGGTATTGGTGGTCTGATCGGAGGATATCCAAGTTCACTCGTTGACAGAGGTCCGGATGTGGATCCATCACAGATGGCTACCGATTTCTTTGAAAGACTACAGGTTGCTCCAACAGCGTTTATTACCAATGGTGCAACGTGGGATGCCGCATCAAGAACTCTTAATGTGTCTATTACTGCCGATTTCCAATCTTCCGCAACGAGTGCCTACAAACTGGCATGTGTTCTTACTGAGGACGGTGTGACGGGTTCTGGAGCTGGATGGAGTCAGTCAAATGCGTATGCTGGCGGAAATAACGGAGTGATGGGAGGATATGAATTACTGCCGAATCCTGTTCCAGCTGCGCAAATGGTGTACAATCATGTGGCAAGAAAGATCGCTCCTTCTTTCGGAGGGTTTGCGGGAAGTTTCCCGGCATCAGTGAACACTGGTGAATCTCACACGGTTAATTTTACGTTCGTTTTACCTGCAGGGTGGGATGAAAATGAAATGCACATCATTGGATTGCTTGTAGCGCCGAACGGCACGATCGACAATGCAGGGAAGGCAACGATTGCAGAAGCCGTTACCAATGGTTACGTTAACGGTTCTTCTGCCGGGATCTACGAAAATGATACAGAGCAGATCGATGCAATGTTCAAATTGTATCCTAATCCTGCAACTGACTATGCAGTAATTTCAGTTGATCTTGATGTTACAGCTGAAGTTACAGTTGCGATCTCAGATCTTTCCGGAAAGATGATCGGTTCTAGGAATTACGGTTCTTTGGGCGGAACACAGGAGATCGTGCTTAATACAGGTCAATTAGATGCGGGTGTTTATGTTATTGAGTTGACAGCAGATGGTAATAAAATGACAAAGCGTTTAATTGTCGAATAATTTTTGTAAATATTCAAAAGAGGCGGATGGAAGTCCGCCTCTTTTTTTGAATGTATGGTATTTTTGCGGCATGAAATGGATTGGTGAGCGCGTAAGTTTTGAAGATGACAAAGGTGTCACAACCATTGTGATCCGGCCGGAGGACAAAGTGCTTGAGAAAGGATTAATGGGAGCTTGGGTTGCTATGTGGATGACCATCGGTGTTATTATGGTATGGTCATACTTTACGTTCGATCTTACACAGCAAGAGGAGATCATAGTATGCGTTTTCATGGCCTTCTGGGCATACTATGCTTTCAAAGTTTCTCGCTCATTTGTTTGGTTGATGTGGGGCAAGGAACTCATCAAGATCAACGAAGCTTCTCTTACCTATAAACGATCTGTTAAGCGTTATGGAAAGGCTGTTCCGTACTACCTGGAGAATATCAAAAAGATGAAGCTTGAATTCCCGGATCAAAATTCTATTCAGAAAGTTTGGGAATCATCTCCATGGGTTAATGGCGGGGAGCGCTTTGAATTTGAATATTTGGGAAAGGTTATTAGATTTGGAAGAAAGTTGAATGAAAAAGACGCTAAGTTGCTGTTCAATGTACTCACCAAACGTATTGAAGACCAGCTGAAACGCAGAAACAAGGGGATGTAGCTCAGTTGGCTAGAGCGCATGGCTGGCAGCCATGAGGTCGTGGGTTCGAGCCCCATCTTCTCCACCTTCGCCCTCCGAAGCTCCCGCGCAAGCAGGGAGCGAAGGAGGGCTTTTTAATGTCTAACCTACGCTCGACCGTATGCCTGATTTTGGCTTCGGTGGACGCGGTCCACTGAAAAAGAGCTATGCATTTTGTCTATTTATTGAGGTGTTCAGACCAAACGATCTATACTGGTTGTACAAATAATGTTGAAGATAGATTAAGAAGACACAATCGCGGTGAAGTGAGCTATACCTCATCCCGATTACCAGTAACGCTAATAACTTATGTTGCTTTTTCAGATAAGTACAAGGCGTATTCCTTTGAAAAATATTTGAAGTCGGGTTCAGGTAAAGCTTTTTCCAATAAAAGATTGATCTGAGAAGCTCCCGCGTAAGCAGAGAGCGAAGGAGGGCTTTTCAATGTCTAACCTACGCTCGACCGTATGCCTGATTTTGGCTACGGTGGACGCGGTCCACTGAAAAAGAGCTATGCATTTTGTCTATTTAATGAGGTGTTCAGACCAAACGATCTATACTGGTTGTACAAATAATGTTGAAGATAGATTAAGAAGACACAATCGCGGTGAAGTGAGCTATACCTCATCCCGATTACCAGTAACGCTAATAACATATGTTGCCTTTTCAGATAAGTACAAGGCGTATTCCTTTGAAAAATATTTGAAGTCGGGTTCAGGTAAAGCTTCTTCCAATAAAAGATTGATCTGAGAAGCTCCCGCGCAAGCAGGGAGCGAAGGAGGGCTTTTTAATGTCTAACCTACGCTCGACCGTATGCCTGATTTTGGCTACGGTGGACGCGGTCCACTGAAAAAGAGCTATGCATTTGTGTATTTATTGAGGTGTTCAGACCAAACGATCTATGCTGGTTGTAGGCACAATGCCAAGACAGAACAAAATGAATGATGGACTTCAACAGAAAACAAACCATTTTCATATCGGACCATAATCCGGTTATTTATCGTACCTTGTACCTGCAGACGGTTCTTAATCCTTGTCATTCCGTCTTTCTGTCAACAGTGACAGAGAATAACAAAACCAAAATCATAATGAGTGAACTAAGACTTGCGGTTCTGATCGATGCCGACAATGTACCCTACGCGAACGTACGCGAAATGCTGGAAGAGGTGTCAAAGATCGGAACGCCAACTATAAAAAGAATATACGCTGACTGGACTAAGCCGAACGCATCGGGATGGAAGAACGTGTTATTGGAACATGCGATCACACCAATTCAACAATACAGCTATACGAGTGGAAAGAATTCGAGTGACAGCGCTTTGATCATAGATGCAATGGATATCCTGTATTCACACAAGGTGGACGGCTTCTGTATCGTTTCTTCGGATAGTGATTTTACACGACTTGCCACCCGATTGAGAGAAGCGGGGATGAAAGTCATAGGGATAGGTGAGAAGAAAACACCCCAGCCGTTTATTACTGCGTGCGACAAATTTATCTACATCGAGATCCTTAAATCGGAGGCCAAAGGAGCGAAGACCCCAAAAAAGAAACAGGAAGAGAAAAAAGACAGCCATCCTTTAAATAAGGTGGATAAGGAATTGATTCGCATGTTGCGCATTAGTGTATCCGATCTGGCCGATGAAACCGGATGGACATTCCTTGGTGAACTTGGAAGCTTTATTCTTAAGAAAAGACCGGACTTTGATCCTCGTAACTATGGATTCGAGAAATTACTCCCATTGATCAAAAGTACCGGTGAATTTGAGATAGATATTCGCGATACCAGCAGCAAATTCACCAAGCACATTTATATTCGAAACAGAAACTGATCAGATCTTTTTAACATTGACCGCGTTCCAACCTTTTGGGCCGCGTACCTTTTCAAAGGTTACCTTATCGTTTTCTGCAATGGTACCTATGACGCCGTTAATGTGCACAAATATGTTGTCCTGGGTTTCAAGGTCTTTGATGAATCCATAACCTTTTGATGAGTTGTAAAAGGAAACACGGCCCTGTCGTACGTTTTCATTTGGATCGTCCTCTCGTTTTGGAACACTGATGTTGATGGATTCTGCATCAACTGATTGACGCGTTTTTGGATCGATAGGCGTATCGGTGATATTGCCGAACTCATCCACATAAGCCATCATATTCTCAAGACCACCGCCTTTAGAGTTGGACTTACGCTCTTCTCTTTTCAGGTTTTTTTCCTGTCTCTTCTTTTGTTTGTTCTTTTCTTTTTCCTTTTTGTTAAATGTTTCCTGAGATCTCCCCATCTTTAAAAATTGTAATGAATAACTAGCCTTGCAACGGGCTTTACTGGCAAATGGGTGTGAACGAAGGATCTTAATCAAGCAACCGAACAGATCGGCTAAAGAAAAGATGTCGCAGGCGCAACCATCTGCACGAAGGTACTCAGAAAATCGGTCAAATCTCTTTTTTTTCTTCGATAATGTCTTCGCAGGCTTAATTAGGTTAACTTAAACAGGTGAAATTGATCATACTTAAGGTTTTTGATAATCCGGTTGACCTGCATATCCTGCGATCAAGGTTGGAGGCAGATGGGATAACCTGTTTTATCTTTGATGAAAACATTGTTTCCATCAATCCTCTCTACAGTATTACTGTTGGCGGGATAAAGCTCAAAGTGAGAAAAGACCAGTATCAACTGGCGTTGGATGTACTGAAAGAACTTGGGGAAACACCCTACACGGATGAGGAAGGAAAAGAGATTCATTGTCCAAAATGTGGTTCGGCTGATCTGGAAAGTGGTCATCGTTCAGTGAAGGGCATCAGAGGTATCGTTGCCATGTTCACAGCCTTCCTTTTAACCGTTTTTCCCTTTGGCTTGAAGTTCGTTTGGAGATGTAACCAATGCGGGACGGAATTCACTACCCGTAAGGGTCAGTAGGATTTTTCCATCAGGTAATGCTGCAGTACACCAAATAATTTATGGGAGGTTTCGATCAGCGTATAGTCAAGGCGCAGATAAAAGTCAACGGCGTAATCCCGGGCATGCAGTATCATTTTTAAGTCACCTCGTTCCATTGATCGCTTTTCTACAGCTTCCATGATCATCCTTCCATATCCTTTTCCCTGCTGATTTCCTTCAACAGCAACGAATCGCACCTGGGCGATCTTTTCACCGGAATTGTCCAAACGAGCGATTGCTTTGAGTGTTCCATTATCATATAGGGCGAAATGATCTCCGGAAACATCTCCCTCATTTCGTTCACTGCCTACAGGCTGACCCAAAGGTTCTCTTAATACTCTGTAGCGAAGATCATAGTAATCTTCCCATTCTTTCTCTGTTTCGGGCTGACGGATAGTTATTCCCATTTGAAGGCGATTGATGTAACTCGTTTGGTTGACGTACCGTTGATCTCTTCTTCTCTAATCAAGGCCTTCGCCCCTTTGTCCATAAACACTTCGTCAAGACTACGTATTTTACCTGCAGGGACCTTCTGTTTGAGCATCTCTTCCAGTAGTGGTTGGGTTTCTGTGGTTGAGATCCTTTTCTGTAACAGTTCGAACAACTCCTTTCGGTTGATCACCCTCACAGGGTTGCTATCGAATCGCGGATCAATTGATAGCTCTGTGCAATCCAGGTAGCCACATAAACGACGAAAATGCTCATTGCTACCAATAGCAAAAGTGATCAGATCACCGTTTCCCGTAGTAAAGATCTCTCCATAGGGTGCTATGTTTGGATGCAGACTTCCGATTCTTCCGGGCACTTTACCTGTCATCAGGTAATTTGAAGCCTGATTTACCAAGCTGCACACAGCAGCATCATACAATGAAACGGTTACAGTGGATCCTTGCTCTTCCTTTTGTCGTCGCAAAAGAGCAATGAGAAGGGCTTCTTTTAAATGATGTGCAGCAAGAACATCGATCAAGGCAATTGGCATTTTCACCGGGCCGCTGTCAGGTGTGCCATTCATGGACATGATCCCGCTTTCTGCCTGCAAGATCAGATCGTAAGCTACGCGGTCGCTATCCGAACCAAAGCCACTGATCTTTCCGCATATCAGTTTGGGATTGTGCGCGCGCAAAATATCATCCGTAATACCGAATTTATCTTCGTCACCGAACTTAAAGTTCGAGATCAGCATATCGGCTCCTTCGATCAGCTTAAAGAATTCCTTTTTGCCTTCTGTTGTTCTAAGGTCAATTTGTAGGTACTCTTTTTTATAATTGATACTCGAAAAATAGGCAGACACGTCAGATGAGGGGTCCTCCACCGGAAGTTTCCAGCTCCGCGTGACATCCGGAACGGAAGGGTTTTCTATTTTGATGACCTTTGCACCCAGCTCGGCAAAAAATGTTCCTACAGACGGACCCGCTAAAACGGTCGATACATCAATTACAGTGAGATCAGCGAACAACGAAATCATGATTGACCAAACTTTACAGAGGTCATGGTCAAAGACCCGGCCATGGCCTTATCGTTGAAAAAGGACACATTGTCCTTCTGATCTTTTAGCCCAAGCGTGTATATCAGTGGGTAATAGTGATCGGGAGTAGGGATTGCCAGTTTAGCTGCAGTGTGTAGCTTTTCATATTGGATAAGGGCTTCGTGGTCGTTCTCCTCGATCTTCTTCTTGAAAATCTCATTCAGTTCAAGCGCCCAGTCGAAACCATAGGATTCATTAAGCCTGTCCCAGGCAACCATTCCCAGATTATGGACCATATTTCCACTTCCCATGATCAGAACTCCTTTGTTCCGAAGGATGCTGAGCTCTCTAGCCAGTTCATAATGATATCGTGGGGATTGATTGTAATCAATACTCAACTGGAGAACAGGAATATCCGCTTCGGGGTACATATGTCTTACGATCGTCCAGGTACCATGATCAAGTCCCCATTCATGGTCAAGTCCCACGTGTGTAGAGCTGATGAGCCCTGCTGCTTCCTTTGCGAGATCTGGATTTCCAGGTGCAGGGTAGTTTACGTCGAACAGTTCTTTTGGGAAACCTCCAAAATCATGGATCGTTTTAGGTCTTTCCATGGCGGTTATATGAGTTCCGCGTGTTAGCCAGTGTGCGGAAATACAGAGAATCGCTTTAGGTCTTTCGATTTCGGATGCCAGTTTCCTCCAGTACTGAGAGAATTCATTATCCTCTATCCCGTTCATCGGAGAACCGTGTCCAACGAAAAGCACTGGCATTCTTGATCCATTCGCAGATGTATCGGCTAAATGACGCAATAGACCCAATGCGCTGAACCCAATTCCTGCTCCCGTCATACCAAGGAAATACCTGCGATCCATTATTATTTTTGTGCAGACTTCCAGAGGACGTACTGCAATACCTTATTTTCCTGTGTGGCGTCTAACTTTGATTTTCCTGCCATGGGTGGAACGATCTTTCTCCATTGCTCCTCTGAATACTTACTTTCCTTAGGAAGATCATGGCATTTTCCGCAATTGTTGGTGTAGAGTGTACTTCCCTCGGCAATTTCGGTAGAAGGGAAAGTTGGCCCATCTGTAATTTTTGTGTTCTCTGTCGACTTCGGGCTACATGATGCAAGAACAGCCAGTGCTACAAGCGAATAAACTACTTTTTTCATCATTTGTTTGAACTATTTGTAAGTGAGTCGGCTAAAGGTACTATTTCTATTTCTTCAACGAGCACCTTAGCGATTCCCTTGCCCACAAAATTCAACTTTCTGGCTGCCGCCAGTGTGACGTCAATACAATGCGGGGAACTTTTACCCATCCGGTCATTGATCTTCACAATAACCAAAGAATCATTTGAGAGGTTGGTGATCTTTACAAAGGTGCCCATCGGCAGCGTCTTGTGGGCTGCAGTTAGACTGTCACTATGGAATCGCTCTCCGGAATAGGTGCCTCTCCCGTTCATCTTGGCAGAATAGTAACTTGCCGTGCCTTTCTGAGTGAAATTACCAGGTATGAAACTCAATCCTAACGATGCAAGAAATATCCAGAAGGTATGCTTCATAAGTGTATAAATTAGGCCGTCAAATTATGGAAACGGGGTCAATGCCCCAACTTTTTAAGGAAAGATTAACAAAATTAAACCCAAAGATTCTTTGAATTCGCCTCATTAATTAACGAGATTTACAGCCGGATTCACGCTTTTATGAAACAGGATGAATATATAGTCTCGAACTCAGGGCTTCCTCCACGTTCAGTATCCAATACGCTGTCCCTTCTGGGTGAGGGAGCAACGGTTCCCTTCATTGCGCGCTATCGGAAAGAACGGACGGGTGGTTTGGATGAGGTTGAGATCGCAAAGGTCAGGGATCTTGCTAAAAAGTATGAGGACCTCATTTCTCGACAGCAAACCATATTGACCGCTATCGAGGAGCAGAGTAAGATGACTCCGGAACTCAAGGAAAAAGTGCTTTCGTGTTTTGATCCGAATGTGCTTGAGGATATCTACCTGCCATTTAAACAAAAGAAGCAGACCAGAGCGGATAAGGCGAGGAAATTGGGTTTGGAACCATTGGCGAAGATGATTATGTCGCAGCGAGGTGGTGATCCTGAGGTGATGGCTGAGCGCTTCGTGAAAGGCGAGGTGTTCGACGAAGTCATGGCCTTGAACGGAGCGAGGGACATTATCTCGGAATGGATCAATGAAAATTCCGCAGCACGCTCGAGAATGAGGCAGCACTTTCAGAGAAGAGCTATGCTAACTTCTAAATTGATAAAAGGAAAGGAGGAAGAAGGTGCAAAATACCGGGATTACTTTGATTTTTCAGAAGCACTGAACCGCTGCGCTTCTCATCGTTTCCTGGCCCTATTCAGGGCAGAGAGGGAAGGTATACTCTCGTTAAAGGCACAGCCAAAGCAGGACGAAGCAATCGAACAACTCGAACGATTTTTTGTAAAAGGCAATGATGCCTGTTCGAAAATAGTTGCAGAGGCATGTGTTGATGCATACAAAAGATTAATGTGTCCTTCACTGGAAAATGAACTGATCTCCGAGGCAAAGGAAAAAGCCGATCTTGAGGCGATAAAGATATTTTCAACGAATCTCAGACAATTACTCCTGGCTCCGCCACTTGGTGCTAAGCGCATTCTGGCCATCGACCCGGGATACCGGACAGGATGTAAGGTGGTTTGTGTGGATGAATCGGGTAATTTGTTAACTAACGTGACGATCTACCCGCATCCCCCTCAGAATGAAAGTTCGGCGGCACAAGCAAAGATCGCACAGCTGGTTCAAGCGTATAAAATAGACGCAATTGCAATCGGAGATGGAACAGCCGGAAGGGAAACGGAGAGTTTCATCAAACGTATTCGGTTCGATAGGGATCTTGAAGTTTTCGTGGTGAGAGAAGACGGAGCATCCATCTATTCAGCAAGTCCAATAGCACGAAAAGAATTTCCCGACTATGATGTTACGGTTAGAGGAGCAGTATCCATTGGTCGCCGCCTGATGGACCCGTTGGCCGAATTGGTCAAGATCGACGCAAAATCTATCGGAGTAGGGCAGTATCAGCATGAAGTCAACCAGAACCTACTGAAGGACGCACTTGATGATGTGGTGGTTTCGTGTGTGAATTCCGTTGGGGTTGACCTGAACACGGCTTCTCCGTATTTACTCAGTTATGTGTCAGGGTTAGGTCCTTCACTGGCCGAGAATATTGTCGAATTCAGAACGGAGAATGGTGGCTTCCGTTCGCGTGAAGAGTTGAAGAAAGTGAAACGTTTGGGAGATAAGGCTTATGAACAAGCAGCAGGATTCCTACGTGTAAGGGATGGCAAGCATCCTCTTGATAATTCATCGGTCCACCCGGAAAGCTACAAGCAAGCTGAAGGGATAGCGAAAAAACTAGGAACCGATCTGAACGATCTGATTGGGAATGAAAAAGTACT
>Ga0315904_10006278_pt1 | contig 16298 bp, 16 predicted proteins | sample LakEriMetagenome_6_FD_203529 | JGI IMG/M metagenome (GOLD analysis project Ga0315904, IMG submission 203529) | Freshwater fungal communities from buoy surface, Lake Erie, Ohio, United States - Buoy 12 MA120 | ecosystem: Environmental > Aquatic > Freshwater > Lake | place: USA: Lake Erie, Ohio... | reverse complement strand
TTCCTTGTGAATGGTCCGATGTGGTCATAACTATGATGTGTTTAAGCTCACCGCTTCGCTGCGTAATATCGTATGGTGTAAGTCTTTGAAGGCGAATCACCTCACGCAGATACTCCAGGAGTGCGCTAATCGGCTGCGGAGTTAGGCAGCATTCCACCAGGTCAACGCTTGACTTATTAAGAGTGGCGAGACCGATGATCGGGTTGTTACAGTTGCCACTGATGGCCATCTTGACCTTGTGACGACTTTGCCAAGGGTGGTGTGGAAGCACTATCGGATGCATCCGCAGAGGGGTGATGTCGTGTGCTGCTAACGTTGTGTTGAGCTTCTCTAACTTCTTTGAGACTCGCAGACCGCCAGCAATGCCAAGTAGCTCGCACGATCGACACACTCCGGCAGAGAAGTACCGACACTCTGCGTTCTGGTATGCTTTTGTAGGGCAGATTTCAGAGATTGAGTCGGGGGTAGAAGTCATTTTTAGCCTCCAAGCGTACTACAGTTCAAGCGCCCGCAAAATCAGCCGAATTTTCATGGGCGCCAGTATAACTAGTGGATATAATGCAATAAAATCGATGCGCCCGAAGCTAGATCGGCTAGAACGACATTTGCTTTGGTGGTATGATTCTGGGATGAATCAGTTTGCTTCTTCCACTAATCATGGTGCCGCTGGTCAAGTCGGGCTACAGCTCCCCAAAGTTGCGGCCGAGGTAGTTGACTTCGCTGTGGCGCATTTAAGTAGTCCACTTGAGCTGTCGCGTGCCAACGCTGCGCAGTTCTTGGCTAGCAAGCACGTTGATCTGACCCCGTATACTTCAGAGGTTAGGCGCGCACTGGTCAGTGAGCGCTCACGCGAAGTTCTGTTGGAGTTGTGTGATCTGCTCTCGTTGAATCCAAATCTGGCCGAGCAGTTCGCTCCACACCTTGTATCTTTACTAAACCACAAAGACATATCGGTTGCAGCGAGAGCTGCTAAGGTCTTGGCTTCTTCTGCCGCGACTGCAGAAGTTGCATTCGTGCCAGTGTGGATGAGGTACTTTGCGAGCCCTGAATCACCGGCGCTTGTGCCAAGCAGTTTCCGGGAAAATCTCGTTACATCTCGGCACGAATTTGAGCATATCTGTAAAGATCATGTGAGTTTTTTCGTCGATGCTTCGCAGCAGTCGCAAATTGAGCATCTTCAGAAGATCTCAATTCAGGGACTTCAGGTTGATAGTTACCACCGCGCTTTTTTTTCAGCGGCGATCTGTCATCCAGACCACGAAGTGCGTGAATCAGGCTTTAGATTACTGGCCAGACTGGGTAGATGCTCTACTCCATTTCCTCAAGAGGCTTGTGATATGATAGAGGCAGCCTTGGCCTTCGCTTCGACATACTACCTCCGCCCGGAGATCACACTCGATACCCGCAGAAATTACATTGAAGCTTGCAGGAGCTTGGAGGGCTCTGCAGCTTTGTCGCGTATGCTGATGGAGTTTGCACAACATGTAGATGCCAATGAGGCAGTCTTCTTACTGTTCAGTGTGGCAGATATGTGCCCTTCGGAATGTGCCGAAGACGCGATTTGTGAGCTGGCGCTGTATATGGGCTCGGATATAGATGCAACCATTCAAAATTCAGCCGCTCAAAACCTCGCGACGCTCTCAAAGACTCTACCCTTAGAGGTACGAGAGCGTGCAGTACAGGAGCTGTGTTTTGCCGTGTGCGAGGAGCTGGGTAAGGCCGATCCTAGCGTGGAGCAGTTGGGTCTTTTGCCTCGGACATTGGGAAATGCGGGAGGAGATCACGCTACTATTGTTGACTTCTGCTGTGGCCTTTTAAAAAAGCTTCCTTCCGATCTCACCGAATTAAGTGTAGCTGAGATACTTGTGCAGCGTCTTGGACAGGTCGAGGATGAGAGCGTATCTGACAGAATCCGTATCATTTTGGATTATCTTGATACTTCCCCTAACAGTGATGTAAAGAAGGCGGCCGGCCGTCGGCACCCGACATACCCCTCTGGGTCGATTACAAAGGGCAGGAGCTAAAAGCGCCCTATATCTGATTACAGTCGTTGTGAAGCAGTGGTCCGTTGTGACAGAATCGGTGGCATGAATAGATCTGTCATGTACTTTGCTATTTTAGTGTGTGTCGCTGTAGTTTTCGTGCCGGCTCTTTCGGCGCATGCGCAGCTAGATTTCTTTGAATGTACTGGCTCAGCCACGGTCACTCAATCAGAGGCGCGCTCCATCCTTGAGCGAGTACAAAAGACATACTCTCAGATTGATTCAATGAGTGGCGATTTCAGGCAGGACTCTTACATAGCGGCTCTCGATGAGGGTGAAGCGAGCTCAGGCCAGATGATCTTCGCCAAGCCGGGCAAGATGCGTTGGAGCTACAAGCAGCCCCGTCTGCAAGAGGTTGTTGTTCGTGAGGGAGAGTTGTGGATGTACCAGCCCGATAAGGGCCAGGTGATGATTGATGATATCGGGAATGTGTTGCTCTCTGCGCTTCCGATCTCGTTTATGATGGGTATAGGAAATCTTACCAAAGACTTCGACCTGCTCTCAGCGTGCCGCGGAAAAGGCGGTGTCGTGTTGAAGCTTGTGCCGCATGAAAAGGGGGCAAGGAAAGGTGAGTCAGAGGGGCTTGAAGGCTTCGATCTACTGGTGGATCAGGCCAAAAATCTCCCTCAGGGTGCAAAAATTACCTCAGTGGGGGGTAACGTAACTGCAATTATCTTTGAAAATCTGCAACTTAACCGTACAGCAGGGGATGGGAACAGATTTGTTTTAGAGTACCCAAAAGGTGTAGATATATTAGACAGGCGTTTACGGTCTAATAAGTAGTATGAAATCTCCCTTAGCAATCCTGCCCCTTGAGGGCCAGGAGCCCAGCAGCTGTTCCTCAGTAGCGGTCAATATCGCAGAGCCTCGCGATCTCGAGGGCAGCCGCGCATTTGCCGGCCGCGCCGCGATCGTGACCCTTGGCTGCGCAAAGAATCAGGTCGACTCAGAGGTTATGATCGGTGTGTTACGAAACACCGGCTTTGAGATCGTTAACGACCTTTCGCATGCCGATATTGCTGTGGTGAATACGTGCGGCTTCTTGGAGAGCGCCGTTAAGGAGAGTGTCGACTGTGTGCTTGAACTTTCAGAGTTGAAAAAGTCTGGGAGTCTACGGCGGCTTTTAGTCGCAGGGTGCATGGTTGAGCGCTACAAGGGCGATATTCGTAAAGCCCTGCCGGAGGTAGATTCGTTCATCGCTCTCGATGGTCTATTAAGTGTTGGTCAGGCTGCACTCGGAGCCGATGATTCGTTGCGCGATATTCTACACGAGGGTGCTCGCCCGTATTTCCTATACGACGAGACGATGCCCAGGCATCTGGCGTCTCGGCGTCATATGGCGTACGTCAAAGTTTCAGAGGGGTGTAATCGCCCGTGTGCCTTCTGTATCATTCCGCAAATTCGCGGGGCAATGCGAAGTCGCTCGGTTGAGTCAATTTCGCGCGAGGTTCAGGCTTTGGGGGCGCAGGGGGTTAGAGAGATTAACCTGGTCGCGCAGGATTTGACCGCTTTTGGAAGCGATCGTGGCAATGAGAAACTAGTTGATCTATTACGGGCAATTGATGCAACGAAGGCCGTTGCCTGGGCGCGCCTTTTGTACGCGTATCCAGTCGGCGTTGATGATGAGCTGCTTCACGCCATCCAAGATCTACCGGTAGTGTGTGACTACCTGGATGTGCCGCTGCAACATGCAAGTGAGGATGTTCTAAAGTCGATGAAGCGCCCGATTGGAAGATTTGGCTCGCGTCGCTTCGTTGAATACGTGCGTAGCACTGCGCCGAGGATACGACTGCGCACGACGTTTATCGTTGGATTTCCGGGCGAGACTGAGCATGATATAGCTGAGCTTGAGAAATTTGTGTCCGAGGGTCACTTTGAAAGCGTTGGGGTGTTTACCTACTCGCCTGAGCAGGGCACAGCTGCTTTTGAAATGAAGGATCAGATCCCCGAGAAGGAGAAGCGCGCACGCAGAGACCGCGTGATGCTCGCACAACAGAAGGTGCGCGTCGCCCGTAATCAGGAGTATATCGGCTCTGAGCTTGAGGTGCTGGTTGAGGGTCCGCACGAGGAGACTGATATGCTGCTGTCTGGCCGAACTAGGTTTCAGGCGCCAGAGGTTGATGGTAATGTTCTGATCAATGATGTCGTTGAGGGTCTCGGGGATGTCCCAGCAGGGCACCTTGGACGCGTTGAGATAACCGAAGTATCTGGATACGACCTAGTGGGGAGGTTAGTACGATGAATAAACCACGGATAGGTATATTTATTATCGCGTACAACGCAGTCAATCATCTCAACAAGACCATCGCGCGAATCCCGCGCGAGGTGTACGACGAGGTCGAAGAGATCTTTGTGATCGACGACAGCTCAAAGGATAACACCTACTACGCAGCCCTTGGCTACAAAGCTAAGCACGGTATCGATAAATTGACGATCCACCGCAACGAGAAGAATCAGGGTTACGGCGGAAACCAGAAGGTAGGGTACCAGTACGCTATCGATCGAGGGTTTGATATCGTTGCGCTTATTCACGGTGATGGTCAGTACGCTCCAGAGGTTTTGCCGAGCCTCCTTGAGCCGCTTAAGAACGGCCAAGCCGACATGGTGTTTGGCTCGCGCATGTCGAAGCCGATTGAAGCTCTCAAAGGAGGCATGCCGCTGTACAAGTTTGCCGGTAATCGTATCCTGACCTGGTTCCAGAACAGATGGTCTGGACTAAACCTGAGTGAGTATCACTCAGGCTACAGGCTCTACTCTGTTCATGCCCTGAAGAGATTGCCGTTTGAGTCATTCACCAACACCTGGCACTTTGACACGCAGATTATTCTGGCCATGGCTGAGCGTAATATGCGTATCGTTGAGCGACCGATCCCAACCTACTACGGCGATGAGATCTGTCATGTAAACGGTATCCCGTACGCGTTCCACTGCCTTGCAACCACGTACCAGTTCTACCGCAACCGCAAGCGCAAGACCCTCTCGTATCCAGGCATTATGGATATTCCCAGGATTATTCCGGGATAGTCCGACTTGCTGATACCGGCCCAAAGAGGCGAAGCCCAACCTTAAGGTGCTGCCTTAGCCTGTTGAAGTTATCCATCTTTGATGGTTTTAAGGGGAAGTTCTTTGTTTCGCCGCTGCCGGAAATTCAGTATATTTAGCGCCTAGCCGCATCGATTTTCATTGGTAAACATACGCCGGAGTATTTCATGGTCGCGCATAAAAATCCCCAGATAGGTGCTCTTAATGAGCTCGGTCAATCAGTGTGGTACGACAACCTGTCGCGCGATGTACTACGCTCAGGCGAGTTAAAGTCGTTAATCGACCAGGGTGTGTCGGGGCTCACCAGCAATCCGACGATCTTCAAGCAAGCGATTGCCGACACAACCAACTACGATGACGATATGCGTTCGGATACTCTCAAAGCGCTCTCTACTGAGGCGTTGTGCGAGGAGTTGATGCTTAAAGATGTGGCAGCCGCTGCTGATCTGTTGCGCCCAACGTACGATGCCACTAACGGTGGCGATGGCTTCGCCAGCATCGAAGTCTCTCCGTACCTCGCTGCTGATGAGAAGGGAACCGTCGATGCCGCGCTTAGGCTTTGGAAGAAGCTTAACCGCCCTAACGTTATGATCAAGATTCCTGCCACCCCTGAGTGCATCCCCGCAATTCAGACAGCTCTTGAGCACGGCTTAAATGTCAACGTGACCTTAATCTTCTCAACGCAGGTTTATGAGCAGGTGGCTAACGCCTACATCAGCGCACTTGAGAACCGCGTGCGTAAGGGCCAAGACGTTCGATCGATCGCATCAGTGGCGAGCTTCTTCGTCTCGCGAGTCGATGCAATTGTCGAGAAGACCTTCGATGGCTTGGTAAAAGACGGCAAAGCGCAGGCGGCTGATAAGGACGTTTTCTTCGGAAAAGTAGGGGTAGCGAACTCAAAGCTGGCTTACGCATCGTTTGAGAAGCTGTTCGGGTCTGAACGCTTTAAGGTGTTGCGAGAGCAGCACGGTGCTCGAGTACAGCGGCCACTGTGGGCCAGCACTGGTACGAAGAATCCGGTGTTCAAAGCAGTTATGTACGTTGAGGAGCTAGCGGGGCGTGACACTGTGAACACTATGCCTCCTGCCACCGTAAAAGCGCTGATCGCAGGGGCCTCGATTGCGCCCAAGTTGCATAGTGGTGCAGACCAAGCCACCTCGGTACTCTCGTGGGTGAACTCGCATGGGATGTCGATGGATGCCTTGCTTAAGGAGCTGCAGGTTGCAGGTGTAAAGAGTTTCTCTGACTCATACAAAGAGCTGCTCGCTTCAATCGATGATAAGCGCAAGAGAGTTTAATAGACTGGTAACGTAGGGTCGCAGTTGCACGGGCGATAAGGAAGGCAGAATGTCGGATCAGAAAGAGCTAAAAATCACAAAACCCCCAGCGACCTTGCTGGTTATCTTTGGAGCCAGTGGTGACCTGACCTCGCGCAAGTTAATTCCCGCCCTGTGCAATTTGGCCGAAGATAACTATCTGCCGGATAACTTTATTGTGATCGGATCGTCGCGGTCAAAGTTAAGCGACGATGACTTTAGAGCGCGGGTTTACGAAGGGATTAAAAAGTATTCCCGACGGCCGATTAGCCCTGCGGTATGGGATAATTTTGCCAAGAATCTCCATTATCAGCCGTGTAACGGTGAGGTGTTGGCCGATTTTGAGGCGCTCAAGGCGCGTATGGAGTCGTTAGCAAAAGGGCGCAGTGAGCAGTTTAACTACGTTTACTACCTCGCAATGGCTCCGCAGTTTTTTGGTCCGATCGCCTCGAACCTGAAAGAGATCGGGCTGATCGAGGACGCCAAGAGCCTCTCGCGCCGCACATCGGTGGTTGTGGAGAAACCATTTGGGCACGACACTCAATCAGCGCGCGAGCTAAACGCAGTCCTGCGCCAGAGCTTGGCTGAAGAGCAGATCTACCGTATCGATCACTACCTCGGTAAGGAAACCGTACAGAACATCTTAGTGTTCCGTTTCGCAAACGGTATCTTTGAGCCGCTCTGGAACCGCAAATATGTCGACCATATTCAGGTCTCTGTGTGCGAAGATATCGGCATCGGCAATCGCGCCGCGTATTTCGACGAGAACGGAATCGTGAGAGATATCGTTCAGAATCACGTCCTACAGATGCTATCGCTGCTGTGTATCGAGCCGCCGAACTCGCTCAGTGATGCCAATGGCATTCGCGATGAGAAGGCTAAAGTCTTGCGCTCTATTAAGCGCATGACTCCAGATGAGGTGCGTAGAAACACCGTCAGGGCCCAGTACACTCACGGCACGATCGGAAACGAGCGGGTCTGTTCATATCTTGAGGAGAAAGGGGTGGCGCCTGAGTCTAAGACCGACACCTACGTTGCTCTCAAGCTAGAGATCGACAACTGGCGTTGGGCCGGTGTGCCGATCTATATCCGAGCCGGTAAGCGTTTAGCGAAGCGCGTCACAGAGATTAAAGTCTTCTTTAACAAGGCCCCCGATTCGCTCTTTAAGGGCCGTCAGGTGGGTGAGCTTGAGCACAACGTGCTGTCGATCCAGGTGCAACCTAAAGAGGGTATGTCGCTGCGGATTAGCTCTAAGCAGCCAGGACCTCGATTCCGAGTCAGAGCGGTTGAGATGGATTTTACCTACGACAACTCGTTTGGAGTAGCCTCGCCCGAAGCCTACGAGCGGTTGTTACTTGATGTGATGAAGGGTGATCCGACCCTGTTTACCCGCGATGATGAGATCGAAGAATCGTGGGATCTCTTGGCGCCGATTTTTGAGGTGTGGAGCGGCAAGAATCCGCCGCCGCTGTGCACGTACGAAGCCGGTTCGTGGGGACCTGCTGCAGCTGATGAGCTGTTAAGGAGAGACGGGCATTCGTGGAGCCCGCTGTAAATCGAGGAATAGAGCTACAGAAAAGAGGGATGCAGCGTGTTGAAGTTATCAATCTCTGAGCAAAGCGAGAAGTTTCGATCGGAGTTTCGGGCTTGGTTGGCGAGCAATCCACCGCCTAAGACCTCCGATACATCGCTTGAGACCTTTGAAAAAGTTGGGCGTGCTTGGCAAAAGACCCTCGCAGCAGCTGGATGGCTTGGGACCCACTGGCCTAAGGATTTCGGTGGGCGAGGGCTCTCACTTGTTGAAGAGGCGATTGTGCAAGAAGAGCTGGTGCGAGTCGCAGCGCCACAGATCTTGGGACTCTTTGGAATTACGATGGTAGGTCCGGTGCTTATCTCGCACGGCACAGAGGCGCAGAAGAAGCGTTTTTTATCGAAGATTCTCAGCGGCGAAGAGATCTGGTCGCAAGGCTTCTCCGAACCCGGAGCCGGAAGCGATCTCGCTGCAGTCAAGGCCAAGGCAACTCCGGTCGATGGCGGATACAGCCTGACTGGACAGAAGATCTGGACCAGCTTTGCACACTGCGCTGATTGGGTGTTTGTCTTGTGTCGCACCTCTGAGGGGCCCAAGAAGCACGATGGACTCTCGTATCTGCTCGTGCCGCTTTCATCTCCTGGCATCACCGTTCGCCCTCTGCAGCAGATAAGCGGGGACAAGGAATTTAATGAAGTGTTTTTTGAGAACGTTTTTGTGCCGAAAGAGAACCTTGTTGGTGCGGAAGGGCAGGGATGGAAGATCGCCATCTCGACATTAATGTTTGAGCGAGTAGTTCTTACCTTTTCACGACAGCTACAATCGGAAGTAGCGCTGCGAGCGCTTGTGCGTGAGTACGCCGATTCGCTTACTGGTTCACAGAGTGTTGAGCTTGCGCGCTGCATTGTTGATGCCTGTTCGACTAGAGCTCTGGCGTACGATCACCTGATGAGCTACGCCGATAAAGCCTCGCCTGGACCAGAAGGATCGCTTGATAAGTTACTCTGGAGCGAGTCGTTTCAACGGCTATGTTCATTTGCTGCTTCGTTGCTAGGCCCCCACGCAGCGCTTGGCGAGCGTAGTAACGAGGTGGGTGAGACGTTACATCGATATCTGTATTCGCGTGGCCGCACCATCGCCGCTGGCACCTCTGAGATTCAGAGAAATATTATCGCCGATCGCATCCTTGGACTGCCACGCAGCTAACCCATGTCGAGTGAGCACTCTCAGTCGAATCGCGGTAAGCTTTCAGAAATCTGGAACTCGTCTGCGCCTTGGATGTGGGCGATTGGGCTAGTGTTAGTCGGGATAGTTCTTGCGCGGATAATCCAAGCGGCGCTATCGGGCGCGGCGCCGATATCGGAGAGTCAGTTGGAGTTGCATATCGTGCGACAAGACTATCACGATTTCTCAAGTCGTTTGATGATCTGACCTTCCTCTTCGTAAGACAGATCTTTGTGGATCTCACGAGTGATCGAGCGTTTTACTTTTTCAGGGAGGAGGGATCGCACGATTCCAAGTAAGCGCGGCTCAGCGATAATAGTGAGCGAGTCGTACTCCTGATCATATAAGCCACGCTCAAGGCGATCTGCAACATCTCGATAAAAATCGCGCAACGAGCGATCCTTTGCACTCTCTTCGCTGGATAAGGCATGGCGAGCGCGCATGCGATTGTCTGTGCTCCGTCCTGGTGCATCAGACTCGAGATCTTGGAGTTTCAGACGCCCTGCCATGTTTCCCATGTCGCACACAAGCTCAAGTGGACCAACGCCACGGCGGCCAAACACCCTTGCTTCTTCACGGCTCGCTACGAGAATCCATTCCTGTTTCATGATTGGCATTTATACCGCACGAGATGCAGTTGGGGCATGGTCTTGATCAGGGCCGCAAGGCATCAGCAGGACGGGAAGCTGCGGCCATCGCTCGGGACGGCGATGTGGGCCGATAGGCCTTTAGTGGTGTTATAAATGGCCATAATCTTTGCTCCCAATACCAGTCATTTCTACCCCGTCGCGCTAGGGCCCGCAAATGATGCAAGTGTCTGATTTCAGCTAGTGCGATACCCACCAAGCCCCTGAATTACCTGATACTACGTGATTCCTCAAATTAGATTGTTACCGAAGGGCGTGTCGGATGCCTCAAATTGAGGTGTTACCGAAGCATTCCTAAGTAGTAGTCGTAGCTGAGAAAAGATCTGCTTCTTAAAAAGCACGGGATTGATAGAAATGTAGGTGTTTCGTAGGCGTTCCTTTTGGCACTCGTCTAAAGGAGGATGCTCTAGAACTCGCTGATAGGGAGTCCTGGGTTCATCAAAGAGCTTCTTAGTATAAGAGCCTATGACGACTTTGCTTACGAGCTTTCTACTGGGGTAGAAGAGGTTCTTTGGTAGTGAGTAGTCACGCATCACATCGGTTAGACGTGACACAATTTCTCGATTGTCTAGTCTTCGATATCCAAGTAGCTGCCGAACATGCGAGTAGTTTCTCTGTTCCACATGAGCATTGTCATTTTTGTGATACGGGCGTGAACGAGTAAAAGCAATCCGCCTATCCTTAAAGTGTTGCACAAGATTAAGTATCTGATCCTTAGGAGATGCTGCAGAAGTTGCATATCGAGTTGCCTGGGTAGCGTAGGTGTTGGCTTGGTCGATTTTGGGGCTGCCTGTCGGTTTTGTGATGAAAAGTGGGCTCGGAGTGATTATCATTAATGGGTAGTCCGAAAAATTTTACCTTAGCCGGAGGTGCCATGGATGCCCCTAATCCTGAAACAGCGAAGTCAGACCGTTCCCAACCGGAGGTGTGCCGTAGTAAGTGGACGTGCAGCCCGTGTCTGATTATTTGGGGGGTGTTTTTTGTGGTGGTGGTTTTGCAGGCGATTTTAATGCCTCGGTGATACAAGCCGCGTTTCGCCCGCCGGGTTATGTTTAATGCGGCACTCTTCCCCAAAAAATTTCCGATGACGGCTGTTGGTATGTCGTTTCATTGCAGCTCGCGGCGCGCGACACCTCCGCGCTTTTGTTGGTGGATATGCCCTTTCAGATTCTACTATGTACCGGCGCGGGGTTTAAAGATTCCCTTGAGGGTACCAAACTGCGATTGAGTGATCTCGATTGGGGAGAATCCGGAAGCTTGTGCTAGATTCTCGAATTCGTCGCATGAATAGAGACAGAGGGGTTGAAGCACGTTGTGTTTGGCAGACATGAGAGGGCTGAGGTGCCCAAAGCGTTCGGCGATTGGAGCGTGTGTCATCGCGTACCCCTCAGATAACTCGCTTGCGATGCATGCGCACGATATAAAGGCTTTCGCGTCTGGTGTCATCCGTGCCGCAAATCTTGAAAGAACGGTAATTGCTTCGTGATACCGTAGGTAGTGAATCATCCTCTGTGAGTAGAGGATGTTTATACGGGATGGTAGAGATTCATCCGGCATGGTGCGTACGTCTCCTTCGTAGTGGCTCACGCATGCCTCTCCGAACAGCGACTGTAATTTTGAGATAAAATCAGGGCGGGCTAGTAGGTCTATCGAGAGAACCGAAAGTCCCAACGCAGCAAAGCGGGCCGTCTGTGCGCCTAGGCCTGCACCAAGGTCTACTGCTATAATTGGGTTGCTATCTGTGCGCGCCTCTAGGGCATAGCGCAGTGCCGTTCGATCAAGCTCATCAATTCGCTGCGAGGCGATATCAGCACCATGGTGCCCAGTGGTTGGTAGCAAGAAATCTCCTTGCCTATTTAGACAGGTGCTCGACATGCCGGTGAGTGGGCGTTTCATTGGAGCCATTGATACCTTGCTTGTAGGGGTGCTCTGAGAGACTCTGATGTTAATTCAGGATAAAAGAAGAGCCCCGACGTGCGATACAGTGACTGTATGTACTTGTCGCAGTTAATCATACCCATACAGAGCGTACCTATCAGCCTCGGATTTGCCAGGAGGTCTAGCCAACTATCTCGAATCGCCGTGTTGAGCGCCAGGCCCAGCTGCTCAAAGCGGTCTGTTCGTAAAAACAGCACGTTGCCCGTATAGTGCCACCGCTGGCTGGGCAGCACTCTAGTTTCATGACCGTTGAACAATTCCTGGAACCGGTAGTGAGGATACCACAGTACGGCCTGGAAGTCCTCCCGTGTGAGCGATCCGGAATTGAGCAGCTCATGCTGGTCGGCGAGACGTTTTGAGTAGGTGATAGAAGTTGAGTCGCTAAAGATATCATCAAGATAGAAGGAGCTAGTGGTCGGCTCATCAGATATAAACGTCCACGTCATATGTCCCCTCGGTACCTTGAAATGAGCTGAAGTCACTCCCCTGGGGTAGTGGCTCTTACCGCATCCCCTCTACCCGCGTCACGATCTGCGTCTCCTCTTCATACGAGAGGTCTTTAGGGATTGCGTGTGAGCAACTTCGCAAGAAACCTTCGGTGAGAGCAGTCCTCTAATAATTCCGAGTAGTCGTGGCTCAGCGATCAGTGTGAGTGAGTCGTATTCGTGGTCGTACAAGCCCTCCTCGTGATGGTTGGGGATTCGATTTGAGATTAACCTTTACATCCTCCCCTCATCCCTCCATCATTACAGGGTATGTCCGAGATCGTCCTTGCTACTATTAATGCACGCTACATCCATGCTTCGTTTGGGTTGCGGTATCTGTTCGCAAATCTGGGGGAGCTGAAGGGCTCTGCTGTTATCTGCGAATTCGAGAATGCTCAGCCGGCGAAGGAGATCGTTGAGGCCCTGCTGCGGCACTCTCCAAAGATTATCGGATTTGGGGTGTATATCTGGAACACGGTGCGAACTCGTGAGGTGGTAGCGCTGCTTAAAAAGGTGCGGCCTGAGGTCGTGATCGTGATCGGTGGCCCTGAGGTGAGCTACGAATACGAGGGGCAGAAGCTTGTTCAGATCGCTGATTATCTGATCACAGGAGAGGCTGATCTGGCCTTTGCTGAGCTGTGTCGTAGGCTGCTTGCGGGCGAGCGTCCTGGTGAGCGGGTGATTCATGCGGGGCTTCCTGCGCTTGAGAGGATTGAGCTTCCGTACTCGTTATATAGCGATGCAGATATCGCTCATCGAGTGATCTATGTTGAGGTTTCGCGCGGGTGTCCTTTCACATGCGAGTTCTGTCTCTCGTCGGTGGATATTCCGGTGCGGCAGTTTGACTATGCGACGGTGTTGGCTGAGCTCGATAGGCTGTATGCGCGTGGAGCGCGCACGTTTAAGTTTGTTGATCGTACTTTTAATTTAAATGTGCGGACTTCGGCCGCTATTTTACAGTTTTTTCTTGATCGTATGCAGCCTGATCTGTTTGTGCATTTTGAGATGGTGCCGGATCGTTTTCCGCAGGCGCTGCGTGAGGTGGTGCAGAGGTTCCCGCCCGGTTCTCTACAGCTTGAGATCGGGGTGCAGACGCTTAATCCTGACGTGGGGGCACGGATTAGTCGGCGCCAAGATGTGCCAAAGCTTATCGATAACCTTACGTTTCTGCGCACAGAGACGAGCGCACACTTGCATGTCGATCTGATAGTTGGTCTGCCTGGTGAGGGGCTTGATAGCTTTGCTGAGGGGTTTGATCGTGTGGTGGTTTTAAATCCGCAGGAGATCCAGGTGGGGATCCTTAAGCGGCTACGGGGTACTCCGATCTCGCGACACACAGAGGAGTTTCAGATCTGTTACAGTGATGAGCCGCCGTATGAGGTGCTCTCAACGAGGGATATTTCGTTCTTTGATCTGCGGCGTATGGAGCGCTTTGCGCGCTATTGGGATCTGGTTGCAAATAGCGGAAACTTTGCAGGGAGTCGTGCGCTCATCTGGGAAGGAGAGCAATCTGCTTTCGCGTGTTTTATGCGCTGGAGTGATTGGTTGTACGAGAGGGTCGGGCGTAGAGCCTCAATTGAGCTTAAGACCCTCTTTACGCATCTGTTTCAATTCTTGGTTGATGAGCGCAGTCTTAATCGCGAGCGAGTGGGAACGATTTTAGCCGAGGATTACGCCCGTGGTGGGCGCTCTGATCTGCCGGCGGTGCTGCGCGAGTTTGCTGTGCGTAAGGAGGCGTTGGTGTCGGCAGGTGCGAGGGGCGCAAAGCGTCAGGGGCGTGTGGTTAATCTGTAAACGATAGGAAAGCGCGCATGAGTACAGAACAGATTCCGATTCTTAAGAGTTCAACGGCGCTGTCAGTGGAGTTGGTTACAGCGCTGCCGTTTAATCGAGTTGAGCGGGCGTGGAGTGGTGAGGTGTTGCGTAGGCCATTTTCCTGGGTGGTAGTGGCTGATCCGAGTAGGCTTTGGTTTGCTGCGGAGCTGCCTGCGCCAGCGCCGCCAAAGAAACATGATCAGGGTGAGTTTGTTGAGTGGTTGGCTGAAGCGGATGATGTCGTTGAGCTGTTTGTAACCTCTCCCGATCAGACCTATCAGGAGTGGCACATTAGTCCTGATGGTGCGTGGTGGTCGATGGGTTTTGTTGGATACAGAACTCGTGAGCCTAACCCTTCGATCCCCGGCGGTGTAGCAGTAGAAACCTTTAAGCGCTCTGGCAGCTGGCTTGGAGTTTTGGGGATTCCGCACAGCGCGTTGCGTGTGGGTGTGGATCAGATCGCTTCAATGCAGGTGACTGGTTGTATATTTAGTGGGGGATCTCCACTATATATATCCACCGCTGGTAGCCCGCAGTACGCGGCGGATTTTCATGACCTGCGTAGCTTTCGCTCTGTGGCTTTTGAGGCGATTTAACTGCCCATAATCAATACGGTTTTAGGGGTTCCAAGTGGTGTTGAACCTTATTGGTGCCTGTGTTATTCTTCTATGGTTCCTGGCAGGTTCCTGCCGCTCAGAGCTGGTCGTTAGCTCTGTCCTCGTAATCCTGAATCACATTTGATTTCTTCAGGGTCACGTCAGTTGTGGCGGCGCGTGTGGTTTGCTCTGCGAGCCTTATGTGACTTGAACGGAAGGGTTCGCGGTCGGGAATACAGAGAGCTTACAAGGTAGCTGTGGTTATGGGTACTGAAGGGTATGCGTTGTGGGACACGATTCGAGCGGTTGCGCTCGAAGAGGGTGTCGAGCTGTTCGATATCGAACTGCCGTCTGATACTCGCCGCGGTGGTGTGTTGCGGGTGTATATCACCAAGAACGTCTCCTCGCAGCAGCCTGTTGAGGTAGCTGATGGCGAGGATGAAGAGGGTGGTGCTGTGCGTGGCGGGATCTCGTTTGAGGACTGCGTGCGGGTGAGTAAGAGGTTGCTCGACATTGACGAGCAGCAGGAGCTAATTCCTCCCAACTGCACACTTGAGGTTTCAAGCCCTGGAATTAACCGCAAGCTACGACTGCCGGAGCACTTTGCCGGTGCAGTTGGTGAGCGGGTGCGAGTGAAGTTCCGCGACCCGGAGACGGGTGCGACCCTTGTAATGCACGGGCATATTCGAGGTTCGGATGGTCGTGTTGTCACGGTTGAGAACGAGGCCAAGAAGGGAGATGTTACGATTGCGCTTCAAGATGTAAAGGAAGCGCGAGTTGATTTTAAATTTTAGGTCCGCCGGAATGCTCGCGTGCGAGTGGGGTGGGCTTGCGTAGGAAGCTGTTAAGAGATGAGGTGAATGTATGTCATCAAAGTTTGACTTAAATGCAATTCTTAGTCAGATGGGGCGCGACAAGGGGATCGATAAGCAGGTGCTTATCGAGGCCGTTGAATCGGCGATGCTGTCGGCTGCCCGAAAGCACTTTGGTCATAATCTAAACCTTGAAACCAAGCTCAACCCTGATACGGGTGAGATTGAGGTCGTACAATTTAAGGTGGTCGTTGATCGAGTTGAGGATCCTGATACGCAGGTCTCTCTTGAGGATGCTCGCCGAGGAGACCCCGACGCGGCAATCGGAGAAGAGCTCGGTAAGAAGCTCGATACTGAGGTGTTGGGACGTATCGCTGCGCAAACAGCAAAGCAAGTGATCATGCAAAAGGTGCGCGATGCTGAGCGTGGCGTTATCTTTGAAGAGTACAAAGACTCTAAGGGTGAGTTGATGAACGGTATCGTGCTACGTGTTGAGCGCGGCAACATCATCGTCAACTTGGGCCGCACAGAGGCGATCCTTCCAAAGCGCGAGCAGATTCAGCGCGAGAAGTATCGTCCTGGTGACCGTCTACGCGGCATGGTGCTCGATGTTGACCGCTCAGCTCGTGGTCCACAGATCGTGTTGACCCGAAGCCATCCAGACTTTTTACGTAAGCTTTTCGAGCTTGAAGTGCCTGAGATAGCTGAGAAGGTAATTGAGCTTAAGGCCGTTGCGCGTGAGCCAGGGGATCGAGCAAAGATCGCTGTGTTCTCAAACGAGTCGTCGATCGATCCGGTCGGCGCGTGTGTTGGTATCAAGGGTTCTCGTGTGCAAGCGGTTGTTCAAGAG
>Ga0315904_10006275_pt1 | contig 16300 bp, 12 predicted proteins | sample LakEriMetagenome_6_FD_203529 | JGI IMG/M metagenome (GOLD analysis project Ga0315904, IMG submission 203529) | Freshwater fungal communities from buoy surface, Lake Erie, Ohio, United States - Buoy 12 MA120 | ecosystem: Environmental > Aquatic > Freshwater > Lake | place: USA: Lake Erie, Ohio... | reverse complement strand
CCACACCCATTGGATCCAATGTATAAGAGATGATCCAACCGACTATTCGACGAGTCGAACGAGGAGCACTCTCAATTTTTCCGCCTCCTTCTTCAGCATCCTGGTCAGAAACACCAGCAATAAATGTGCGATTCAAATCTCTGGCAGGGCCTGAACTTATTCCCGAGCTTGCCCCCCCAGAACCAAACACTTTTGTTTTGTCCCCTGGCTCGTTCCCTGTTCCAAAAACTTCTGTCTTTGCAGAGTCAGATCCCATTCCGGGACTGGTTACCATCGTTCTTCCTAAATCTGTACCCTGAGTTGAACTAGTGTTGGAGGAGCTACTGTTACTTCCTCCCGGACAGTATGGGCATGCTGCTATGTCCTCCTTGTAAAAATGTCCGTTGTTACATTTTTTAAATCCATTCATGTCTTTAGAATTAAATTACTTATTCGTCACTACAGTCGTCCGCGCAATCGCACTCTCCATCGTCTAACCATGCCAAGGGAATACCATACTGATTGGTGTTCTTTTTCCTGCAACCATAGAAGGTTTTGCGACAGGTACTTCTACCACATGTCCAGCGTATGTCCTTTCTGGTTTCATACGACTCATTTCCACAATATGGACACTTCGTGTAGTAAGTAGATGGTTCGGACTCATAGTAACCGTCATATCCACTGTTCTCCTCATAATACTCCTCTACAATTGGGCAACCACTGTTTGAACTTGGTCCATATTCGCTTGGACAATCATCATCCTTGTCAGGAACGCCGTCTTGATCTCCATCCGGCCAAGGGCACCCGCTATTGTTTGGATCACCTGCCTCGTCATCACATTCATCCTTATCATCAAACACACTATCGCCATCCTTGTCCGGACAACCATTGTGAGCCTTTGAACCCTTTTCATACGGGCAGGCATCCTCTGAGTCAAGCACACCATCACGATCCTGATCCGGACACCCCTTAAAACGTCCAAACTCAGTAATACACTTATCTTTTCGATCGATAACACCATCTCCATCGGTGTCTTTATTCTGCTCCATGAATGCAAAAACACCCACACCAATTAGAGCACAAGCGACAACCAACAATAAAATAATCCTAACAGCTGATCTCTTTGGCTTTGGCGGCGTGTAGCGAATGTTAGTTGGTTCCGGATTGTGAGCAATTTTTGCTTGATTAGTTCCAACACTTTTAGAGGCAGGTTGAACGGTTGCCTTACTCTTGATTGCATCAAGGAACTCCGAACAGCGTTGAAAACGATCCGTTGGTTCCTTCTGAAGTGCCTTCCGAAGGATCGATGTCAGGTAATCAGGCACTCCTGGATAGATCTCCTTGGGATTTGGGAGATCTTCTTTTACAATTTTGTTATAGACCTCATATTCGGTAGTTATTCCCTGGTAAGGATTAATACCTGTAAGCATCTGGTAAAATGTCACCCCAAGCGAATAAATATCCGATCGGTTATCTGCCTTCTTACCTTGAACCTGTTCGGGGGACATGTAAAACACTGTACCCATCTGAGTTCCGGTCTTGGTCATATGTTGACCTTGTTCTCCCAATAGACGGGCAATTCCAAAATCGAGAATCTTTACCCGTCCATCATTACCGACAATAATATTTGCCGGTTTAATGTCCCGGTGAACAACCCCCTGATCATGAGCGTAATCGAAAGCTGAAAGTACCTGTTCCATGATTGGAATAGCTTTCGCTTCAGGCATTGGACCGGTTACCGTATTTATATACTCGTCTAATGGTTTACCCTCGACGTACTCCATTATAAGGTACATCCCGGATTCATCTTCCAGGTAATCGAATAAGGAGACAATATTGGGGTGGTGTAAATGAGCCATCGTGGATGCCTCATTCTTAAAACGAGCCTTAATTTCTTCATTTTTAGTAAACTGAGGTCGCAACACCTTAATAGCGACCTTTCGTTTTACCTGGGTATGTTCGGCCAAATACACCGAACCCATACCTCCTTCACCAATAATTGATTTTAATTCGTAATTTAAAACAAGCTTGCCAATCATAGCTGCAGTAGTAGTGTAAGTTAAATCGAAAAATTCTTAAAACCTGACTAAGATAGAGATTTTGGTTTTAATTGATGGCCAATTAAAAAAAATGTTCTAGTGAATAAATTCATTCGGTAAGGCCGATGTCAAGAATAAGCATTATAGCCTCGTTTGGACAGTTGTTTCTCTGAACATCTCACACTTTTTTTGCACTTCCGGAACTGTTAAAATCATAACAATAAGAGGAGAAATGCTGTTTTGGCGTTTGAATGCTGATTATCTGAAATAACTTTAGTCTGGGCCAATGACCACATAATGAAGGAATGTGTAAGCAGTGAAAATGGTGTCCTCGATAAATGAAGGTGCTTATCTCGCCTTTGCATGATTATTCGGGTACACTCAACACTTACAAGAACTCTATTTTAGTCACAGCATAGTGCTGACCGTTAAAACCGAGCTCAAAACGCAGCTTATTCGGGATGTCTATATGAAGCGTTGACGTCTCTTTTATTTCTGGATCACCAGTCTGCTTATGAATAGTGGAAATACTATGAACTCGAGTCAAAGAAGTCAGATCGCCAGTCCAGTCCAACACTGAAAGCATCAGCTTTTTATCGATTTTCAGCTTGCCCTTTTTATCGAATAAAAGGGATATGTCATCGCCTACCAGCTCTTTCAATGCCTTTTCATCAGAAATCCGAATCGCCGCAATCACACCTTTGATGTATGAATCACAGTACTTTGAGTCTGCTCGAGAAATATAGTATTTCATTAAATCAGTCTGTCCACCTTTATAAACCAAGGTTTTAACCTCAATCTGTCCATCTATTTCAATTTCAAGTGGGTTGATCGCCTCTATAAGTGGCACTGTGAAAAAGGTACTGTCCTGAGTGTAATGTCCTGTTCCGACATTTTTAGGCGTGTATGAACTCAACTTCCCGGCTGCTTCATCTCTGTACACCAGCTCAGCGATCTGGGCCGGGTAAAGCTTTGCTGTTACCCTATGTCTTCCTGAAAGAGCGATTGTAAAATTCTTTCCGGCAAATTGACGTGCAGCAATATTCAAAGTAACAGGATCTGCTCCATCCTTCATGGGAAAAACCACCGGTCCAGACAAGAACTGGTTTTCCATAATAGGCTTTTCCAATAGCTGATTTGAGGGGTTAATGGGAAGATGAGAGCCTATCATGACCAATGGATCCACGTCGATCCACTTCATATCGATGTGTTCACCGTTATCTGCCCATGTAACATCGTAGAGTCTTTTCTTACCTTCAATCTCCGCAATATTCCAGGCATGGTAACCACCTAAAAAGCCAAGTTGACCGAAGCCTTGTTTGGTGTACCCACTAATGTCCTCTGCCTGTATCCCGGCTAATTCGCACAACTCGGCGAATGTGTATGCATAGCCTGCGCAAACGGCCACACGGTTCTGACCTGCCAAAATACTTCTAGTATCATTTTGTCGATTAGCATACTTGTCAGTGTCAAGTCCGATATAATCATATTCTACAGAACCAACGAGCAATTGGATGATGGACATGACCTTTTCGGTTTCCGTTCGTTTACCCGTGATTATATAATCGACAAGCCGCTTTAGATCGATCTGTTCTGCTGCCTCATTATTGTTTACGACTTCATTCGTATTTAGACAAATGAAAAACGGCTTAAAATATTTCTGATTCTTTGTTCTGCGAAAAGCCTCGTTTTGTTTGCGAAACTTCAAATCTAAAAAGCTCTTGTAAAGCTTACCATTGAAAAAGAAAGTACCGAATTTGAATTTTCCAGAAAATATCTTCCGCTCCGGAACATGGAATGTTATTTTGGACTTTCTGATCTCATAACTCCCGAGCTGACGTTCTACTTCTTCTCGCCCATCAGATTTTATGGCGTAGCGCAGATGCTCATAAGTTCCTTCTCCATAAATGCGCAGAAGTTCAGTACTTTTTGAATTGGAAGCGATCTCAAATACCTTGTCGATCTTTCCTTCGACATACATCCATTCAGTCTTCTCTTTGGCGGACAGATTCATCCCGAACGCTGTCAGCACCACAAACAGGCATACTCTTCTCATTGTACATGTTTTTGGGTGTTAAGGCGTAGGAATGCTTCATAAAAGAGGGATAATTTTCTACTAAAATGCTATTCAAATGAAAAAGTAACAGCTGTCCATCAAAATGCTGTTTTACCTAAAAAATGATATTTTTGAATGACAATCACACCCACTATGAAAAGGACTGTAAATTTTCTACCAAAGATTTTTTTGATTTTTTCTTTGATTGCCCTTGGATCTTGTGCAACTGAAGAAAAAGAGGAGGAAACTGTGAGATACAGAACACCAAGTAGATCTGAAATTTCAGATATGGAAAAGAGAGCTAAGGATAAACTCTCAACTGAAGGAAAAAATGCCTCAACGACCCATTTCTACGACATAGGAAAGAACTATGCGATTTATGCCTGTGAGACTTCTCCAAGCGCTGACAGTTATGGGGACGGCTGTGAAATCATGCTTTATGTCTTTCACTGTGTTGATAATGTTTGGGAGTTGATTGGTAGCAATATTAATCTAGGCCAAAGTGGTGCTTATGGCGGCTGTGAATTTACTCGTGAAGATGTAACATTCTTTACAGAGGGTAAAAATGTTGTGGGTTCATTTTACACTACAGAGTCTCATCGGGGAGAAACTCACTCTATTGTTGCCCTATTTTCAATTGATAAAAACGACATTCATTTTAGCGACGCAATTGAAGTTGAGGCGGATAATAGTGGCAATATAGTTGATGAAAATGATCCAACCTTTACCAGCTGGAAAAGTGAATTTAACTTCGAAGGAGAAAAAGTCCCAGAGTTTCACTTAGTCTCAACCGGAATTAGATCAGGTGAAAAATACAATCAAGTCAGACATTTCGTACTGGAAGGGAAGACTTTTAAGGAAAAGAGCAAGAAGTAAAGAATAAGAACGGTCCTCAATAATCTGTGAGATAATCGTTCATGTCGTGCTGAACAAAAACTCAACCAGGGTTATTATGCAGACTTTTTCCCCTTCGGTTTCGGTTTATACGCCTCCTCGTACTTACTGATCCAATCCTCAGCACTCATCTTGCCCATCAACTGCCCGATCAGATCATAGGGGATATCATCCAATTTCTTGAAACGGATGCAGGACTTACCCATATCCAGTTTCTGCTTGCTGTGCTTGGGATACTCCGCCACGAACCAATCGAGCAACAGTGGATCCGAATAGATCCCCATGTGGTAGAAGTTGATCGATCCTTTCTGAGAAGCCAAACCTGCAAAAGGTAGTGGCTCACTCGGTTTGCAATGATAACCCGCCGGATAGAGTGTATGCGGGATTACATAGCCTAAGCCTCCGTAACTTATCGCAGGTTCAAAGCCTTTGGGTAAATTCTTTACGATGATCTCATGCAGTTTATTAAATGGACCCATCCTGTCTTCAGGAAGGTTGGCTAGAATCTCTTGGACGGTTGTTCCGTTGGGTTTCATGATTAAGGTATTTTAAAACAATCAATTAAGTATTCTGAATCTGGTCTATGTCAATGGATTTTAATATGTATAACCCCTTTTACCCACTTCGCCATCTTGTAATTATAAACATGAAACAATTAGGGTAACCTTCTATTTTTAATATTCCTGACTACTCAGGAACACTCCAACCCGGATTTATATAATCCAAGACGTACGCATCAATCAGTTTTCCAGTTTCAACATTTCCTTCTTCAAATCCACGGTATTCATATTCCTTAACCTTGCGCCAGCCAAGTTGAAGGGTGAATTGTGTCTCAGTTGGTTTTCCGTTTCGCCACCAGGTCCCTGCGAACTCATCCATAGTTCCCTCTCTGAACTCCCAGTTATAGTAAGAAAATTGAAATTCCTCACCCGTTACCGGATCTATAAAATCAATATAATATCCTGCATCTCCTTCTTCTATACTTTTCAAGATCAAAGACATATGGATTGGAATTTCGTGCCCTGAATAAAATTTCCTTTTTTCATTTAATGTCCAGTATTCAGCATTGATCAAGTAGGGTACAATTTCTGAAAGCGGAAATGTGATCTCCAGTCGGTCATTTACCTGTTCATACATGTATTGCTCAAGATAGAAGGTCACCTTATCGAACTCAATAAAGAAATAAATCAACTCATCTGCTTTTGGCTTCATAGGGAATGAATACGTCACGATCTGTCCTTTCGGCACACCTTGTTTCAGTAATTCTTCCTGAGCTATTTTATTCAATTTACTCTCCAGTTCAGGTCGTTTATCATTGAATAATAATCCTGCAGGGAGATCGTCGTCCATTCCTGTAAGTCGGTATTGAAAACTATATAGTCTGGAAGGATACGTTTCATTTTCCCCTTCTTGAGAATTGATAAGCTCAAGACCATTGAACACGGACCTTTTATTGAGGATTGGTTCCCCTTCTAAAAGTGTTTCGATAGAAGCCTCAGTTTGTGCTCCTAAACACCCCTTGCTAGCTGTAAGTTTCTCCTTTAAATTGTTTAACTCCTTGTCTTTTGCTAACAGATCCTTCGTCAATGCCTCATTCTGTAGTTGAAGTTTGTTTTGGAGCTCGAGTGCCACTGAACATTGTTTATTCAGTTTTTCAATCTGTGTGTGTTGATACACATTTAACTCGTATAAGCTATCCCTTTGACGCTGCAAAATCTCTATCTGATCTTTTTTTGATTGGGCAAAAAGGCCTAACTGAACAAATAGAGTTATCAGGAGAATAAATCTGGGCATTGATCTTTGTTATGATGAAATAGTAAAAATCACAATTAATCAGACAAGAAGCAAACTGATGCTGTCAATAAATAAGATTCAAATGAGGAAAATCAACTTTGAATAGGAAGAAAATTCAAAAAAAGAAGCGTACTAAATGTAATGAATGCGAAGAAAAAAGCCAGAGTTCGTGTTGCCGCTCTCGCTCTCACACTCACTCTGGCTTTTGTACTCGAGGCGGGACTTGAACCCGCACGGGCAAATTGCCCACAGGATTTTAAGTCCGGCGTGTCTACCATTCCACCACTCGAGCATCCTGTGCCTTGGATACAAAAAAGGAGCACGAATGCTCCCTAATCCTTGGAGCGAGAAACGGGATTCGAACCCGCGACCCCGACCTTGGCAAGGTCGTGCTCTACCAACTGAGCTATTCTCGCAAACTTTTTGAAACGCTGCATCGCTTTGCAACGGGGGACAAATGTAATAAGTATTTCAAAAATTCCAAATCGCACTTAAAAAAAATGCGAAGCAGTTTTTTTAAGAAGCTAGATGAGAGACCGTGCCGATGTCCGCTTCGCTCTGATCGGCACTGCGAGAAACGAGACATAATTAATTATCGCACTTCAGTCCTCTCTATAATTGCAGATTTCAATGGAAATTCATTCACGATGATGCACTACTTGAAAATAATGAGACTCCCTCTCTAAAACAAGTCTCGCCTCTCGGTTCTCTTCTCTCACTTCTCGCAGCGCAGCGGTCTCTTCTCTCTCAGCACATCGGTCTCTTTTACCCTCCCGTCAGCTTCTTGATCTCGTTCAGCTTCATGAGTGCCTCAACCGGCGTCAGCGTATTGATATCGATCGTAACCAACTCTTCACGGATCTGCTCCAGCACCGGATCGTTCAATTGAAAGAAACTCAACTGCATTGGTGAATCGGACTCTTTCTTCTTTTTGTTGCTCGATTTTCCGGACGCACTTCCTTTAACTTCCATTTCGTGACTGGCTTCGAGTTGCTTCAGAATATCCTCAGCACGACTCAATACCTGTGTTGGCATTCCTGCCAGACGAGCCACATGGATCCCAAATGAGTGCTCACTTCCTCCCGGAACCAGCTTGCGCATGAAAAGGATCTTTGTTCCGGTCTCTTTCACCGATACGTTGTAGTTATGGATCCGCTCGAACTTGGAGCTCATCTCATTCAATTCATGGTAATGCGTCGCAAAAAGTGTTTTTGCCTTGAACTTCGGATGCTCATGTAAATATTCCGCGATCGACCAGGCAATGGAGATCCCGTCATAGGTGCTGGTTCCGCGACCGATCTCATCCAAAAGGATCAGGCTTCGATCTGAAAGGTTGTTCAGGATGCTCGCCGTTTCGTTCATTTCAACCATGAAGGTCGATTCACCGGAAGAAATGTTGTCCGAAGCACCGACACGAGTGAAGACCTTGTCCAACAGGCCCAGTTCGGCTTTCTCAGCCGGAACAAAGCTTCCCATCTGCGCCATGAGGCAGATCAGCGCAGTCTGACGAAGGATCGCACTTTTACCACTCATGTTCGGTCCGGTGATCATAATGATCTGCTGTCCATCCCTGTCCAGGAGAACATCATTCGCAATGTATTCCTCCCCATCCTTCATCAACTGTTCGATCACCGGGTGACGCCCATTCGTGATCTTTATCGCGTATCCGGAATTGATCTCAGGCGCCCGGTAATTATTATCCAATGCAACAGTAGCAAATGACATCAGGCAATCGAGCTGCGCGATTAGATAGGCATTATGTTGTAAAGGCTGAATATAATCCGCCATGGAGAACACAAGGTCCTGGAAAAGTCTCGATTCGATCACATGGATATTCTCTTCCGCACTCAGGATCTTGGTTTCGTATTCCTTTAGTTCCTCTGTGATGTAGCGCTCTGCATTCACCAGCGTCTGCTTTCGGATCCATTCTTCCGGAACCTTATCACGGTGCGTGTGCGTCACCTCCAGGTAATAACCGAAGACATTGTTAAATGCGATCTTCAAGCTTTGGATCCCCGTGCGTTCCACTTCCCGCTGACGCATGGATTCCAGATAATCTTTCCCGTTGTGCATGATCTCGCGCAGCTCATCCAGCTCCTGATTACAGCCTTCTCTGATCACCGGCCCTTTGCCAACCTGAATGGCAGGCTCATCACTTAAGGTGGTGTCTATCAGGTTGACCAATGCTTCGCAGGCGTTCAACTGATCGGCTATCTTTAGGAGAAGGTTTCCCTTCACCCCTTTCAGGATGGCTTTCAACGGTTCGATCTGCTGTAAGGTACGCTTGAGTTGGATCACCTCTTTAGGGTTCACTTTACCTACAGCCACTTTCGAGATCAATCGCTCGATATCACCGATCTCTTTCAGGCGTTCGCCAAGTTCATAAAGTACTTCTTCTTTTCCGGCCAGATGTCCAACTGCATCCAGTCTTTCCCTGATCGGCAGTTCATCTTTCAGTGGTAAAAGCACCCAACGTTTCATGAGACGACCTCCCATTGGAGTAAGGGTTCCATCCAGGATATCCAGCAGGGTTGTGGCCCGCTCGTTCATAGAACTCACCAGTTCCAGATTTCGGATCGTAAAACGGTCCAACCAGACATAGCGCTCCTCCTCGATCCTTGAAAGAGCTGTAATATGTCCGAGTCGGTTGTGTTGATTTTCCGAAAGGTAGTGGAGTATTACCCCTGCCGCGATGATCCCTGACGTTAATTCGTCTACCCCGAAACCTTTCAATGAAGCGGTTCCAAAATGACGGTTAAGGATATCCCGTGTAAAATCTTCCGTGAACACCCAGTCTTCGAGTCGGAAGGTTGAGCATTTATCGTTCAGCAGTTCCTGAACCTCCTTGGTCTTGTTCTTTTGGAAAAGAACTTCCGAAGGCTCAAAACCCTGGATCAGTTTTTCAATATGCTCACGATCGCCCTGGGCCAGCATGAATTCACCGGTTGACACGTCAAGGAAGGAGATCCCCCACTGTTGTTTATCCTGATGAATGGCACACAGGAAGTTGTTCTTCTTTTGTTCCAGCACCTGATCGTTAAAGGAAACTCCCGGCGTCAGCAATTCGGTAACACCACGCTTAACGATAGTTTTAGTCATTTTGGGATCCTCCAACTGCTCGCAGATGGCCACGCGCTGCCCTGCTCTGACCAACTTCGGTAGATAGGTATCCAGTGAATGATGAGGAAAACCGGCAAGTTCGATCTCTGAGGCGGTACCGTTTCCCCTTTTTGTCAGGATGATACCAAGGATACGGGAAGTGATCACGGCATCCTCCCCGAAGGTTTCATAGAAATCCCCGACTCTGAAAAGCAGCAAAGCCTGCGGATGGCGGGCCTTGATCTGATTATACTGCTTCATCAGAGGAGTTTCACTGCTGCTCTTTTCCCCTTTATCCTTTGACAAACCTCTAGATTTTGAACTTTGAAGTCGTAAATTTAGGCCCACGGATCGAGTGGACAAAAATTCGTCGGCTCATCTTATCAACAATATGAACAGAAAGCTCAAATTATGGGAACTGGAGCGCGTCTCCGAAGAAGAGTTCAAACAACAGGAGAAGTTCCCATTGACTGTTGTGCTCGATGATATTCGCAGCTTGAACAATATTGGTTCCTTCTTCCGAACAGCCGACGCCTTCAATGTGCAGAAGATCTACCTCTGTGGGATCACTGCCCAGCCACCTCACCGCGATATCCAGAAAACAGCCCTCGGTGCAACGGAAACCATCGCATGGGAATACCGCCAATCCATCACCGAACTGATCGCCGAATTAAAAACACAGGGGTTGACCATTTGTGTAGTGGAACAAGCCGAACACACGACCCTTTTACAGCATATTGACCAGCTGAAAGGAAAGGGATTCGTACTCGTCTTCGGTAACGAAGTCGACGGTGTGGCACAGGAAGCCATTGATCTCGCTGATCACATAATTGAGATCCCGCAGTTCGGCACAAAGCACAGCCTGAATGTTTCTGTGTGCGCCGGTGTAGTCTTATGGGAATTCGCTAAACGCTGCTTCCAAAATACCTAATTCACACATTCAATTAAGTTTACACAGGGCTTTAACATTTGAAATACCAGGACCGAGAGAACATCTGTTTAGAGTAGAGACTAATTGGTCGCATTATTTTTGAATGAAGTGGAACGAATTGAAATGCCGGCACCATGAAGAAGCTCGAAGCATAAGCGGAGAGATCCCTGAAATGGTGGCATTTTCAAGAGTGTAATCTACATTTAAAAATACAGCGACGAGTTTTCTTTTGTTTCTTTTCTTTTGAGGAAAAAGAAAAGAAAAGGAAGAACCTGGACTAAGTCAATGAGTCTTTTTCATTCAACTTCACAGATTAAATGTTAAGAAACAAACAAAACAAAACGGTAGTTGTTAGGGTACTAATCATAACTTTGCAGCGGTTTAAAGGAACCATTACAACATGATCCAAACAGACATTATCATTATCGGAGCAGGCCCCGTTGGACTGTTCACCGTATTTGAAGCAGGACTTCTCAAGCTCAGATGCCATTTGATCGACTCACTTCCTCAACCGGGTGGACAGTGTTCAGAGATCTATCCGAAAAAACCGATCTATGATATCCCGGGCTTTCCGAGCATTTTGGCCGGGGAACTGATCGATAACCTGATGGAACAGGCTGCACCTTTTAAGCCGGGATTCACCTTGGGAGAGGCGGCGATGACGATCGATAAGGACGAAGAAGGACACTTCATCGTGACAACCGTAAAAGGAACCAAACACAAAGCTCCTATCGTTATGATCGCCGGAGGACTGGGAGTCTTTGAACCGAGAAAACCACCTATCAATAATATCGAAGAGTACGAGGACAAAGGTGTGGAATACATCATAAAGGACCCGGAATTCTACCGCGGTAAGCGCTGTGTGATCGCCGGAGGAGGTGATTCAGCGCTCGACTGGTCCATCTTCCTGACCGAAAAGAACATTGCCAGCGAAGTAGTGCTGGTTCACCGCAGCAGCTCATTCAGAGGACACCTTGATTCGGTTCAACGTGTGATCGACCTGGCAGGCGAAGGAAAGATCCGTCTCATTACAGAAGCTGAAGTTACGGCGATCAATGGAACAGGAACGGTGGAAAGCGTGGTTGTGACACATCAGAAGGATGGTGACATCGTCGTAGATACTGACCATTTCATTCCACTGTTCGGATTAAAGCCAACACTGGGACCAATTGCAGACTGGGGTCTGGAGATCGAGAAGAATGCCATCAAGGTAGATACACTCGACTATTCAACGAACATTCCGGGGATCTACGCCATTGGCGACGTGAATACCTATGAGAACAAGCTCAAGCTTATCCTTTGTGGTTTCCATGAGGGAACTATAGCGGTTCAGTCGGCATTCGCACGTATCTACCCGGACAAGAAGAATATACTTAAGTATACAACGGTAAACGGGGTTCAGGGATTCTAGTTGGAACAAAGAGCAAGGAACAAAGAACAAAGACAGAATTCTAGTGAGTGCAACGAACCTCTGTGTACTATGTTGCTATGTGGTAAAACTCTCTCTGTTCCTTCCGTTTTTCTGTGGTAAAATTGGATAAGCTATGAAATCAGTAACCGTACACGAACTCAAACAAATGATCGACAGCAAGGAAGACTTCCAGCTGATCGACGTACGCGAACCCTTTGAAACAGAGATCTGCTCTATGGGCGCCACCCTTATTCCACTTGCAGAGATACCGACCAGATTCAATGAGATCGCAAAGGATAAAAAAGTGGTAATTCACTGCCGCTCAGGAGCAAGAAGTGCGAATGCCATCGGATTTTTGGAACAACAGCACGGATTTACTAACTTGTACAACCTAACCGGCGGGATCCTGGCCTGGGCCAATGAAATAGACCCGGACATGGATACTTACTAAGAGTACATGAACAGAAGAACGATCAATGCAGTGGTTATCCTGGGAATCCTTTCCCTCGCAAGCATCATGTTCGTTCAGTTCATCTGGATCCGGAAAACGATCGCTATTCAGCAGAAGAATGTAACGATCCAAAAGCGAGAAGACAGTCTGAATCTGGCACAGTTCCATGAGAACGTCAACCTTGCACTTAGAAACATCCTGATGGATATTTCGATCGAAAAAGGTGACAGTTCAGACCTTTATGGGGCTGTCAAGCAGATCAGCAACGATTCCTACACGGTCGATATCAACGAAGAGTTGCATCCTTTCTATCTCGAAAATCTGCTCCGTAGGGAGTTTTATGCCCAGAACATCAGGCAGGATTTCCAATACGGGATCTACGACTGCTTCACCGATTCGATCGTCTTCGGAAACCTCATCAAGTACAAAGGGGACACCGTCTACATTCAGAAAACCGATACCGTACCTGAACAAACCTACGCCAACCTGAAGTGGAAAAACGACGGACATTACTTTACCGTCTTTTTCCCGACCATGAACAACAACGACCTCAAAGCTGAAACGGACAGCATGTCACCTTACCTCTATGTAACGATCATCATCGTGCTGATCATGGTCTTCTTTGGGTATTCCCTCAATATTATCATCCGGCAGAAACGACTATCGGAGATCAAAACCGACTTTATTAATAACATGACGCATGAGCTTAAAACACCGATCTCAACCATCGGTCTATCGAGTGAAATGCTCATGAGGGGTGATTTCTCACAGGAACCTGACAAACTGAGACGCTATGCTGGAATCATCTACAAAGAGAACAAACGACTCGAGCACCAGGTAGAACGTGTACTCAATGTCGCTAAGATGGACAAGGAGCAGTTGGTATTGAAAAAAGAAAGTATCGATCTGCACGAACTTCTGGAAGAAGCCAAGGAAAATTTCGAGATCAATCAGCTCGAACAAGGAGGTACGATCGAACTCAAACTGGAAGCATCAAACGGTGTCCTTACAGCCGATCCGGTACATATCACCAATGTGATCTATAATCTTCTTGATAATGCCGTAAAATATTGTGATCAGGTCCCTCAGGTAGTCCTGAGCACCAGGGATGACCGCAAAGGAATCGTATTCGAGATCACGGACAATGGGATCGGGATCCGCAAGGAAGATCAGAAGATGATCTTTGATAAATTCTATCGCGTACCGACCGGAAACTTACACAATGTAAAGGGATTCGGATTAGGATTGTATTACGTGAAACTGATCATTGAAGCCCACGGGGGCAAACTCGACGTCAAAAGCTCTCCGGGTAAAGGAACAACTTTTACTATCCTTCTTCCTCGCTAAAGCAAGTTCGGAAGATCAATCCTTCACTTTATAAAGCATCGCACTGGGCTGAGGATACAGTCCGTCTCGGGAAATGCGTTTTCCTTGTTTGTATACCACTACGCGCTCACCGGCTAGTCTCCCCGGGATCTTACAATCGAGCACAACATACTTCTTCGCTTCAAAAAGCACAGTATATGGACCTTTCAGGGCCCTCCTTCCAATTGTAAAAGAAACGCTGTCTGCATCGATATCTACGGTGATCGGCGCCTTTTCAATATCCACCAGATCCTCACCTGTATCCAGCTTGAATGTCGCGATCTCACCTTTGTAGGCGCCAAAGAACTTCTTCTTCAGTTCAACAGGCTCCTGACCTAAGAGTGTCGGACTCAGCACAAGTAAAACAACTGCAGACATCAATTTCATACTTCAAATATAAAAAAAGAAGGGTAGAGTGCGGTGAAGTCCGTTCGGGTCATCTGAAACCAGTTAAAAAAAATCTATGAAATACCGGGAACTTTTCGGCCCGCGCTCCGTACAACACAAGCCCTTTAAATACATTAAAGGCACTCAAGGAAAGATGATCCTGAAGAACCGTTACATACCGTATCTTCTTTTTTTTCTGATCGCCATTATCGCGTTCTGGCAGCTCGTGTTCTTCAAACGCCCGCCTGTATACGACATGGTGGATTGTTTTTACCCTTGGAGATTCCATATCGGTGAGTGCCTCCGGAACGGAATCTTTCCCTTTTGGGACCCCTATCAGGACCTCGGCTATCCTGAATTTGCCAATCCTTCCTCGGGTGTCTGGTACCCTATGGTCTGGCTGATAGGCAGCACGGTCGGTTACAATCTGTACACCATAAGCCTGGAATTCGTCGTACATGTTTTCTTCGCCGGTGTCGGGATGTACCTTCTCGCTCAGACCCTGAAAATGGCCCGGCCGATAGCGGTCATTGCAGCAGTCTCATACATGCTGTGCGGGGTTTTCATCGGCAATGCACAACATTTACCCTATGTGATCGGAGCAGCATGGCTTCCTTTTGTCTTGCATTTTTATTTCCGAATGATCTACAGACCTTTCTGGTCGAATGCCATCTATGCAGGATTCTTCCTGTTCCTGATGATAACCGGAGGATATCCCGCCATGGTGATCATCCTCTTCTACTTCTTTGCCTTTACTTCGCTGTTCTACCTTATCAGATCCATCAAGGACCGACAGCGTTTCGTATTCTCGGATCTGCTATTCCGTCACGCTGCCTTAGTACTCACCACTCTGGTCTTCTCCGCAGGGATGATGGTTTCCATCTGGCAGGTGAGTCCTTATTTGTCGCGAATCGACGGTGGATTCACATTGGAACAAGCCTTGTTCTCCCCTTTCGGTCCAAAGGCCTTCATATCTTTTATTCTACCTTATAGTACCACCCATTTCCCGGAGACCTTTAACGGCGATATCTCAATGATCAACGGTTACTTCGGTTTCTTGCTGTTCATTCTCCTGTTTGCCGGATTGTTTACCAAGAAAAGCATTGAACTGAAGATCCTACTCATTCTCGGGATCGTCTCACTCACCGCTGCGGTGGGGGATGCACTGCCGGTCAGAAAACTGCTTTTCGATTACGTACCCATGATGAATGTCTTTCGATTTCCGGCGGTATTCAGGACCTTCGTGATCCTTCCGTTCATTCTGATAGGAGCCAATTACTTAAATAATCTGTACAAGGAAGAGCGCTTTCTCAGCTTGAGAAAATGGTGGATCCCCTTAACCCTCATCGCGCTGTCACTCATCGGATTCCTCTTTTTCCTCCGTTCACAATCGTACCTTGACCTGAAGCACTTTATGGCTATTTCAGTTTTCGGGAATGATAGAACAGGATCCATAGAGCAGCATTTGGCTTTTCAGACACTCATCCAATTGGGATTTGTGTTGCTGCTGTTCCTGGTCATCCGTTTTGTAAAACAGTTCAAGTACCAGTTTCTGATACTCATTGGTCTGATCTCTGCGGATATGCTGATCAGTGCTCATCTGAATGCCCCGTATACAGTCTATAACAGCAGCATCAGCGTAGCACCTCCCTATAATGCCACAGATACGCTTCCGAAGGGATTCCCACCCATGAAGGATATTACGATCGAAGAAGGGGGAAAACTACCCGGACTGGGACAACCCTACTGGCAGAACTTGAATATATTTCACAAGCAGGTGACAGCTGAAGGGTTCAATTCCTTCTCATTCTCCAGTTATGATGGTCTGGAAACAATCTACCCATTCATCTTTCATGAGATGCAGAAAAATCACCTCGTATTGTTAACCGATCAG
>Ga0315904_10006271_pt1 | contig 16302 bp, 26 predicted proteins | sample LakEriMetagenome_6_FD_203529 | JGI IMG/M metagenome (GOLD analysis project Ga0315904, IMG submission 203529) | Freshwater fungal communities from buoy surface, Lake Erie, Ohio, United States - Buoy 12 MA120 | ecosystem: Environmental > Aquatic > Freshwater > Lake | place: USA: Lake Erie, Ohio... | reverse complement strand
AGAACCTTCCTTATGGTCTTCCTTCAAAGTTTTAACTTGTGACACTAATGTTTCAAGTTGTTTTTCTGTTAGTATAACGTGTTTCATTTTGATTTTATTTATAAATATCATAGAAAGCAAAAAACCCCCACTTTATGTGAGGGTTAATTTTGGACCGACATAATGTCGGCGACTCCACCATCCTGTCTTTAAGGAGAACTAGGAAAACTCCACGTTTGATGAAACTCTTAAACCATCGATTTCTTTATCATAATACTTTGACATATCAGAGAATATTGGTCTATGGTTAGGGTCTTTACTTTGTTCATCCATATAATTCTTATCCAACACATAACCATCCGGTTGTCCCCACTCCAAAGCCATTTTAATAAACTCTTCGGTGTTTTGTATTTCACCATATTCATTAACAACTCTACCTGAACGGATGAACTTCAATAGTTCTTCCTTACTGGTATAGAACTTACCATCTTGGAAGTTCCATAGGAATTTCCAACCTGAACTTCTTTTTCCAATATGAATTTTCATATTTTCCAAGAACACATCCCAAGGAGATAGGTTATCAAAACCTCTCTCTACGGTTCTAAACTCACTATAAATGTTTGCCGGTGAGAATATATCAATATCATTAATTTGTTCCACCAGGTCAAGGTATTTGATTCTAACCTCACTTGGTTTTGGTATTCTGTAGTAGTTTGTGCTCATATATTCATTTATTAAAATTGATAACTTAAACCTATTGTACTACCGTTAAATGAATCACCACCCAATTCAAGTCCTACTCTATCTGTAATCATTGCTGTTATATAACCACCAAATAAGAATTTTTTAGGACCTGTTGTTGTTCTATTATATTCAGTTTTACTGTATTGTCCCACACCTAATCTTATTGATAAACATAACGGATTAAATTGAGCCCCTAAAACACCACAAGCGGCGTAATTAGGATTTGTTGATTTATTTTCTCTTGACACTGGTCCGTTAGCCGCAAAAATTTCACCACCAACAATCACTTCACCTTCAAGAGCAAATGTGACACCACCACCAATAGTACCTTTTTCACCCCAAACCATATGACCACTAGCAGGATTATACCCTTCAGACATACAGGTAACATTACAACTACTTCTTGTCCCTATCCATTGTGCACAAATTTCTGTGACCGGTAAAAATACAATAATAAATAAGATAAGTTTTTTCATTGTTATAATTATTTAGTAACTAACGCCTCTACTTTACTTCTCATATGGTCCGCCAATGTCATATCAAATGTTGATGTAACAATAACCGAATCCACCAAATATTTGTGTGGAACGTGAATTAAGAAATCACTTCCGTTGAAGAACGTCAAATCGTTTTTCAACTCAAGACAACCCTGAATCATCTTCAAGAATAACTTGAATTGGATTGCATCCACAAATGTTTCACTTAATAGTTTCCCGAACTTCTCGTTCTCAATTCTGATTGTGTAATTTGTTGTAGTCATATGTTTTATTTTTTACAAAGATAATACTTTTTTTTATATAAACAAAAAAAAACCTCAACAAATTTTACTCTGTTGAGGTTTTAAATAAAATCCAACCATAAAGAAAGGGGTTGTTGGCTTGTGAGATTATAAATATACGATAAAATTAAAAAAGTCAATCTTTTTTTAAAATTCTTGTAATTAATCGACATAATTGGTCATTTTCATCATCAAATGGTAGATTTTCAACATCAAAATACCCACATTCGGTGTGTTCATCACCATCGATAGCGTTTTCCAAGTCCGGATTGATTTTCTCATCCGTCTCCATCATAAACACATACATCAACCCTTTAACCTCAGAACCATCACGATTATATCTTTTAACAAATCCTACCAATTTTAAATCATTGTCTAATGTATAATCAGTTTCTTCTTTGAATTCTCTCATAATCCCATCCATCGGATGTTCATCTTTTTCCAAATTACCACCAGGTATACTCCATTGTCCTGGCAAAGTACCTGTTGCATTTCTTTTACATAGTAAAACTTCATCACCACATTTGACAATTACACCGGAATATCGTTTAACTTCTTTCATTTTATACAAAATTGGATATTTATAAATATGACTATAAGTATAAATAAAAATAAATTCAATGTCAAAACAGTTTTTTCCCAAAAACATACTCAAAATGGTATGATGGGTAAAAAATTTGACGATAATTTTAATGGAATGTTATTCTTAATGTCTGACGGTCCTCACTGTTTTTGGATGAAAAATTGTATAATACCTTTGGATATAATTTTTATTAAAGACAATGTAATATCTAAAATATTTAATAATTGCCCCCCTTGTAAAACAAAAGACTGCAAGAACTATTGTTCTGAAGGTGATATGATACTAGAACTACAAGGTGGTACCTGTAAACAATTAGGTATTAAATCCGGCAACAAAATAATTAGCGACCTTGACTAATTATATTGCAGCTTTAATAGCGTTACCAAACATACCTTTAAGTGCGTCACCAATAAAATCTCCACTCATTGATGGTGATGATGATGGTACCATTGGTGGTGGAGTAGGTGTCGTTGGTTGATTAAACACTGAACCAAAATCATCAGCCCAAGCTTTTTGACCTTCAGGTGTTTTATTAAATTCCCCAACTTTTTCCTCTAAATCTGTAAATTTTTGCATCAATTCTTCCGGTCCAACAAAATTGGCGATACCTAAAAAGTCTAATAATCTTAAATACCATTTAGTTCTACCCATTAAAGAACGTGTTGCTCTATTACCAAATAATCTTGGTACACCTCCACGAACTTTTGACATAAATGAAGCATCAGCCAAACCTTTATTATCCCTAAAACCTCTAAATTCTGTATCTTTTTCAATTTGTTTTATTAACCTTTTTTTCTCAATTGAAGTTAATCCTTTTCCTTCTAATTTTGCCAATTCAGTTGCACGAGTACCCATTTTTGCACCGGCACCTTTGAAAATTTGAACGTATTCTTCAATCACTTTAACTAAACCTCTACCTATAAATGGAACTCTACCAATTAACGCCTTTAACATATTAATTAATTTAGTACCCCACGATGGTGCAGTTTCAACCATTTTGGCAATCGGTCCACCCGCAGTTTTAGCGGTTTCAGCAATCTTAGCAGCATTACCCGTAACCGCCGCCGCTTTGAACGCTTTAGATGCACCACTACCTGTTTTCATTACACCTATCACTGTTTTACCAATCGCATCACCAAGTATTGGTACTGCAGATATAAACGAAAGTAACGCAAATAATTTATCTCCTTGTCTCCAATAACTAATTCCATTGACAATATCAACAACACCTGTTGGGTCAAATATACCTACAATATCACCTAAGGTATTATACCATTTTGATTCTTTAAGTAACTTTGATTTTTCAGGATATGCGGAACGTAAGAATTCAACAACAAAAATCTTGTCTTCTTTAGATAGGTTATCCCATTTTTCTTGAAGTATTTTTTTCTGTTCTTCTTTATAAATCTTAACTACAAGATTTTTTAACTCAGATTCTTTTACAATTTTTTTCATATACTAAAATAAATTACTTATCCAATAAATTGCTTTATCTATAATATCTTGGTTTAATCCTAACTTATGTAACGCGTCGTAAGTATCACCACCAGGAATTCCATCATCTTTAATACGTTCCATTTTTTGGAATTTTTTAAGAGCATTAATCGTTTCATCACCCCATCTAGAATCATCCGCTATTTGGAATAGTTTACCATTAACCATAACTTTCTTCATCTTGAAGTAATCATTAAGAGCTGTTTGTAATTCAAAAACCTCTTGACCACTCAATTGATTTTGTTCTGTAATCAAACCATATTTAGAACGAATATCACTTTTTTCCTCTTCCGAAATTATAAATCTTTTTGCCATAATTGTATTTTTAATTATAAATATCTCAGAAATAAAAAAAGAGGATGTTAATCCTCTTTTAATTCTAACTCTAATTGTTTCCTGTCTTCAATAAACGCATTTACACGTTTTCTTGCTATGTCTGTATAGTTTGGAGATAACTCAATTCCCAACCATCGTCTTCCTAATGTTTCGGCAGCAACCGCTGATGTTCCACTTCCCATAAAGGGGTCAAGAACTATGTCATTCTTATAAGTTAATATCTTAATCGCCTTAACCGGAATGTCCATAGAGAAGGTCGCCTTTGTTAATGATTTGGTATCCGCAAAATATTCCCATCGTCCGAACACCAAGTTCATAAACTCTTTCTTATCTTCAGGTTCATAAACCATCTTGGTTCTAACTTTACCAGTTTCATCAGTAATTTCGGTTGGTGTTCCCACCCATTGAGATTCACCTTTGGTTAATTTTTTAGGTGAATTTTTATAAGCCAATATCACACACTCTTTTGGATTATAAATGTAAGGCTGACTATTACTCATCCAACTACCCCAAGCCGTTTGTCTAACTCTATGAGGACTATCCTCAGTTAAATCAACCATACCAAAAAATTTGAACCCAACTTGTTTCATCATCATCCAAAACTCTGCGTTGAATAATATTCTTCCACCTCTCTCTTGAACGTTCATTTCGATTGGGACATTAATTGCCACACGTCCATCGTCTTTTAATAATCTATATGATTCTGTCAACCAATCTGTTGTAAATTTCCAATATTCGTCCATAGACAAACCATCATCATATACATCATATTTTATGTTTGCGTTGTAGGGAGGTGATGTCACCAAAAGGTCAATACATCCATCCGGTAATGTCTTCATAACCTCAATACAATCACCATTTATAATCTTTCCTGTTTCTATCATATTACTCTTTTAATTGGTATTCCCAACCATCTTCTTTTTTAATTGGTGTTATTTCTAAATCTAAAAACACCGCATTTTGTTCTCCAGCGTATAATCCTAATATATTATAATCGTAAAACTCTTCAGCCTCACTATAAGTCATTAGGTCTCTCTCTTGTAGAATGTTTAATATTTCTCGTTTCGAATATAACATCTTTCTTCCCGGAGAACCAAAGTCCTCCACAATCCCAACGATTGCACCTTCTAATCCATCCAATAGAATCGCACCTTCCGCGTATTCATCAATATCAATCGTAATTTTCATCTATTGTTTCATTATTAACATACAATATTAATTCACCCTCTTGTTCTGTTTTAAGTGTGTATTTAACTTCTGTAATCTTATTCTTAGTAAGACCCACTTTGAAATTCAAGATTTCTTTATTTACCAATTTTTCAAGGTATTCTTTATTTATTTCCATTTTCTAATCTTTCAATTTTACGATTCAAATACCACAATGCTTTCTTCATATCCTGAAGTTCTTTATCAGTGTCTTTCTTACCTGCTCTTGCAACATACTTCACAACGTTGAAGATGTAAGCGTCTTTATCAAGACCCCAAGCTTCACAAACTTTTACGACCTCATACGGATTGTCCTGTCCTCCATAATGTTCAGGGTGATTAACCATTTCTTTACTCATACTAATCTTCTCTATATTCACCTAATAATTCTTCATCCGATAGAATTCCTGAGAATTGCTCTCGTAATTTTGATGTGTCCACATCGTCATACATTGCGTGAATGGTAGTATTCAATTGGTTGGCGAAAGTCAATGTGTCATAGATAACATTAATAACTTTATAAGGATTAGCATTTGAGGATGGTCTTCTATCCTCAAGATAACCTTTCCAAGTTTCACCAACAGATTTAGGAACTCTAATTGACGCTCCTCTATCTGATACACCCCAACTAAATTTATCTATTGATTGTGTTTCAAACTTACCGGTTAATCTTAAATGATTATCGGAACCATAATTTTCAATGTGAAGTTCTTTTCTTGTCTCAAAAGCGTTGAAGATAGATTTGAAATAACTCTCACCACCCTCTTCTCTCATTTTTTTACTTGAGAAGTTTGTGTGTAATCCTGAACCATTCCACTCACCAATTTGAATTGGTTTTGGATGAAGTTCAATTGAGTAACCTCTTTTCTCTACTAGTTTATGTAAAATGTATCTTGACATCCATAAGTCATCAGCCGCAGCTAATTTACCTTTAGAGAATATTTGGTATTCCCATTGTCCTAACGCAACCTCAGCATTGGTTCCCTCAACATTAATTCCCAAATCAAGACAGTAATCCAAATGTTCATCACTTAACTCTCTACCAACGATTTGTCCACCAACACCACAATAGTATTTACCTTGAGGGTCAACACTTCCACCTCTTTCAAACCCTAATACATCTCTGTTGTGTGATGAACGAATAAAATATTCTTGTTCAAATCCAATCCAAAAATCATTATCTTCTTCACCCAATTTACTTCTGTCATTTGTTTCGTGTGGTTTATTATCTTTATCTAACACCTCACATAAAACATAAATCAAAGGAGTACTAGTAATTTTAAGACTCTGATACATTCTAACAGGTTTAAGGTAACAATCTGAAGAGAATCCTTCGGCTTGCATAGTTGAACTACCATCAAAACCCCACGCAGGGATATCACTAATCTCTTTTGGTAGAGTATCAACAACTTTAATTTTACTTCTCAAATTTGGTTCCGGTTTATATCCATCTAACCAAATGTACTCTAATTTTACTTTCATAATTTTACTAAATAATATTTGCCAATTTTTATACTTTTTATATACCCATTTCTAACGGAGAATAATGGTTTTGTCGTAACATTAACACCAACACCATTATTAAATCTAATAGACCAACCTGATGGTGATTTACTATATAATATGGATTTGTCAAATAATTTAATTACCGTTTGACTACAACCACTACCAATATAATATGTTTTTTTAGACAACCACATAGTATCCGTTAGCTAAATTACTTTCTTTAATAAATCCTTCAGATATTAAAATATCTAATTCTTTTTTAGTGTCTTCCTCATTAAGTTTAAGAATATATTTTGAAATGTAGCTAATGTGAATGGGTTGTCTTAATTTATCACCCAATTCTTTGATTTGTTTTTTGTCCATTATGATAATAATTTTTTTACTTTACCTTGTTGATTAATATATGATAATATTTTTCTTTTAAAAATTGGAACCAATGTTTCTTCCAATGGAAATATGTCGTGACATAAAACCTCAAAAATAGGATAGTTAGATTCCTTATTTTTTTCATAGGTTTTAGAAAATTTAGACAATATTTCTGGTATAGTCAAATCTAATTTTTCACCATAATAAATTGCATCCAATGTAGTTTTAGTCTGATTGTTTGATTTGTAAACTTTTTTGGTTGTATATCTCCAAATATACAAAGAAGTTTCTGTTTTGTAGTAAAAAAATCCGGATTTACTATCTAAGTTTGTTTTGTTTTTTTTGACGATAACATCAATGGAATCATACACAATACTCCAAATAGATTTAGCATAATTAAAATAATCGTGAAGTTGTGGTTGGATGGTACGTAGTATCTTATGGTACTCAACAATTTCTTCATCATCCAATACCGGTATATCTTTTACTTTAAGGTCGGAAAAAATTAACTCATCATCGTTTGATGTAAGTTGTCTATCGGTATATAAAATTTTGTTTTGATTTAGTAGTGTTTGTACATTACCTAAATGTAATGAAAGTTCAATAAACATTGGATACACTTCCATCCTTTCAAGATGTTTATTCATCTTTTGGAAATAATCTAATAATACATACTGCTTTTGTTCGGCATCAAGGATTCCCTCAAATAACCAATCGGTATCCATTATGAATTTAACTTTTTTATTTCTTCGTTTCTTTTCCATATTCTTATTACTAAAATATATGAAACTTATTTGAAAAAAGGAATAGTTTTAGTTAGTTCTCATAATATAATATGTAATACCATTAACTTCTTCGCTATCGTAATTACCGTCATAACTATTCATAATACCCCACCCATCAGAATCAACTAAACCTTGAGCAAGTTCATCCTCATCAATATATTCTTTAATATCATAACCAAGATTTTTAAGATAATCTAATGGGTCTCTTCTTACGTCTCTAACAAGTTCCGCAACTTTATTTTCAATCATATCTTCAGTTGGTTCAGTATCAACCTCAATACTATCTAATTCTTCTTGAAGAGCATCAATTTGGTTTTGTATATCCTCCTCATATTCATAATAATTGTCATCATCAGAATCTAATTCAAATTGTTGTTGTTCTAAATCTTCTATTTGAGATTCAAGTTGTTCTATTCTTTGTTCTTGTTCATATGTCAATTGATAATCACTATCACTGAAATAACTATCAGGATAATCTCTAACTTGATAATCATAATCCTCTTCAGCCATATTTACAATAGCATCAACATCTAAATAATCTTCAATAAATGATTCACTAAATCCATCCGCGCCTACCTCATCAATATAACTTTTAGCATAAGCCAATGCAGCATTATCCATCTCTTCTTCAGTCCCAACAGTATATTCTCTATCTTTAAACCCCGGAATTAAAACCTCAAATTGTTGTAAACCATAATGACTATATCTTGGATGAGCATACATCATATAAACATCCACATTATTTTCCTCTAACTCTTCAATTTCTTCTTTTGTTTCTTCAATAGCGTCAAACAATTCAGACACTCTATCACTATCTTCGAGTTCTTCATACTCTCTTTCTAAATCTTGGAGTTTACGACGTAAAACTATTAGTTTTTCTTTATCATCCTCCGATAATGGGTCAATCTCTCCGGTATTAACCAAATTATCAAATAATGCGTGAGCTTTTTCTCCGGTTTCATCACCACGTTCTAACATCCATTCATCACTATCACGAAGAGATTCTTGTTCACCAAGTTTCACATTTAGTTCTTGTTTCTCTCTAATTCGTTCACGAGGTGAATTATAATCAGAAACATATGACTTAACTTTTACACCTTCTATACTAGAAACATTAGTTCTTGAAATATTTAATGTCCCGTCAACATAACCAACATTACCTAAACTATCTGTTGGTGTGCCATCAAGATTTAAGTTCCCGGTTATCCATAATGGTTTACCTTGAAACTTTTTCATTTTAGTTATCGCTTTACCGTGATAACTACCATATCTCATCAACTCAATATATTCCTCCGGACTTATTTTATAATATTCGTCCTCAACTTCTTCTGTAAGTCGTTTGATATATTGCTTCAATTCTTTCTCGTTAAGTTGTATTCGTTTGTTCATACCAATAAATATACAAAATTAATATAAATTATTTACAATTAAAACAAAACTCAGATATTTATTAGTATAAACGTTTAATAATTAAAATTATGGGCTGCGGATGTAAAAACAAAGCGAATCAATCACAACCGGTACAACAGTCGGGACAATCTCAACCTCAGGCTCCGTCTCAGGCTCCACAGCCTAAAACAGCGCCAATTCAAGAGTCAATCCGTAAAGTTGTAGAGAAATATTACAACAAAAAATAATATTTCATTATGTGAAAATTCAAAGGGACTTTATGTCCCTTTTTTTATTTTCTATTTATAAATTAAATTATTTTGACTATCCATTGTTAAAATTTAATAATATGAAATACATTAATGAAAATTCAAACAAAGGGTTAGTGAGCATATTCTCCGACTTCTTAGTTAAAGAGATTAACAAAACACATAACTACGATGTTGTAATAGAAGTAACTGACTGTGGAAAATTCTTTATTGTTAATGGTTTAACAAACAGTGATAAAATCTTGGATATGATTCAAATGAAAGAAGAATTTACCAAAGAATATAAAACCTTGTTAGAAAAATATGGATACACTAATCTAAATATAATTGATTTAATTATGTATGGTCAGGAATTGGAGAAAAAAACAAATTATACTTTTGATTTTTATAACTCAGAAAGACCAATCTATCACAATGACATAATTGTTAATATTCTTGAAATTACCCAACCTAAATTCAATTCCATAACTTACAACAATAGATTGGAATATGAATTGGATTACTCAGAGAATGATACCTCCAATCTACCGTATTTTACATACGCACCATTAAACATTACTTCTGAATTCCCACACGGGTATAGTTTAAGTATGGGGAGACAAGAGTTATACTATTCAGAATACATCTCTAATCAATTATTAGACATCTTACTAACAGACAAGTTAACTTTCAAATATTCGTCCGTTAAAGTGGATGAGGACAATCAAATTGATATTAAATCTAATAGTATATACCCAAATAAAGATATTACCTCTATGGTCTTAGATGTATTTGATTTTGATATGTTGGTATTTAACGATAAGATTAAAGGTTACGATATTATGGAAGATATAACTAACCCATTTGGTGATAAACCTTGGCTAGTTAAAGACAAAGTTAAAGACCTAATACTATTCTAAAAAGAAAGTCCCCTAAATTGGGGACTTTTATTATTTAATAAAATGTTCTTTAATGATTGAGACACCTGACTCAATATCTTCATAATCTCTATCCGGAGCGAATAAATAACTTTTTTCATTCTCCTTATCCGGATTTTCAATAATCATAAATGCCGGTACAAAATCATTTTGAGTTACCTCAACAAACATTTCATACTCATCATTATGTTCAAAGATATCTCTCTCAATAAAATCAATCTTAGATTCTTTTAATTGGTCTTTCATTTGAACACAATACGGACAACCATCCATTGTAAAAACAAACAATAACTTATCCATTGATTAGATTAGTTACTAATTGTTTAATTTGAGATTCCATTTGCATTCCCGGTTGAGAATAAACTTCTTCACCACCTGAGAATGATTTTACAGTCGGAACCGCTCTAACACCCAAAGAAGACGCAAATTCTTGATTAAGTTCCACGTCCATTGTGTATAATTGAACCTCCGAATTTTCTTTTCTATATTCTTCCGATAATTTTTCAAAAGCCGGTTTCATTACTTTGCAGGGTCCGCACCATTTTGCGTGGAAGTCCACAATAAGTTTATCCCCATTTTCAATTTTTTGTTTTAATTCTTCTGTTGTAATTTCCATTCTTAATCTTTTTTTATTGTTAATCGTTTTAATTGTAGTAGAAGATAATCCACTACGTTTTGTTTATCCACCTTTGTTAAAATAAATATCTTAGTATCCGACTTTCGTAAAATCAAAATACCTGTTACATCATATTCATATAATCTATAATTATATAATGATTCGTGTTCATTAGTTAAATAAGAATCAAACCATAGTAAAAGTGATTTGTTAAATAATTTGTCTGCGTCTTCTTTAGACATACTTGGATACACCTCTATAATACTAGGGTAGCTCCTAAACCTTTCTTTAAAGGTATCTATACAATTTTGTGGTATTTCTGTCATATTAAAATCCTATTTCATCATCCAAATTTTGAATCGGGACAATATTATAATTATATGAATTTAATTTCATAATTGAATTGTTTTCCCAACTTAAATAAACACCTTTTTTCTGATTTTTTACAACACCAACATTCCAATCAACTTGTGGTCTGTCATAATATTTGATTTCATAATTAGAAAATACTTTTCTTCCACCAAATTCACCCTCAATTTGTAAGGTATCGAACATTTTCGCATCAACCAATTTTGATATTCTCCCATCCAATTTAACCAAAACATCATCCCAAGAACTATCTAACCTCTGATTAAATTTACCCAAAGTTTGAACTCTATTCAAATTAAATTCAGTAACATCAGTCCAAACCATCGGAATTATATCATATTCAATTGATGCTCTCTCTTCAGTATCACCTTCACCACGTCTCACAGATATTAACAAAGAATTTACACGTTTAATATACGTCTTAACACAATTGTTTTGGAAGAACGACTCATTATTATATCGTTTGGATGTTATTAATACCTCCGGGAAATACGAACCATCTTTGGTTAATATAACCTCGTTGACCTTCTCAACAAAAGTTGGATTGTAGATTCTTGTAAAATCTCCATTAGTATAATGATTATACTTCTCAGACCAATCGTAATGTTCCTGTGAAAATTCATCGTGAGTTTTTGATTTCCATTTAACCGGTTCTAAATTATTTAAGAAAGAATAAAATCTAATGTGGTCAGTAATCGTATGAAAATCAATTAATCTTCTATAATATAATTTATAGATTTCAAAAAAGTTTAATTTTTCAGATTTAGATAAAGTATTAAAAAATATATTATTTTTAGGAAAATGAGTTAAATCCCAAGCACTTAACAATAGATTAATTGTCTCATCCGGTTGATTTAGTATAAATTTTTCACCAAACATTTCACAAGCATTGTTGAAATGATTAGCGTCAACAAACTTATTGATGTTATGTAATGATTTCTTAATCTTATCACCCTTTAAGTTATGAACATTCATTAAGGCATCCACATACTTATACCCACACTTAACCAAATCTTTCTTCTTTGGTTGTGGATAAGCATCAATAAGTTCAAACCAATTGTTTGGGTACTTAATTCCTTGAACATCCAAGTATCGTCTGTAGATTTTTTGTTCCGGTAATAATTCAGGATATTTCTCGGTCCCCGGAATTGAATTAACAAACAACGACACCACTTGATTTACAATCGTTGGGACATCTATTGTTTTTTTCTCATCCGTACTGAAACTATCTCTAACCCACATTCTAATTTTATTTATTGGGTCAGAATTAAATAAAGTTCTTCTGATTCTTTTACGACACTTTCTTTTTAAGTGGTAGTTATCTAATGTACCGGTATATAACGCATTGGTTTTATGGTTGAAAGTAATGAACTTACATTGAGTATTAGTCTTAAACCATTTAGACGCAATTCTTCTTCGTCTGTTATACCAAAATACTTTAAAAGTAATTTTATCACCCTCCTTTGTTACACACATAATTCTGCGTGACATATCTACAGACGCTAATGGATTACCATAATGTTCTATAAATTTTTCTTCTGTCTCGTAGTCGGTTTTATATGTAAAATGACCCCAAGGCGAATTACTACGACAAACACCCATAACCTCACCAAATAAACTAGTTTCTACCGGGTCAGTATCAAATTTAATAGAATTAGTATCGGAGTATTCGTTTACCCGATATTCTTTTCTAGTAAGATTAAATAGTTCTTCTCTCATAATATACAATTAAGTGTACAAATATAATACAATAATTTTAATTATACAAATTAATTAAGAGAAAATTGTCCGAAAGGTGTTTGAATAAAAACCGATTTGATTTTATCTATATCAAATTCTTGGTTTTGAGATTGTTTAAGGTCAACAACAATAGAGATGATTTGTTTCTGAGTTAATGAAACATCCTCTCCGTTATTAAAATTGTCTAATGATTGTAGTTTGACTCTTTCGTAGAAGTCATCCTTTAAAACATCCCCAATCAACTCAATCAAGTCGTTGGGGTTGTTGTTAAAGAAAGTTATAAATTGATTAATGTAGATTTCAACGTCAACATTTTTCATTGTGTAGTTTTTTTAGTTAATACTATGTTAAATAAAAGAATCCCATTCCTTCATCTTCCAATCTATCTTTTAATCCTTGAGGGATTTTAAGATTTGGATTAACATCTTTTAAATTAATGAATGCAAGCAGAGATAATTCTTTAAGACATTCAGGTAAAGATACTAAATCTCTGTTACTTGGTAATGCCAAGAAATTTAAATTCTTTAATTGACAAACAGCATCAGGTAATGTTTTAGCAATATTATTTAACATCAACGCTTCTAAGTTTGTGAATCTACTAATTGATGACGGTACATCCAACGCAATACGTTCTTGACTCTTATTGGTAATTAACAATTTAGTAATTGTATCAGGTAACGAATCAAATAATTCATCAAATCCATATAACGCGATAAATTTACCTGAAGCACTATCCGGATAGTTAATCTCAACGATATCACCACCACCACTTGTTAAACCTTTAGCAAATTGAGGTTTGAAATATTCTTTAAGGTCTGAACCTTCACCATTTAAGAATTCAACTAAATTAATACCTCTATCACGTCTATTCATATATTGATTAGATGGGAAATGGAATTGGTATCTGGTTTTAGGTAAACCTGTTTTCTTACCAAACTCAGTATCAGTGTTAGGTAAAACAACATAATAAGGACCATCTTTGATATAGTGTTCAAAATATGTACCATCAAGTTTTGATGTACACCAATTAGTCTCATCAAATTCATCTCTAGTATCATAATAACCACCGAAATAAGCTCCCGCGTTTTTACCCTCTTGAGTATTTTCATCAATTTTTACAATTGTCCAATTAGGAGTGACAATCTCAATCTTTGAACCCGGATATTGATATGGATTTTCTTTTGTGATTCTTTCTTCTTTATTAGATTTTGAATCTTTAGTTAATTTGAATTCATCAACAGCTAAAGATAAAGTTGCTGGAGTATATTTTGTGATATCTCTTTCCTCTTCAGGTAATCTATTTTTGAATCTCTCAAACTTTAATAAGTCAACATTCATTTTATCCATATCTTCTATGAATAAACGTCTGTATTCTTGAGCAGCTCTCTTATACTCAGGTGTGCCTTGTTCATACTCTAACTTTGGTATGGTATAATTTTTTAACATCCATTGAACGTATTTACCAACCTTAACTTTTGACATATCTTCAAAAGTCGCACCTTCTTTATCAAATCCATTAGGGACTTTAGTATCAGGGTCACCGAATATTATATTCTTTAATGTATCAAAATCCATAATACCTCTTGATGGTTGACCAGGTTGAGTTTTAATTTTTGGATTTGGTTTTACATAAGTATCGTAAACGTGTTGTAGACGAGCGTTCTCAGTTATCAAATTAGATAGTAACGATGTAATCTTCATTTTTAATTGTTTTTATTATAAATATTCGTTTTTTAGAAATAATCCATCAAACCCACTTACTTTTTGTTTGACAGGTACAAAGATAATACTTTTTTTTAATTCTAAAAATTATTTTGAATAGTTCATAATTAAAAGTTCCTCACCCATATTCTGAGTTTTACCCTTTTTAGCCGCAGCCGCTTTAGCAAATTCTTTCTTCTCCCATACAAATTGTCCTTGAGGGAACCAATTGTGTAATTGAGGGAAATCATAATAAGATAAAGAGAACTTCCCTTGAATCCCTTTTAAACAATCTGCCAATCTCTCGTGGTCCGCACTATCAAAGTCGTGGTTGTTGTAATAGTTCTCTGTCTTCCAATATGGGGGGTCAGCATAAACATATGTGGATGGACCGTCATACTTCTGAATAACCGCTTCAAAGTCCATATTCTCTACGTGTGTAATCTTTAAGAAATGTTCCACCCAATCAGGTTTAGATAACTTATCTCTGAATGTAAGATACTTTGATTTGTATTTACCCTTTAGGTCAATGAAGTTACTAGTTTCCGGTTTAGACCCTGAGAATACTTGTGCCAATACATAAGCGTATTTTGCCGCTGTAACATAATCGTAAGGTTGTACGCTGAAATTCTCTTCAAATATTTCAGCTTGGAACCTGATAAATTGTTCTTTGTATATATCCGGTGTTGGAAACTCTCCTCTTTGTTGACAAGGAATATTATTTACTTCTTCCAATAATCTTTCCGGATTTTGAAGACACTGAAATAAATTGTAGTTAAGTGGATTAAAGTCGTTATAAACAACGTTCTTTAAGTTTGGGTACTTAGTTAAGTCCATATTAAAAAATACCCAAAACATACCACTAAAGGGTTCTATGTACGTATTAATGTCTTGAGGTATGAATGGAACAATCCATTTACCTATTTTAGATTTACCCCCAATATATGATAATGCCATAATTTCTTTTTTTTTAAATATAAGAAATAAAAAGTGAAAAAGCAAGTTTCACATTTAAAAAATTTTTATTATATTTTAATAAATTAATATTTATTACTATGGAAACATTTGAAGGACAAATTATTGAAGGGAAAGACGTTATAGATGTGACACCTAAACAACCTGAAGAGAGTTGTAAAAAATGTAAAAATAAAGGTTTAAAATCACATCACATTGTAATGATTGTAACATCCTTTTATATTTTATTTGCAGCAATATACGGTACAATAAAACTAATTAAGGACATTACACATTACTTTGTTCATTAAGACCTATCAAAAACAATAAACTGATTGATATACATATCTCCGTTATTAAACCCTTTGGATTTAACTCTAAGGGGTTTTGAACTATCAAAGTGATTTGGTAGTTTTATCGATATATTACCTTTTGGATGTGGTACTTCTAACGTATCTTTCTTTAATTCATCTAAACTAAAATAAGCGTCATATATTAAATCATCACCATTCTTAGTAAAGTTCTTTTCTGATTGAACTTTAATTCTAATCACTAAATTTCCATACATAC
>Ga0315904_10006266_pt1 | contig 16306 bp, 27 predicted proteins | sample LakEriMetagenome_6_FD_203529 | JGI IMG/M metagenome (GOLD analysis project Ga0315904, IMG submission 203529) | Freshwater fungal communities from buoy surface, Lake Erie, Ohio, United States - Buoy 12 MA120 | ecosystem: Environmental > Aquatic > Freshwater > Lake | place: USA: Lake Erie, Ohio... | reverse complement strand
ATGGGTGGACCGTGGATGTAATTTCTTATATATTTCAAAATATTTATCAAAAAAGTTTGGTAGATTAGAAAAAACAACATATCTTTGTATTGTTAATCTGATTAACACTTGAGTTTCTCCAGAAATGAAGAAAACACGTAGATATCGGCGGTTTCGATATCTGGCAAAACTGCCACCCTCCTAGTGTGTGGGTTTAAAAGTTCTAAAAGGGAGGATTTATTCTCCCTTTTTGTGTATTTATATTTATGAAACTAATAAATGTATTAAAGGAAACAATACTATTAACAGAAAAGTTAAATAGAAAATATAGGTTATTTCCTAATATTACAAAAGACAAAAAAACTGCTAGAGTATTTCAAACGGCTCACCAGAAAGAACACAGAAATGGAGATCAAGAAGAAAATAATAAAGTTTTAGAAAAAATCGCAGATGGTACGTGGAAAACTGGTGCTAACAGTTTAACAATAAGAAAACAAATATTTAGAAATTTAGATAAAATAATAAAAGAGTTTTCCGAGTTTGAAAACCCAAACGATAAAGTAATTTTATTTATTGATAAGTTTAATAACCCAAATTATCCTAAAGAAGAACCAACCTTCATTGAATATGTTCTAACAACAGAAAAAAAAGACGATAAAAATTGGGATTTTGAGATATTAAGTTCCGCACACTCAAAAAACGGCGATTACTTAAGAAGTTTAAATAATGATAAAGTTGTTAGATTAACCGAAGGGTTTATTTACAACTTCGATAAAATCATTTATTTATAAATTAAAAAATCTAATATGAAAGAAAAATTTTTACCCTGGTTTATGTTATTTTGTGCTCTTGGGTTATCTGGGACCGCGGCTTATTATAGTGTTGTTGGTTTATCCGTAGTATTTGTCGGCGTCGCAATCCCAGTAATTATAATGGGAACATTTCTTGAGATTTCTAAAATTGCAATTGCAACATACCTTCACGACAAATGGAAAGAAACCTATGGTGCTCTTAAAATATATATGACAACAGCACTTATAACATTATCTATAATAACATCATTGGGTATCTACGGTTTATTAAGTACTGGCTTCCAGGGTAACATCGCTAAACTTGAAATTAACGAAAAACAAATAAAGAATGTTGAAGTTAAGAAAAAAAGATTTGAAGAAATAAAGACAGAACTAACAAAAGAAAAAACAACACTTGATGGTGACATTACAAAATTAAGAGATGGTCTTTCAACAAACACAACAACTCAGACCGTTGACCAAAAAACAGGTCAGTTAGTTACAAGAGCAAATAACGCAAATAGAAAATCGTTTGAAGGACAATTAAAAGAAGCTCAAACAAGAAGAGACACCATTTCAAAAAAAATTGATAACTACAATGATAGTATAACCAAGCTTGATGTACAAATTCTTGATATGCAGTCACAAGATATTGGTAGTAGTGAACTTGGAGCAATTAAATATGTAAGTGAATTACTTAACTGGAATGTTAAAAGAACTGCAAATCTTTTCATATTGATTTTAATTTTTGTATTTGATCCATTGGCTATTACCTTAGTTATCGCAACAAACCAAGCATTTAAAGGAAAAAGAAAAGACGAGAACACCCCACAAGTACCCCACAACCAACCCCCAACCACCCCCAAAGATACCATACAAGATACAGACCAAGTACCGACCAAGTACCGACCAAGTACCGACCAAGAAGAACCTTTATTTGAAAATATTGATTACTGGATTGATGTTCCAATAGAAACAACAACAACTACAAGTGATATTGGTACCATAAAAAGATTAACATACACTAAAAATGTTTGAAATTCTTGATAAAAAAATTGATAATAAATTTGGTGTTGAAAAAAACAAAATACAGATTGTTTTAACACACACTTCAAGAAACGCTGACGAATATTTAACAGCAATTAGAAATAGACACAACAAAAAATATAACAAGGTTCCGCACTATGTAATAACAAGGGAAGGCATTGTTTTGCAAACAATGGACGATGAAAAATATGGTAAATTATTAAACAACCCAATATATGATAGACAGTCTATTATAATTTCATTAGAAAATCTTGGTTGGTTAGAAAAACAACCATTAAAAAATCATCACATTAACTGGTTGGGAAGTATTTATAAAGAGAAAGTGTTCAGTAAGAAATGGAGAGACTATTTTTTTTGGGAACCATACACTAGAATGCAGTTAGATAGAACTGCCGAATTGTGTATTAAGTTATCAGAAAAATTTAATATCGAACCAATCTGTATTGGACATAATACAAAAACAAATAGATTGGAAACCTTTAGCGGTATAATAACTAAGTCAAATATTGATGAAGAATCAACAGACTTAAGTCCAGCTTTTGATTTTGAATATTTTATAAAACAATTAGACAATGAATAATTACGAAGAAATTAGAAATTTACTTAAAGCCTCAAGAACTATGCTTGGTGGTGAAAAAATGATTAAAGAATCTTATGAAATCAAAAAAAGATATGGTTTGATTTTGGAACAGCCAGAAACTGAAGATGGAAAAATAGATGAGCCAAACAATATTACCAAAAAGGACAACCCTATGGACAGTATCAAAAAAAATATTGAGTATGAAACTGCAGATGAAGGTGAACCTGGTGATGATAAAGAAGAAAAAAAATCTGATAAAAAAAAGGGTTATAGAATTTCTGGTGGTATTCTTTATATCCATGGATTTAGTGAAAAAGATTTACAACTTACAACTGACGATAAACTAGCATTTCAGGAAAGTATGGATGAATTTGTAAATGAAGTTGCCGAAATCGTTGATTTCAACAAGTTAAATTTATACCCAAACAATGTTGAATGGTCTGGAAAAATTACTGAGTATGATTTAGAATTTTTCTTTTCAATAGGTGAAAACAATGGTGTTTATATTAATGGAACAATGATGCAGGTTGATGAAGAATTTTTAAAGATGATGAATAAATTAAAACAGTATTATGAAAAATTCAAAACCAAATGGTCTAAAGTAATTGCAACAAGAAAGAAAACTAAAGAATAATGAAAGAATTTTTTATTAAATATTTTAGGGAAATTCTATTAGTTGTATTAATAGGTTTGGTTGTATTTTTATTAATAAAAGTTTACACACCAGCACCAGATAAAAGTGATTTACTAAAATATAAATTGGACCAACTGGATCAAAAAATTTCAGACTTAAAACAAAAACAAAAACAACTAGATGATTCAATATCTGGGTACAAAAGAAATATTGAAATAATTAATGAAAATATTGAAAATATTAGATCTCAGAAAACAACAATAAATAATTATTATGAAATAAAGGATAGGGAAATACCAAAGTGGTCCAATAAACAAGTTGATAGTGCTTTTAGAGCAAGATATAAATATTAATTATGAAAAACATAATATTTTTTATTTTTCTTACATTTTCATCATTTGTCTTCACTCAAAAGACAAATGTTGATACTTCTATTATTTGTTTTCCAACAGAAATCGGTAAAGAAGTTTTAAAAGATTTGAATGAATTGGATAAATTAAGAAAAACAAATATTTTAGATAAAAAAGAAATTGAAGAATTTGAAAAAAAAGTTAAAGACCAAGATTCAATAATTTCAAAACTAGAAGAAAAAGATAGGAATAATGAAATTTTAGTTAAAAGTACTGAAGAAAAATATAAATTATTAGAAGAAGATAATAATGATTTAAGAAAAGAAATTAAAAATATTAAAATTAAAAACAATATAATAGAAATTGTTTCAGCGGTTATATTTTCGACCATAACATATATTCAATTATTTAAGTAATGGCACTAAGTCAAGGAGATAAAAGGGAAGTTGAATCTTTAATTAAAAAAGAAATGAAAGACTTTCTTGGGTCAAATACTGCAAAACAATTTGAAGATAAGTTAGTTGAAAGAATTACCAAAGAAATGAAAAAAAATGGTAAATTAAACAGTGAAGTTAAAGACTTAATAATCAAATCGTTCAGAGAATTCTATACAATTATGTATCAACAAAGAAGTTTCTGGGAATCTAAATTCAAAGGACTATGAGTGAATCACTTTTATATAAATTTAATGAAGCACTTGGTAATGCGGCAAACGACTACGGCCTTAGAGGTTCTGAAGTTAATAATTTAAAAAAAGAATTTTCAGAAGAAAAAAAAACAGAAAGAAATTCGCCTGAAGATTATTTGATTCATTCTGATGATATGAAAAAAATTTACTTGTTGGTAAAAAATAAAAAACTTTCAGCAAATAAAATTAAAGAAAAAATTAAAGACCACCTAAAAGAACCTAATGAATTAAAAGCATTTCTAAAATCAATATTAGATAATAAAGGTAAAAAAAGTGAAAACAAAGAAGCTATGGGAACTGGTGGTGGATATGCCGCATTAGACAATACACCACTATTCTCAAAAAAAGAATTTAAAGAAGCAACAAGTTCTAGTTCTGTTGGACAGTACGATACTAATAGTTTTCAAGACATTAAAATGAAAGGTAATACACCAAAAGGAAAGGGTAGATCATGGCGTAAAACACAACTACCAGGAGGAAAATTTGTCCAGGTTAAAAAAAAATGTAAAAGATTTCCTTATTGTAATCAAGGAGACATTAAAGCACTTAATATCTGGGGTGAATCAACAACTGAAAAGGTTATTGAAACTATGTCAAAAAAATACGGATTGACTGAAAATGAAATAAAAGAAATTATATCTAAAGAATTTAGGTCAAATCCAAAGTACTAAATATTTATAATAAAAAACAAAATGAGAAACTCTAAAGAATATTTGAAAAGACTGGCAAATAAAATAATTCTAGAAACATTGGAAGACAAAGCTAATGAAGTAATGAAAAAGATAAAATCAAATTCATTTGATTATGTTGGTGAAGGTAACGTTTGTGAGTGCGGTAGTAGAGAATTTTATGAAAGAGAATGTGTTGAATGTGGTGGTGGAATGAAAGGTGATTTTATGGAAGGTAATGTTTGTGAATGTGGTGGTGATATGAGAGAAGGAATGTGTATGGAGTGCGGAAAAATGAAAGATGAAATTTTAGAATATGATTCTAATCAGTATGGTATCGGTGGTATGGAGTTAAAAGAAAAATGGAAAGGTAATGTTAAAGTTAAAAAAACTGGTGAACACGCCGGTAAATCAATTTCAGATATTGATTCAAGAATTAAAGCTTTAAAAGACTTGAGCCAAAGTTACCAAGATAAAGGAGAAAGAGTACCAAAGAAATTAAAAGAAAAAATGTCTGAACTATATTTTGCTAAAAAATCAAAAAAAGGATGGCCTGGTAAAGGAAAAGTTGATGTTGATGAAGAAGTGGAAGAAGGAAATTTATTTAGTGGAGAAAGAGATAAGGCTATTAAAGCGGGTAAATCAAGTTTTAATGTTGATGGTAAAACATACCCAGTTAAAGAAACTTTATATAGATTAGTAGATGGTGATGAAAGTGCTTTATTTACTGAAAATGAAGTTATTGATATTATCGAAAACATTGTTAATGAAGAAAAGAAAAAAGAAAAAGATAACATTAAAAAAGGTGTTACACCAAAAGGGCTTGGTAAATATGAAAAGGTTCACAAAGATTCAGGAAAAGAAAATGAAGACTATTTAAAATCTGTTGCAAAAAAGATGATTGACTACATTAAAGACGGTTCAAAAGGTAAGTATGAAACAAATCCTAAACATTTTCCAAAAGGAAATGGACAATTAGCTAAAATGGATAAAAAAGCTTATGAAATTGATGAAGAAGGTACAGATTTTAATATGGAAATTGGTGGACAAAATATTCCTGATTATGACGGAAAACCACCTAAAAAAGAAACAATTGAAAAACAAATTAAAGGAAGTTCAGATAATGGTAATAATCAAGAATGGGCAAATGCGGATAACACAGGAGTAAACGATAAGTTTGCAGAATATTTTGAATCTGACCAATTAGCAAAATGGAAAGACGAATCATATGGTAGAGTACCAAGTCCCGTTTATGATGAAAAACCTAAAAAACGTAAGAAACGCAAAACAGTTAAGGAAGAATTTGAAAGAATTTCAGAATTAATGAATTATTCAAAAAAGACCCAATAATTTACAAAAGTCATAATTAAACTTATTATTCTCCATAAGAACTATCTTATGGAGAATTTTTTTAATTACCTAACACAACAATTAGAATATAGTGAAGTTGACATCTGGTTCAAAACAAATAACATTGTATTTGAAAAAATGGACCTATTTTATGATTTTACTTATACTCTTGTAACAATTCTTAACGACACTTATTTAGGTGGTATTGTAGAAGACAATGAAAGTAAAGTTGAGATGTCTGATGATGACAACCTAAATCATTTTAATTGGTGTTGGAAAAAAACAATAGAAACATTTGAAAAAGAAAATATTTTAATAAATGACGTAGGCGAACACTATGAATATTTCAAAGACTTCTTCAAAGAAATTTTTTATAATCATCCAGAAGATAAAGTTAAAAAGTCTATACCTGAATTTTTTGTGGATATGTTTGACAGAAAAAAACCTTTTACAAAATCAGACTTAGATGTTATATTAACAATATATAGGTCTATAGATAGTAATATGACCGTTATCTATTGACAATCTAATAATTAGAATTAAATTATATTAATAATAAACTTTTATAATAAAAAAAAATGGAAGAAACGACAATTCAAAAAGTTAAAAATTTAGTTGAATCATTAAGTTTTGATTACGACAAATTTGAAAAAGGAAACAAAACTGCAGGAACTAGAGTTAGAAAAACAGCTCAAGAATTAAAAGACTTAATGCAAGTTTTAAGAAAAGAAGTTCTAGAATCTAGAAAAAATTAATTATGTTAGGAATCAATAGTATTTTTTTATTCCTATTTGTTTTTTCAGTTTTAGGTGTTTTAAGAATTTTAGGTATGTTTATTTTATCACTATTCAATGAACCACCAACTGTATTAACATTTTCTAAGACTGAAATTATTATTTTTGGTATTTTTCTTTCTTATATAATAACTTACTTATTAAATTAAAAATTATGACATTTTATAAAGAACTAGAAAAAGTATTCCCATATATGAAATCAATTAGAAAACTGAAAGGTTATCTTTCTATTGATGTTGAAATTTCACAAAACTGGAAAATACCAAAAAAATTTACAATTGAAGGAAAAGTGGTTGAACAAGAAAATCCGCAACCTAATATGAGGTTAATTTCTTTTGTTTCAGACTTTAATGAACAAGAGGTTTCCAAAACGATAAATAATATAAAATCAATAATTGATTACAATAAGGAGCTTGAAGAAAAAGAAGTTTTATTTATAAATAAAGTTGAAGAATTAAAAAAGATTTTTGAAAAACAAAATCTAGACAAACTACAGACATTAAAATTTGATATAAAAGAATTTAATTTAACAGTAGAAGATGAAGACCAAACAGGAAAACCAGATGGAGTGGTTACAGAATGAAATTAAAAAAGATCAAGAAAGTTTAGAAAAAGAAAAACTAGATTTCATACAACAAATTAAAAAACTAAAAAAAGAAGAACTATTACCAATTAAAAAAGAAAGGATTTCATTATGGCAGAGAATAAAAACAGTTTTGAAAATATCCTAACAAACTTAGCATTGATTGTTGATGGTGTACAAACTTTGTATCCAAAAAGTAAGTCAGTTTTAATTTATGAGTTAAATCAAGATGATTTTAACAATGTAAAATCAAATTTTAGAAATTTAAAAATTGATGATTATGAAATTAAAATTGATATTTCTGGAAGTGAAATTATTTTTATTTTAGAAAATTCTTATAAAATAGAACCTACGGTTGAGGAACCTGCGGTTGAAGAACCAGAAGAAGTTATAAAATTAACAAAATGGGAAAAAATAAAGAATTTATTTACTAGGAAAAAAAGTAGTTGATTTTTTATATAGAATTGATTTTGAAATACCTTTAGACTCCAAAAGAGAATAAAGGTATTTTTTTTGTGGTAATGAGGAGTCTAAAACAATAATACAATCGGTTCTATTTTTTTCTGTTAAATATTTTTGTAAAACTTGAGTAAAACGAAAACAATCTTCATCACACTTTAGTGAAAATAAACTAAACTTATCATCGTCCTGGACAACAATTTTATTGTTTAATTTAGAAATTAATTTAATCGACCCACGCTTCAAGTATTCAGAAATAAATTTATCTATAGAAATTTTTTTATTTTTTGAAATATCATATATTAATTCTTCTATTGAGTAGCTTGAAATTTTAAGAACTTTATAGTCTGGATCATCAATATCAACTTTTACTTGTCTACCTAAATCGTCTTTAATAAAATAAGAATCAAAATTAATTGAATCTTTTTCTAATAGACCAATTTCAAAACTACATAATTTACCATTCTCAACACCCTTATCAAAAACAACTTTGTTGTTTTTAATTTGGTTATCAAAAAATTCTTTTGCCCTTCGATAGGTTTTAAATTTCTTGATTATTTTTTTCCTTTCTTTATTTTTGAATAAAACTATTAGATATTTCATAAAATATTTTTTATCTTTATATAAAAATATCAAAAATAAACAATAAATGAATACTGATTATTATTCTATACTAGGTGTTGAGGAAACTGCAACACAAGATGAAATTAAAAAAGCATATAGAAAGTTAGCAAAAGAAAATCACCCAGATAAAGGAGGTGATGAAGAATTATTTAAACAAATTTCTGTGGCTTACGATATTGTTGGTGATGAAGAAAAAAGACAAAGATATGACATGGAAAGAAAAAATCCATTTGCTGGAATGGGTGGTGAAATGGGAGCTTCTTTTCAAGAAATGTTTAATAATATGTTCAATCAACAAAGACAACCAAGAGCTCACACAACTAACGTAACAATCAAACTTGGAGCTTTAGAGTCATATAAAGGTGATAAGAAAAACATATCATTCAGAAGGAAAGCAAGTTGTGATACTTGTACTGGAACTGGTGGTGATAAAAGGGTCTGCCCAACATGTAATGGGTCCGGACAAATATTAAGACAAATGGGTAACGGAATGTTTATTCAAATGGTATCAACACCATGTAATGGTTGTGGTGGTGTTGGATCTGTATTAGTTAATCCTTGTTTTGTTTGTGCTGGTACTGGCACTAAAGACGAAATAAAAAATGTTGAAATAAAAATTCCACACGGTCTTGACGATGGACAATTTTTAAGACTCCAATCTATGGGTGATTTTAGAAATGGAATTTATGGTGACTTGATTTTACGAATACAATTAGAAAAAGAAAATAACTTTACTAAATATGGGAATAATTTGGTCTATGACGCTTTTTTCGATTTGGAAGACTTAAAAAAAGAATCATTTGAAATCCAACACCCAGATGGACCACTTACTGTAAAATTCCCAAAACAATTTGACACTTCAAAACCATTAAGAGTAAAATCAAAAGGATTTAAATTAGATACGGTTGGTGATTTATTAATAAATCAATTTGTGAAGTTTCATAGAGATTAAAACAAAGAAGATATATCTTGAACTAATCTTATTCCACCATAAACTGCTAATAGTGATATGATAGTTCCTAACGTAAAAACTAATCTTTGTGTTCTAATAACACCTTTGTTTGATTTACAAGCTTGACACCCTACTTTTGTTGCTTCTTTATTCTCCATTTTTTTTATTTTAAAAATAAATCAACTTAATTGACTTATAAACAATAAATACTTAATTTTTTGATGTTTTATAATATTTATAAATAAAATAATTTATGGAGTTAGTTGGACTTTTATCTAAAGTTGTTAAAGAAAACTTGACAACAAAAAAAATACTTTTAGAATATCCTGAATCTACAATTAAAAAACTTGTAGATAAATTTTCTAAACAAACAGATGATACTGAAGATAATATCAGAAAAACAATTGCTGACTTTGAAAGATTTAAAGCTGCATTTGATAACGAAGACAAAGACATATTCAAACATTCGTACGAAAAAATTAAAAGTTTAATTGCCGATAAAGCAACAAAACAAAAAAGTAAAAAAGACCTTGAAGGTATGGTCCAGGACTATCTTGAAAAATGGAGAGGTACCGTACAAGTTGACTTACAATTAACAAAACTTAATATCAAAAAGTTTTTTGAAGTTAAAACACATTTTCCACAACTTAAAGAATTCAAAAGAGAACCAATATCTTACAATCCATCACAATTAAATGAATTGGTTGGTAAGTACTTCTCAAGGTTCAATAACCAAGGAATCAATGAACTTGTCGCTGCTATAACACAAAAATTTCACGAAGAAAATCCTGAAGAAGATGTAATGACAACATTTTTACCTAGAGCAAAAAGATTTGTTAAACACTTCGAATTAATACCACTTAATGCTAAGTTAAGTAAGTTTATGAACTTTGAAGAGTTTGAACATATTGTTGATGGTTATACACCAATGGAAGAAAGCGAATATACTGTTCCAGAAATTGATTTAAGTGATGTTAATATTCCTTATGAAGATGATGATGTGTTAATATTTGCACCAGATCAAAAACATAAGTGTATTAATATTAGAAAAAAACATGCGCCAGATAGAAGATGGTGTACATCTTGGGAAGGATCTGGAAACTATTACTACAATTATAGATTGAACCAAAACCTTACTTTATATTATATTATTAATAAAAATTTACCATCACATGATTTAAATTACGCTACTGTAGTTTTAGTTGATAGATATGGTGATATGAGACTTGCAGATGGTTCTAACTCTGGAAGATATGCTGGTAGTACAGTAATTCCTTGGAGTGAAATAACTAAAAAAGTTCCAGTTTTAGATGGTAAAAAACAATATTTAGAAGCAAAACCATACACAGATGAAGACCAAGCTAAATTACAAAGATATAAAAGTTACAGTTTAAGAACTACTGATCCTATCGCTGAACTTGGAAGTGAAGAAGAAGTTGAGTTATGGATGGAACTTAGAAGTCCTGACTTTAGCCATATGAATCAAGGTGATGAAATATTTGGAAATCTACCAGAAGAATTACAAAAGAAATATATTGGTTTAGGTAACGAATTAACTGCTGGAATGGTTAGAAAATTATCACCAAGTGGTATGTCTTATTATGTTTCTAAAAAGAAAGAAAAATTACTACAAAAAACTTTAAAAGATCTTTCAGAAAATGACATGGAAGTTATTTTGAGTAAAGAAATGAGACCATATTTAAGAAGTCTTAAAGAAAAATATAGAAGTGAACTTGCAACAGATTTTAAACCTAATTTTGTTGGAATTAATTATCCAAGTGATGCAAACGCCAAGTATGCCAGAATGTTTGGTTTAGAAGAACTATTTGATTTAATTCCAGACGACACAAGATTCTTACAGATTGAAAACAAATCTAAAGATAAGGTAATTTTAAAAATACCTGCAAGTATTAGTAAATTTACAAATGTAAGAACATTGGTATTTGAAAACATAATTGATGAACTACCAGCTGAAATTGGTGAACTTAAAAGATTATCATTTTTAAATTTGACAAATAACGAAAAACTTACTACTCTTCCAGAGTCGATAACTGAAATTTACTGTTTGGATTTTATTTCTGTTTTAGGTTCAGACAACTTAGTTAATGGTATTGAAAATCTACCAGAAAAGGTTAAAAACTTTTTTGATATTTCACCAGGAGCAACACTTTGGGACACAAATAGACCAGACGAGTATTTTGATTTATGTGACGAAGCAGAACAAGCAGCACCTTAAAACTAATTTAGAAACTATGAAAAATGTAGATGTCGAAATTTATCTAAATCAACTGATAAATTTCTTTGAGAATAACCCCAATGATTTAATGACATTAATTGGGGATTTACAAAAAGATGACTTCTACAAAAAGTTAAGAGAAAGGTGTGAGAAAAATTTAGAAGAAGGAAAAGACATTGTTCTATCAAAGGATCAAATTGTAAGTGTGGTTGTTGAATTAAAAATTCCTGAAATCACAAAACAAAAAAAGAAATACTTGGATAAGGTAATTCAAAAGACAAGTTTTGGAGACATTATTTTAAATTAAAATTTATATTATGAAAAAATTTTTTTGTTTATTAATTAAAAGAGTAACTTTTGGAAAATTTTGTTTTGGTTGGTGTGAGATGAAATAATTTCAAATAAAATTTGGTAATTAAAAAAAAATTACTAATTTTGTTCTGTAATTAAAAATCTAAAATATGTTATATACACCAGAATTAATCAAATCAACAGCACCATCAGTATTTGCAACTTCACCGTCACCAAAAATGACAGGCAAATACACATTTGTACCAACAGAACAAGTAATCGAATTTTTTGACCGTGAAGGTTGGCAAGTATCATCAGTAAAACAAACAGGTAAAGGAATTCATAGTCTTCACGAAATTAAATTCCGTAATGGTGAATTACCAAAAGTTGGTGACACTTTGGTTGAGGCTGTTGTAAGAAATTCACACAATGGTACCGCTTCTTTTTCTATGGGAGCTGGTCTTTTTAGATTGGTATGTTCTAATGGTTTAACAGTACCTACAGCTGTAGCTGAGAAATTCTCAATGAGACATAACCAATTTCAATTAGATGATGTAAAACAATTAGCAGATTCATTTTCCAAAAAATTACCTATGATTGAACAATCTGTTGGTCGAATGATGGGTCGTGAATTAACAACTGATGAAAAAATTGATTTTGTTAGAGAATCTGCTAAAATCAGATTCAATTCAGAAAAAACATTACACGATTTAGAAATACTTGGATTACTTACACCAAACCGTAAAGAAGATGAAGGCGATGATATGTGGAAAGTTTTTAATGTCATTCAAGAAAAGTTTATCCGAGGTGGTGTAAAAGTCATAAACAATCGCGGTAAGGTTTCAAAAATGAAAAGTATAGATAGCATTATTTCCCAAAACAATATCAACACAAAACTTTGGGAATTGGCAGAAACAATGATTTAATAATAAAGTGGTGACTTTTCACCACTTTATTTTAATATTGAAATATGGAATCAAAAAAATTTTTTGAAAAAGAAGATGAATTTTTAAAACTATTATACGATAAAGAAGGAAAACTATATTCAAAAAGTCGTATATTTGCTAGGGTCAAAATATCACCAGAACTATTAATTGAAAAAAAATTTACTTTAGAGTATTGTGATTTTAATATGTATGAAGATGGTTTAATATTCACTGACGCAATTTTAAAAAACAAATCTGGAATGTTTGTGTATTTATCAAGAAAAGATGGTATGGAAACGTATTATCAAATCAAGGTTTATTTTGAACCAGATAAAATAGAAGAAACAAAGTTCTTCATAAAAAACTTATTAAAATTAAAAGAAAACGATGGAAATTAGTAGTGTGGATTTACAAAATCAAATTAATGCCGGAAACAAAGTTATTGTTGAATTCTGGGCTGAATGGTGTGGACCATGTCGAATGATGAAACCAGCATTTGAAAAAGTTGCAACTGAAAATACGTCAGATGTTAAAATGTATACAATGAATGTTGATTTAAATAGAGAAGTTAGTGCCGCACTTGGTATTAGAAGCATCCCAACGGTTAAAATATTCAATGCCGGTCAAGTTATTGAAACAAAAGTTGGTATGTTAAGTGAAGGACAAATAAACGGATTAGTAACAGAATTAATAAATGGATAAGTTAGCAGTTTTATTCACAATGAAGGGATGTCCTTTCTGTGTAGACCTTAAAGAAATGTTAGATAAAGAAAATATCCCATATGTAGATCGAGATATTCACGAACACGAAGCGGAATACGATTTATTTGTTGAAGTAACGGGCAATGAATATGTTCCGGCATTTATGTTAATTGAATCTCCAGAAGATAACCCAAACACAGAACTTTTTGCTCCTGATAGAGACTTTGATGATATCAATGAAGGTTTTGAAATAATAAAAGGATTTTTAGTTGATTAAATTAAAAGCCCCACTCTCAAGGTGGGGATTTTTTTATAATGTTGATTTTAACTCTATTTTGTTTCCTACTAATTTCCAGGGCCCAGTTTTACCAATCTCAGTGTAATCAACAACATTTTTTAATATTAAAACATTATTAGATTTTGGGTGAAAAAATGTACCAGACTCTTTTACACATTCTAAATGTATGTTAGAACCTAATCTTTTGAATAAACCACTATTTTTGGTCTTACAATTTTTTTGAAAATTATCATAATCTTTTGGTTTATCAATTGTAACTTTTCTTTCTTCATTAATAATTCTTTTAACAATACGAGTTAAATCAGATTCTGTAAGTCTTATAATTTTTTTCATTTCGATTTTTTATTATAAATATATTATAAGTTAAAAGAATATTATGTGTTCTAACTTATCTTGTTTTGTATATGGTTTTTCTTTACTAGGAAAGACTATGTCCTGTAAAAGGTCGTAATCCTTAACATATTCTTTAAACTCCTCTAAATCAAAAGAAAATACATCAAGCACCAAAGACTTAACAATATCTTTATTGTATCTAGATTCTGAAACAATTTTTATTTTTAAATCTTCATTTTCATCTTCCTCTTTTGTGAAGTAAAATTTAAGATTATCAACACCCATAAGACTATACATATGATTAAAAACATAGTGTGAATAGTATGTCATAAGTCTACCACAATTAAGACTGTACCCATATGGAAATTCAGATGATACAGAAAGTTCGTGTACTGGTTCATACTCGTCAATAAACACTTCCTTGTTTACATTAACCCAACCTTTTTCAATATTGTTTATTTCCTGGTCGTACCGAATAATATCAAGTGTGTTTATTTGTTTTATTCCAACCTCATCTAAGATATCACCAAACCACTCAAAAAAGTCTGCTTTAACTTTATCTAAGTCCAATACGTCTTTTGATGTTGTTTGTCCGTGGATAACCATAAATGATTCACAATCTGTTACCTGGATGATGGAGTTTTCTTTTTTATCTATTCTTGTAAGAATAAAATCGGCAAATAGGTTTACAATACCTCTTCTTGAATTTTTGTTAATTTTTCTCATATTCCATTTTTTTATAATGGATACAAGTTTTAATTTAATTTATAAATAGTTGTTAAATGTAGTCACCAAAGTAATCATTTATTGCTTTATCAACTTCTCTATGATCTGGATAATCATCGACTCTAAAATCAATTGGTTCATAAACTTCTTCTTGAAATAATTGACCCATCATTCCAGTGTAAGAACCAAAATATTCTAAAATACTGTCACTATAACCCATTCCCAAGTTATTTTCAATAAAAGCTAAGACATTAGAATAAAAGTCACGAATTTTAATATATGGTGTATATCTTGTTTTTTCACCTACTTGTTTTGCAACCTCATCAATTGGGGGTGAAAAATATTCTGTAAGACCATCCATAACTTGGTCATAAATCGTATTTTCATAAGCACTATTATAAGCATTACTATGAATCGAATATAATTCACCCTTTAAATCGTATAAATCTTTCTGCATTAAATCCTTCATTGATTCTTCATCTTTAATCAAAGACATTACATTATCCTGTGTTATTTGAAATATACCATCACGAGCTTCAACTTCGGCTAACTCTTGAAAAAAATCAGAATCATAATCATTAGTACTTAAATCTCTATTTCCAATATTTTCTAAAATGTAATTTGCAAGAATTTGAATATTTTTTTCATTCAATTCTTCAATAACATCTCTATATACATCATCTGTTGTATCACTATACCAAATATAATCTAAACCACCGTCACCTAATACCTGTTTTGCAATATCTTGTAAGTCATAGTCACTTCTTCTACTACTACTTCTGAAAAAATCTGCAAGTTCTTCTCTATCTCTTAATCTTAACCAAAAACCATCATCTCTAATCACAACATCTGTTAAAATATTATCACATATATATTTTAATGCTGAGTTTGTATCTTTATTTACCATCCACAGAAGATAATAGTTCTTTACAGTATCTTCCAAATCGTCATACCCAATACCTTCTAAAAAACCATTTTCGGCAATAAAATCAAATAATTCATTATCATTTTTCCATTCTTTATCTGGAATATATGAAATATCTATTTCGTCCTTTTCACCATATTTTATTACCGCTTGTAAAAATCTACGAGTTGTTTGAAACACTTTTAATATTTTATCATATTCGGATTCCCTACCATCGTGGAACCATTCAAGAAATTGATCCAGTTTTCCCATATTTTATAAATACAAAAAAAGGTGGAAAATTACTTCCACCCTTACTTTTTCTTTGGCCAAAGGAAATTATTTTTTATTGTAATACTTTTCGATTACTTTTTTAACAGACTCTTGAACA
>Ga0315904_10006264_pt1 | contig 16307 bp, 39 predicted proteins | sample LakEriMetagenome_6_FD_203529 | JGI IMG/M metagenome (GOLD analysis project Ga0315904, IMG submission 203529) | Freshwater fungal communities from buoy surface, Lake Erie, Ohio, United States - Buoy 12 MA120 | ecosystem: Environmental > Aquatic > Freshwater > Lake | place: USA: Lake Erie, Ohio... | reverse complement strand
GAGAAGAAAAAATTAATGAATTATTAAATTATGAACCTATTTCAGAAAGTTGATATTATATTAAATTCAGGTAAACCATCAGACTTTAAAATTGAATGTGATGCCTTAACAGATGAGGACATTGAATGTTTTGCTCATCTAATATCAAAAAAATACACCTTTAGAAAAGTTGTAGGAGTTCCAAGAGGTGGTGTAAGAATTGAAGATGCACTACAGAAGTACACAACAAATGATCCACAACACCCTTTACTAATGGTTGATGATGTATTGACTACCGGTGGATCGATGATTCGTTACAGAAAACAATATGAGAATATGGGTTACGACAATATTATTGGTGTCGTACTTTTTGCTAGAGGAGAGTGCCCTGACTGGATAGACGCTATTTTTAGAATGTGGTAGTCATCAAATGACCTCCCACAATTCTTCCGTTTCTTGATTTATTTTAGTCATATCTTTGTTGATTAATACCAAGAGATTTTTTAGTTTATCTCTCAATATAGGATAATCAACATCTTTGATAATAGATTCAAACTTAAGATTGTGTTGAATACCATCAAATGGAAATCTGAACTCACCTTTCCAGTAATAAATTTGTGTACAGAGCTTATCGAACTTTTCTAACTGATTCATACTACAAAGATATGAAAAAAATTAATTATTAAAAATTATCTTGTAAACATTTTTGTAAACCTTCTATACCATCACACTTATAGTATTGACTGACCATTGTTTCTTGATTGTACTTTTCTAAAAAATACCAATCATCATCAAAAGAGTATATGAATATAATTTCTACATCATTAATAGTTGTATAATAGTATTCGGTTCCCTGTTTATTCCAAAGTAATATCGTAGGCCAATTCTTGTATGTATTATGTGGGTTGAAATGTCTTTGAAAAATATTTTCTATTCTTAATCTTTCACTTTCAGAAGGTTCTGAATATAACATATGATTGATTGTATCGTGGAATTTACCTCTAGTAATTTTTTCCCATTCACCACCGAATAAATCAAAACTTTCCAAAAATTTCATTATCCAAAATTATTTTCTATACAATCTTTTACACCTTCTATAGAATCACAAATCCACATTCTTGAGCTTGTACTCCTCTTTGTTTTATCGGCTGGTAAAAAACATTCAATCAACCACAGATCATCTTCATACTTTAAAAACTTGACATCACAAATAAAAGGAATATCTGTATCAAAAAAATATTCTCTTCTATAATCAGTCATACGACCAGGTCTATGTTCCATTTCATACTTTTGTTTATCAACTTTATTTAATACAAAACCCAAAGAAACTATGTGGTCATTAACAAGTTCATCTATCAACTTATCTTCAAATAGGTTTATATCATCTTGTTGACCCCAATATTCCAAGTTCTCAAAAACCGAAGCACTTATTGAATTCCAAAGTGAACCTGGTTTCAAGTATTGATAGAAATCTACATTTTCATTAAATCTCTTTAAGTATTTCATAAGTACCTACTAATTAATTTTTTCAGAGTATCAAATCCATCACAAAAATATCTTCTATCATGAGTTTCCAATTCAAATTCTTGAACTAAAAAAACTTCATCTTCACACTTATGACAATAAATCTCAGTACCTAAATCAACCCCTTCTTCTGGTGACAATACGAAATAAAATATTTTCATATCAGGTTTATCATGTACATTTTGAAGTCCAAGAGTTCCTACTTTGGGACTTGATTCCACCATTTCTTTTAATTCATCAAGTTCTTTTTTAGTCCAAGGTTCTCTATTTTGTGTATGGTGGTTATACATATTTACGTCATTTCTTTCTGACCTTGGTAAATTACGGTCAAAAAACAACTCTGGTTCCGACTCACCAAATAAACTTTCAAACTTTTTCAAATATTTCATAACCACTTATCAAGCAACTTTTTTAGTGAATCAAATTCATCACATCTCCAGTATTCTTTGAAACCAGGATGAACTTCAAAACGATCATGGTCATTTTCTTGCGTGATACAAACATAATACCAGTCATCTGTATGTTTGTAACAATCAAAAGTTATTAATTCTCCATTTTGTGTATTTGAATATAGAAAAACTATAAAATTATCTGGAACTTCTTCCTTGTCTAGGGTAAATCTGTTATACATAAAATTAGAACGATTATTAAATTCTACATCATCTATTTTTTTTCTATTTTTATCAAAGATAGATTGCAAGTATATAAGTTCATTTTCAGTAAAAGAATCACTTGGACCTTTCGCAGGATAAAAATCTTCATAAGAAATCCTTTCCGGTTCAGCAGTTTCAAATAAACTTTCAAATTTCTTTAAGTATTTCATACAGCTTTATTTTTTTTCAATAGGTCTAATACACACTCAAACCCATCACATTCATAATACTCTTCATATCCATCATAATATTCATCACCATCAAAATCCTCTTGATAGAAACTGACTAAAAACCATTCATCTTTACATTTTTGAATGAATACTTCATATGGGTGTGGATTATCTTCACCAAAAGTTGGATTTAAAAAATGTAAATAAGTAACACCAATTCTATAAAAGTCAATTTTTTCACTCCACCCAAGTTCATCCCATTCTTCCTCTTCCATATGGTCACGACCACTATTTTCCATTAGATTAACAAGTGTGGTCATTTCTGACTTACTGAAAAACTCTTTACCCAAAGATTTCAGAATACTTGTAAACTCAATACCACTTATTAGTTTGGCATCATCATGTCCAAATATACTTTCAAATTTTTTCAAGTATTTCATAAATCTAAATGTTTTTTTACTAGGGTCATTAAATCTTGAAATCTATCACATTCAAAGTATTTCCAACGTGAAGTACTATGATCCTCACAACTCAAAAAATATAAATCCTTATTATCATCAGATTCTTTCTTTTTGAATAACATTAATGTAGTATGTTCTGCTGTATACCTTTCATAGTTATCAATAAATTTACCATATTTAAGAATAGTAAATCTCCAAGCTCTACCACCACTATGATACCCATAACCCATTTTATTCGGGTTAATATAATCATAATCTAATTCGTATTCTTGTCCACCCTTTTTATACTTATCATTATCAATGCAAAAATTTACCAAAGTATCATATTCAGTTTCATCAAAGGGTTGATTCTTCATTTTAGAGTCGTACCATTCTTCTGGTGTAATTTCATCCCAACCTTCAAAGAATTCCTCGTATATTTTCAAATACTTCATCTATCTATATATTAATAAAAAAACCCAACCTAGATGGCTGGGTCTTTTCAAATACTAAAAGTTAATTACTTGGTGTAAGTCCTCAAACAGTGAGCTGACCATGCAATGACACCAAGCATAATTGGGACAACTACATTAGCCCCACTCATAAGAGACATGTGAAGTGCTACTGCTCCTGACATAAAAGATGAAAGAAGAACAGCACCATAGACAGATGTTCTTGGGTAAATCAAAAGAGCAAGTCCAATAAGTTCTCCAATACCAATCCACTTCATATAAGGGATGAGTTTTAACATTTCAAATGTGCTAACCATTTGAGCGGAGGAAGTAATCTTTCCCAAAGCAGACATACCAACCATAATAGTAAGACAAGCTGTAAGAAACCATCCTGCGTTTTTCCAATTCAAAAATTTTTGCATAAGTTTATTTTTTTATTATAATTATATTTAGTCTCAAGATAAAGTTGTATCTTTGTAATATGAAATTTAATATCGAGTGGGCCAAAGAATATGTCAATCTTGAATTGAAGAATAATGGTATATCTGTGAAAAAGTGGAGGAAAGGTGATTGTGGAATTGCTTTCATCCAAGAAAGAATAGTAGAAATACCAGAACCTACTACTTTAAATCGATTTCTTATTTGTTTACACGAAATCACTCACATCACACGAGCTGAATTTCACAAAGGTATGAAAGTATATGAATATGAGTATGATTGTGAAATGACTGTAATCAAAAAAGCTAAAGAGCTTGGCTTCAAAACCAAAGACTATGAACACAGAGCAAAAGGTTATATAACTTATTGTTTTGCTAAAGCTTTCAATAGAAATCTGAATCTTGAAAAAGCTAATCGTGAAGTTACTGATTGGTTAGGTATCGACTTGAAAAAGTGGGACAAGTATGATAGAGCTTTCTTAACTGCTAAAGATAATTGGAAAGAATGGAAGGTCAAACTTGTGAAGTTTGAGTAAGTTCTCTATAAGAGGCAAATATATCTTTCAAAAACTTTTCCCAACATTTATACCCATCACAACGGTATAAATTTGTGTTGGATCCTTCATACCCATCAGATTCCCAAACATTCACATAGTAGAATTCATCATCCATCTTGTATGATGTAGTGCTTCTTACCACATTGTCAAATCTAATATTTGGAAAAATTGGATCCTTTCCATTCACCATACTGAAACTTAGTTGAAAATCTTCAATATATAACGCATCTATTTTATGTTTTGAAGGTATAGTATCAGCCAAAGCTATGAATAATTCCTTTTCCTTTTGAGTGAAATCAACTTCTTTGTCCTCACTCACTTCCCTATCCCATTCATAAATATCCATAGGTTCTGGATCTGGTATTTCATTAAACATTGATTCATTAGTTTTAGTTTGTTTACTAATAAGTTCTCTATAACCAGCAAATATCTCTTTAAGAAACTTTTCCCAACATTCATACCCATCACAACGATATAACTTTTCATCAAGATATGTCTTTTCCCAAACTGCAATATAATAAAACTCATCATCATTTTTGTATGTTGTGACGCTAGATATAATAGTTGTGGTTCTAAGTTTTGGATCAATAAGTCCGTTTATCAAGTTAAAACTTAAAGAAGTTCTTGCAATAGTTGGCTGATTATATTTATTTTCCAAACTAATTGAATCGCTCAAAGCAATGAATAATTCCTTGTCTTGTTGATTGAAAGGCACTTCCTCAGCATTAGTTACTTCATTATGCCACTCTCTAATAGACATAAGTTCTGGGTCTGGTATTGAACCACCAAATGATTCTTGTATAATCTTGTTTGTTTTTCTATCCTCTTCCAAAGCTATATAAACACAAAAATCTTTCCAAAGTTTTGCGTCTTCTCTAATCATTTCAAAATCTTCATATTCCATCCGACCATATAACTTACTATCAGGTGGGAAGCTAAGTGTATCTCTCCAAGAAATCATAGAATTTCTATAACCCCAATTTATTGTGAAATAAACAAATGGTTCATCTTCTTTTTCAATAGTTATTATTTCAAATCTTGTGAAAAATTTCAATTCAACATTTTTTATCACTTGATTGAAAGTGCCGCCGATATAACCCCTACTATTTCCATCAACCCAACTTATATTTATTGGTAATCCTCTCTGATTTGTGTATAATCTTGCTACATCCCTAGTACTAAACCTTAAATGAATACCAGATTTCTTAACCATAGTATATTCTTGTTCAGATATCATTTCTGGACTAAATGGTGAGCTACCAAAAGATTCGTATTTTACAAGATATTCCATATTTAGTCCTTATCTCTTGTTATCCAAGATCCGATTAATGCACCAATTGCTGCTCCGGCTCCAGCTAATATCTTCCAGACACTGACCTTGGTTTTTTCAGAAACTTTGATACCTTCAACAATTTTCAATTGTTCTTGATAGAACTCAATCTTTTTTTCAAGATCTTTATTTTTTCTCATTAATTGAACATTCAGGTCTTCCATCTCGACAATCTCCCTTTCGTAAGTGTCTAGGATTTGATGATACTCTTCTTGTTGTAAATCTTTTTGAAATATTTTCTTGATAATCTTCATAACCTATATATTATCGTTTCTTGAAAGTAAATCTTATTGTACCGGTCCATTTCCCCCCTTGTCTCATATTGTTCATTCTGTTTGGTGATTCAACAAGATATAGTCCCAATCCTGTAGAGTTTCTTATCACTCGTCTGACTAAAGAACTTATTTCAGGTGGAAATGGGTCTATTGAAGTTTTACTTGAGCTTTCCAATTCTCCGGTCACATCAACAATCAATGTATCTTTTCCGATATTCAAACCCAAACTTGGCATCATTCTTATATTATATCCCATATCAGAAAACTCTAAGAATAAATCTTCGATGTCTTCCATAGTAAGTCCATAATTATTGATAATTTCATTAGTGCTCTTTGGCAAAACCACTTCGAATGATTCATTGGTTTTACTCTTATACCAAATAAGTTTGTAATAAAAACTTTGGTCACCATCAGTATAGGTTAATCCTGTTTGATAACCACTATATTCAAGACCATAGTTATTTTTCAATTGAGTTTTTATTCTCGATAACTTTGGTTTTAAATTTTCATTGAACCAACCGTGTAAATCAGAATTTCCTTCCACTGGAACTTGTATCTTGACTGTAGCTGCGTTTATACCTCTATCCCACATAACTTTCGCATTCAAATCCAAATCATCCACCATTCCAACAAAGTAATCTTCAAATTCATCTGGAGTCAATCCAAAGTATTTTTGGAAAGGTGCTATATTAAAAATAGAATTTGTAATACTTTCAAAAGTTTTTAGGTATTTCATATATTATATATTATATTTGTACAATGAAACTGAAATGTATCAAATCCATTAGGTATCTGACTGTTGGTAACTATTATGAAGTAACCCAAAGTCTGGTGAATGAAGATTCTTTTTGGGTATCAAAAGATGATTTGGATCAAGGTGGTTGGTATAATAAAGATTGGTTTCAAACCATAGAAGATAATAGAGACGAAAAAATAGACGATATTACAAAATGACCTTCGAAAGATTAAGAGAAATACTACTTGATATGGAAATCTTCAAAATGAGGGGAAGTATGTCCCCACCCAATAATAGGGTTATTTTTGAACGTAAACCACTTCGTATTATAGTGACTCCACAAGAATCTGAAGTCAGATACGATCATTGGTTAGCTTGGTCTTTCACTTTGAAAGGATTAAGCACAAAGGAATTTTTTGTAATGTTAGATGATTACTTCCCCCAACCAAGTGAAGATGAATATCCATCTTGGAGTGATGTAGATTTTGGAACTTCTCAAGATTGGACAAACTTCAAGAATAAATGGTTAAGACAAGAAAAACTCGAAGAAATAATCTTATGAAAGCTATTTGTGTAAGAACTGAAAGGGATATAATTTCTGCTTTCAGCTTTAAAGGTGAAAGTAGATTACAAAAGTTTGACTTGACTATTGGCAAAGTTTATGAAATCTTTGAACTTGAAAACCTCGCTCCAAATCAACTACCGACTAAGTGTAAGCTTATAGACGACTTCAGAAAAAATATTCATGCTCCACTTGATTTTTTCAAACCAATAGAACAATTCAGAGACGAACAAATACAACTAATACTGGAATGAATAAATTGATACTCCTCCTATTTCTAACTACACTCGTAAGTTGTAGAATTACCTCACTTAATCTAAAGTCTGATAAATTCTCTTATAGGGAAATGTCTAATAATGAATGGACACAGTTTACTGATTGGGAACCTATCGACATAAAAGTTAAGTTGAAAAAAGCACCATTTAAACTTTTGAAAAGTAAAATGATCATTTATGATAAATCCGAACTTTCATTAAAAATGATTCAAGAAAACGAGGAAACAAAAACTGAAAAAGGAGAAAGAATTGTTTCTTACAATTGTGTTGATAATGATGGTGCTAAATGCTATCTTATTCTTATTGATAAAGGTGAATCTGTTAATGCTGTAATATATTACACCAATCTTAATCTTTGTTATAATTTAATCGAATTGAAATAGAAAATATGAAAAAAGTAATTACCACTCTCGCAATGACAATCGGATTAGTCACAATTGGATTCTGTGACGAACCACCACCTTTCAACCCTGACCAACCTCAAGGTATTCCTATCGATGGAGGAGCTTTTGCCCTACTCGGTGTTGGTGTTGGGTATGGTTTGAAAAAGGTTAGAGAACCAAAAAGTGAATCTTAATTGATTCACTTTTTTTATTTGAAGTATTGAACTGGTGTTATATACTTCTTTTGTTTTTTCAACTCAACCAAAGAATATACTTTGTCCATAAACTCCTTTGGGTTTTTTGCAATGTACATGAAATCGGGATAATCCATTTCTAAATACATTTCATGAGTTTGATCTTGACCTATTGTGTTGTAAGATACTTGACCAAACACCACAGGATCGTCACCTTCAACGGATCTTAAGAAAAAACTAACACTCATAAGTAAGTTTGAATAGTGGTTATATATGGTTATATTAGTTGGAAAGTCATAAGGAGCTGCTGGTATTCTTTTAACTCTCATACCACTATTATTACAGTTGATAGCAAGGACTGTATATAACTTATCATTGAAAGCACTTTTCCTACTTCTTTCAAGGTAGCTCATCACATCATTCCTATCTACAATAGTAAAACCAGGAACTGTAAACTCTTCAAATATTTTTAGGTATTTCACAAAGTATATATTATATTTGTGGTTATGAAAGTCGTATGTAAAACCAATATCACACCACATCCAAGTTGTGTTATATTCAATTTGACTGTTGGGAAAGTATATGAAGTTCATAGGTATAGTCCAGTTTGGGTTTATGTTATTGATGACAGTGGAGCAAAAGAACACTATATTGAAAAAATGTTCACCCCTTTAACCGAACTTAGAGATACAAGATTACAAGAGTTACTCAAATGAAAGCGATTTGTGTTGAAAATAAAAATTGGGATACACCACAAAAAAATGGTAGAAACGCAATATTAACTATTGGGAAAGTTTATGAAATCAAAGACCTACACGATTTTATGGGTGGTGAGTATAGAACTACTGCTGATACAGGACATCCCATAAATGTCCCAAAGTATTATTTCAAATTGATTGAGGAATATAGAAATGAACTAATAGAAAAGATTTTAGAATGAAAATGAAAGCGATTTGTATTAGAAATGAAGATGGTAACAGTATGAACCACTGGTTCAATATTGGTAAAGTATATGATATTGATATTTGGAAACCAATCATTATCAAAGAACTTGGAGGGCTTTGTGAGGCAATTGACGATAGGGGTAAAAGACATACATTACCTGCTTACTGGTTCAAACCAATAGACGAATATAGACAAGAACAAATAAACAAAGTATTAGAATGAAAAAAGTAGTTTGTATAGTTGATAATCATTTGCATTTAGAATATGGTAAGACATATGAGGTAGTGTCTGAAAGGGACTTGCAATATAAAGTTTCCAGACCATTCCAAGGTTCATCATTCAGTGAAATATATTGGTGGGACAAAGTTTTATTCGTATCTTTGGAAGAGTTTAGAAATGAAAAAATAGATAGAATAGTAGAATGACACAATACATCTGTATAAAAAATAGGCAGTATTATAGTGAACATAAACCAAAAATAGGTGATCTTTTTTGGGTGTTACCACCTATGAAACAAGAACTACAATGGAACCTTTATGAAAAATCAGACCACCATGTGAGTGGGTTGCGTTATATACTTGGACTTCCATCAGATATTTTTTTGGAACATTTCAAACCACTTGACGAATATAGACAAGAACAAATAAACAAGGTTTTAGAATGACACAACACGTTTGTATAAAAAATGGTAATTTTCACGCGGGTAAAGTGAAAAAAGGTGATGTTTATTGGGTTAGAACATCAAGTTCAGTTGATGGTAAAAGCACACACTATCACTTGTATATCAAGTCCAATAAACACATTTCTCTAAATCAAAATCATTTCCTCGATGGTTTCGCACACAAAATTGGTATACCAGAAAACATTTTCAATCAATACTTAATATCAATAGAAAAACACAGAGAAGATTTATTAAACGAAATATTGGGATGATCACTATAAGAATTCTACACGAATGGTGTATCTGCATCCCAACCTGCCCCATTATTGATTAAAGTATTTATACCTGAAGAATCTATCACTGGGTTGTCGGTATTACCCCCTAGTAATAATAATTTTGTTTCTGTTTCATTTGTTAAAGGGGATGTTGGAACTACCAAAGATGATCCAGTATATAATGCTGAATTTGTCCAACGAAAATTTGTTATGTTACCCGACATCCATTGTGATGAAGGGTCATATTTCCCTATGAAAAAATCATCAGCATCGATACTCAGTGTATCAAGAGTCTTTGTTGATTTTAATATTCCCTCTACAAATAATTTTGTAGTTGTGCCACTTCTAGAAATAGCTACGTGTGCCCAAGAAGTTTCGGCATAATAACTTGTTGAAAAAGTGCCCGCTAATTGAGCCCCATATGGCCACACATAACAAAGACCACCGGTAAGAATTGTACAACCTAGTGTACCCAAAGAAAATACACCACCTGCAGTTGGTCCTTGTTTTTTCATAAACCATTCGAGGGTGAAGTCACCTGTACCAGGAACCCAACCAGTAGATTGTGCACTTGGTAATAAAACATATTGATCCACACCATTGAATGTCATCGAACCATAACTTTCCGTATTTTCAGCTGGTCTACTACCACCAGCTGCGGATGCATCAGAATTTGGTGAACCAATCGGTACAATTTTTTCAAATACTCTATTTCTTTCAAGAAATTGAAGTCTTGCTTTTTCTCTCTGCTCCGCATACAATCTTTCTCGAGCTTGTTGTTGTTGAATTTCTGATTGTCGTTGAGCTTGTTGTTGTCTAATCAGTTCTTCCACAGAACGACCTTGTATGAAATTACCACTTCTATTCATGTTCTACTCGAATAAATTTTAATATTATATATCAAAATTTTTTGGTCATAGATTTTTTTTGTAAATTTGTCACTTATGAGAGTTTGTGTAGTAAATAAAACAATATCAGAATTGATTGATTCTAAAATCATTCACGCTAATAAAACTCTCATAGGATCACCTTATGAAAAAGGGTTGAAATTTTATTATGAAATTGATAAGATTGAAACCTTAAACGGAAGTCATAGACAAAAAACTTACTATATTTATAGTATGGAAAATAATGGATACCTTTTTGGAGTTGATGAAAAACAATTCAAAAAATATTTTGTAGATTTGGAAGATTATAGAGAAGATACTATTAACGACCTACTTAAATGAATAAGTGTATTTGTTTTAAACACCCACTTGATATACCAAAAAAATACACCAGACGTGTAATCTCACCAGTTTTTGAAAAAGTAAAAAAGGGAGATACATTTACTTATGTTCTAAACTATGAAGGAGCTGAACTATTTAATTTTCCTATAAGGGTGGAACTTTATGATTGTAAAAGTGGTAGACATTTATATTCTATCGCAAAAAAATCATTTGAAAAGTTTTTTGTAGATTTGGATGTATATAGAGAAGATACTATAAATGAGTTGTTGAAATGAAAATAAGATATAATAAGAAGCCTGGAAACGAACCTTGGTGGAAAAGATTAACTTATGGAAAAATCTATGAAGCATTACCTCTATATGCGCAAGGTAAATATATTCATGTAGCAGGTAAAGATAAAGATATTTTTTGTTATATTATTGAAGATGATAGGGACCAGTTTTCCTATTGGCCTATTGAAGATTTTGATTTGATTGAAGAGTTTAGAGAAAAACAAATAGATAAATTATTAAAATGACAACAACACCTGACTACAACACCTGTTATTTTTTTCCACTAAGGAAACCTACTAAAACTGGTTATATGCCATTTTGTGGGTTCACATCAGCGCCCTTACACCCCCAAAGTATGTTACTTTTCAAAAAAGGAAAAAAATTTCACTATAAAGGACAAATATACGCAGGAAATCTATTCTATAATATCTATGATTTTACTATCACCAAGGGAACTAGACACTTATGTAGATTAACAGAATCAGATTTCAAAACTTACTTTCTAACAAAAGAACAAGTTAGAAATAGAAAAATAGAAGAAATTTTAGAATGGTAATTATTTTTATTGGAGGACAACCGTTTAACAACCTTACACATATGAAAAAGTATGTAGCTAAACCCATACCATTTGGCACATTAAATCATTCATCAAGAAGAAAGCGTTGGTATGACCCAAAAAAAAGAAATGAAATAAATGAGTATATCGCCGTTGGTTCTTTGGGTAGAGAAATGTATTGTCTAATAAACGATGGTGGTTTTGAAATGTTTTACCCTAAAAAATGTTTTATCACAGAAGAAGATTTCAGAGATAAAAAGTTAAATCAGATTTTAGAATAATTTTTTTTTGAAAAAAACTTATTTATTTTCGATGATATATAAAAAAATTATTTAAAACATGAATCTAAAAGAACAACTACAAAACCAAATTAAACTAAAAGGTGGGTGGGTTAACACACACGCACACTTCGACAGAGCCTTCTCTTTAGATAGTGATTCTATCAATCACATTTACTCTCCTCTAAAAGAAAAATGGTCACTTGTTGATAAATTGAAAAAGGAATCCTCTATTGAGGATATTTTTTTGCGTATGGAGAAGGCAACTATCCTTATGGATATCCAAGGATGTCAAGCAATTGGATCATTCATTGACTGCGATGAAGCTATCCAAGATAAAGCTATACTCGCAACCGATATGCTTAAATCTAAATGGGGAGATAAAATAAAAATGAAGTTTATGAATCAAACCCTAAAAGGTGTTATTGATAAAGAAGCAAGATATTGGTTTGATAAATCCTCTGAATATGTAGATATAATTGGTGGACTTCCCGGAAAAGATGGTGGTAGACAAAAAGAACACTTGGATATCATCCTATCGACTGGTAAACGATTGAATAAAAGAGTTCATGTTCATGTAGATCAGTTAAATACTGATATGGAGTGTGAGACTGAACTACTAGCAAAGAAAACAATTGAGTGGGGGATGGAAGGAATGGTAACTGCTATCCACTCGATATCACTTGCTTGTCACAAAAAACCCAAGAGAGATATGATATACAAGTTGATGAAAGATGCTGATTTATCAGTCATTGCTTGTCCGATTGCCTGGATAGATCATCCAAGAACCGAGAGATTATCTCCTACACACAATGCAATCACACCAGTTGATGAAATGTTGGAATGGGGAATAAAGGTTGGTATTGGAACTGATAATATTAATGATATCTACAAACCCTTTGGTGATGGTGATATGTGGACTGAACTAAAAGTATTATTAGAAGCTTGTAAGATTTATGATGTTGATACATTGACAGAAATAGCAACCAAGAATGGATTAGACATACTTGGTTTATCATGAAAGTCGTAAAGATACAAACTCATAATAAGTGGACTGAACTAACAACTGGTAAGATTTATGATGCTTTACCAAGAACAGAAACCCTTGCCCCTTATGTAAACCCTTATGTTTGGTTTGGAAGTGCAATATCAGGTAAATTAAAAGACGACGCTCAATACTATCTAATAGCAAAAACTGATAAAGGAACTACAAAATATTTCTACCCTGTTTTTGAGTTTGAACCAATTGAAAAAAATCGTGAGAAAAAACTAAATGATTTATTATCTTTGTAAAATGGAACCAAAATTCACAAATGTAGTTTTAGAAAGTGGTAAACCAATCTGTGTCGGTCAATCTCTAAAATATATCAGAGAGTATCTTGATAATTATTGTGGTGTGCCAAATGTAGGTGAGTTTATCAACTATGAACCACATAACGGCAAATATCCAGATGATTACCAAGGTCAGTTTATTTACAAAGAGATATGGTCTACGCCAGAAGGTACAAGTGAAGAAATCATTTATTTCAAAGTATATGAAGTAGATGTAGCACTTCCTACCAAAGAACAAAAAAGAGAAGATAACATAGACCAAATACTACAATGAGTCCAATAATCTACAAAGATGAAAATATAACCATTAAGAAAATATCTGATAGTAAGATTCAAGTGGAGAAAATGATTCCTGTATATGTCTGTGATATGTTTATCAAAGATGTTTTAGTTAAAAGTAAACTCCATGCTCACTTTCTTCCATATCATCGGAATAAACCAGAGGAAGGTAAAATGGTTTGGGAAAGATTACCTGGTAAAAAATCTCCAATCTTTTTGAAGTTATCAAATCAGTATCAAACACCAGTAAAGAATATAGATTATGAAACCAAAGATTATGATATTGGAGGACTTGAAATATCAAATGATATATCAATCATTATTATAGATAATGAAAATTTAAAAAGGGAACTTAAACTCAAAATGGTTTTAGAATGAAAATTACTTGTATAAAAACTCATTATTCACCAGCTAGTTGGGCATTCTTAAAAGAAGGTGAAGAATATGATTATGTTGATATGAAAATAGAAAATAATGTTTTTTATGTTACTATCAAAAATGAAGGTAGGACAATTGACTTTCCCGCTAAACATTTTATCTCGAAAGATTTTATTCGTGATTATGTTGTTGATAAACTTTTGGATAATAAGTAAAATAATCTTATCTTTGTAAAAAAATATAAAAGTTATGTCAGGAGGTTCATTTGATTATGGTTATTTCAAGGTCCAAATGTTGGCTGATGAAATTGAAAATATGTTTGTTAATGATGGCAAATATCATGATGATGATTATACTTATGATGGATTCGGTAAACGTCCCAAAGTAGAGTATGATAGGATTGGTGATGCCACACCAGAAGAAAGAGAACTAATTTTAGATGAAGTTCATAAACTTATTAAGGACTTGAATAATTGCGCTTTTAGAGCCAAAGAACTTGAATGGTATATGTCGGGTGATACTGGCGCTACTTCTTATCTACAAAGACTAAAACAAAAAGGATTAATATGAAAATAGAAAGTTCAAAAATTTTTTCGGATGTGGTTATTTTCGCACCGACAGTTTTTACAGATGATCGAGGTGGACTCTTTGAGTCATATAATCAGAAAATTTCTGATGTATTAAAAGTTGAATTGATTCAAGAAAATCATTCAATATCGAAAAAAAATGTAATAAGAGGTTTACATTATCAATGGGATAAGCCAATGGGTAAACTCTGTAGAGTTATCAAGGGATCTGCACTAGATCTGGTTGTTGATATTAGAAAAGATTCACCAACTTTTGGTTCATACGATGCGATTCACCTAGATGACCAAAATCACCATATGATATGGATCCCACCAGGTTTTGCACATGGTTTTGTATCATTATCTGACGATACACACTTTTTGTATAAATGTTCGTCATACTATAATAAAAATAGTGAAGGTATAATAAATCTATTTGATGAAGAAATAAATATATCATACCCAATTAATTTGGAGGATGCTATCCTTTCCGAAAAAGATAAAATAGCACAATCCCTATCTGACTATCTGAAAGATCCAAAATTTTAATGATACATATTGAATTCGATGTAATTGAGGTTATCTCCTTAATCTTGATTACATTTTTCCCATTTGTATTTGCGTCCGTAATGACTAATTTTAATAAGTGGAAATACTATAAAAAGGTATATAAGGAACTTCCCAATAAAAAGTTTTACCTTTGGGAAAGTGCTGATGGGAATACAATAACTGAAGATGAAAACCTTCATATACCAGGAAAGTTCTATAGATGGAGAAATGGTCATTATGAACTAGATAAAGGTATTTATCTTAATAGAAACTTTATTACCTTCTTTGACCCTTACTCACTATACTGGTTATTAAAGTTTGATAGATATTTTAAGTATAATCCAGTTACAAATACAAAAGATAAAAGAAACCAAAGAATAGACCTATTACTAAAATGAATATAATTTACAACGAATCCTGCTTTGATACAATGAATAGGCCTGAACTACAAGGACAGGTCGATTGTGTCATTACCTCACCACCCTATAACACTTCAAGAGTTGGAGCTACTGATAAATACTCCTCAAGGTATGATGTCTTTCAAGATTTCAAAACTGACCAAGAATATATCGACTGGACTTGTGAAGTCTTTAATCATTATGATAAAATCTTAAAACCAAATGGTTGTGTCCTATATAACCTATCCTATTCAAGTGAGAAAACTCATTTGATTTGGTTAGTTATTGCTGATATCATTAGAAAAACTAACTTCATTACCGCTGATTGTATCGTTTGGAAAAAGTCAAATGCTATTCCTAATAATGTGAGTAAGAATAAACTAACAAGAATAGTTGAGTATGTATTTGTGTTTTCAAGGAAAAATGAGTTCAAAACCTTTGAAGCTAATAAGAAAATCACTGGTAGAATTGAAAGGACTGGTCAAGCTAACTATGAAAACATTTATAACTTCATTGAAGCTAGAAACAATGATGGGTCGAACCCACTCAACAAAGCCACATTTTCAACTGAACTTATTACTAAATTGATGGATATTTATGCTAAACCAGAGTCACTTGTCTA
>Ga0315904_10006262_pt1 | contig 16312 bp, 14 predicted proteins | sample LakEriMetagenome_6_FD_203529 | JGI IMG/M metagenome (GOLD analysis project Ga0315904, IMG submission 203529) | Freshwater fungal communities from buoy surface, Lake Erie, Ohio, United States - Buoy 12 MA120 | ecosystem: Environmental > Aquatic > Freshwater > Lake | place: USA: Lake Erie, Ohio... | reverse complement strand
CGCGGCGCCTTCACCGACGCCTCCAGCGACCGGATCGGCAAGTTCGAGTACGCCAACGGCGGCACGCTGTTCCTCGACGAGGTCGGCGACATGCCGATGGCGACGCAGATCAAGCTCCTGCGGGTGCTGGAGTCGGGGGAGATCACCCGCGTCGGCTCCAACACGCCGGTCCGCGTGAACGTCCGCATCCTCTCGGCCACCAACCGCAACCTTGAAGATGCGATCGCCGCGGGCGTGTTCCGCAGCGACCTCTACCACCGCCTCAAGGTGGTGACGATCGCCATTCCGCCCCTCCGCGACCGGGCCGGCGACATTCCGCTGCTCATCGAGCACTTCCTCAAGCAGTTCTCCAGGCGGCACGGCAAGACCATCAAGGGGCTGTCGCTTGCCGCTCGCGTCAAGCTCGGCTCCTATGCCTGGCCCGGCAACGTCCGGCAGCTGCGAAACGTGATCGAGAGCATGGTCGTGGTGGACTTCGACGAGACGCTCGACGTGGACGACCTGCCGATCGAGCTCGACCCCGACGCCCCGGTGGCTGCCGCCTCGACCGCGGCCGTCGACATGACCTCCGGGCTCTCGGCCCTCGTCGGCCGGTCGCTCGAGGAGATCGAGAAGGTGTTCATCGCCGAGACGCTGAAACTCACCGGCGGCAACCGCGAGCAGGCGGCCGACCTCCTCGGCATCGGCGAGCGGACCTTGTATCGGAAGATCAAGGAATACCAGCTCACCTGAGCCTTCCGCCGCATGGGACGCATCCACCAACTCCCGATGTCGGTCGTCAACCGCATCGCCGCCGGCGAGGTGGTGGAGCGGCCGGCGAGCGTGGTCAAGGAGCTGCTCGAAAACGCCCTCGACGCCTCGCCGACGCGGATCGATGTCGCCCTCGACCAGGGCGGGATCGCGCTGGTGCGGGTGGTCGACGACGGCGGTGGCATCGAGGCCGACGACCTGCCGCTCGCGGTGACGGCCCACGCAACGAGCAAGCTGCGGGTCGCCGAAGACCTCGAGCGGATCGGCACGCTCGGATTCCGCGGGGAGGCGCTGGCGAGCATCGCCGAGGTCTCGCGGGTGGTGATCCGCTCGCGGACGCCGGCCGGCACGGGGGCGACGATCACCGTCGATGGCGGCCGAGCCGACGAGGTGCGGCCCGATGGGTGCGCCGTCGGCACCACGGTCGAGGTTCACCAGCTCTTCGGCAACGTGCCCGCGCGGCGGTCGTTTCTCAGGGCGCCGCAGACCGAATGGTCGCATGCCTCGGAGGCCTTCGTCCGCACGGCGCTGGCCCATCCAGCCGTGGCGTTCAGCCTGGTCCACAATGGCCGAAGGGTGCACGACCTGCCGGCGACGACCTCGTGGCGCGACCGGATTGCCGGCCTGTTCGGTGCCGAGGTGGCCGGCAGGCTCATCGAGGTCGAGGCCGACGATGGCGAGGTGTCGGTGCACGGGTTCGTGGGCCGTCCGGAGGACGACGTGGCCAGCGGCCGGCTGCAGCACCTGTTCGTCGGCGGCCGGCCGTTTCGCGATCGCTCGATCCTCCATGCGGTCCAGGAGGCCTACCGCGGCCTGCTGCTCTCGGGCCGACAGCCGATCGCCTTTCTCGCCTTCGATCTGCCGCCCGACGCCGTGGATGTGAACGTGCATCCCGCGAAGATGGAGGTGCGGTTTCGCGAACCGTCGCGGCTCTACCGCCTCGTGCTCTCGGCCCTCCGCACGAAGTTTCTCGCGGCCAACGTCACCACGCGGCTCGAGCCACCGCGGCCGAACGTGGCGACGCTGCCCGAGTTCGAGCCGTTTTCGCCTACGGGCCACAGCGGCCGCGACACGTTCGGCGAGCGGATCGCGGCAGCCGAGTCGCGGCCGCTGTGGCCGGTGGAGCCGGAGGGCGATGACCGCGCGTTCGTGTCGCGGGCGGTCACCACCGCGGCTGCCGCCCCGCCGGCCTGGGAGGTAGACGACGTCCGTCAGCCCGTGGCCGGCGAGGAACTCGCCGTGCAGATGCACGACCGCTACATCGTGGTGGAGACGGCGTCCGGTATCGAGGTGATCGACCAGCACGCACTCCACGAGCGGCTGCTCTACGAGAAGTTCAAGGCGGCGGTGGAGGTGGGCGGGCTCGAGGTGCAGCCGCTGCTCGTGCCCGAGAAGGTTGACCTCGCGCCGGCCGAGCTGGAGCTCGTGCACGAGCACGCGGGTACGCTCGAGCGGGCCGGCATGAAGATCGAGCCGTTCGGCGGCAGTACCGTGATCGTGACCTCCAAGCCGGCGCTCGCCGGTGACACGCCTGCCGCCGCGATCGTTCGGGAGGTGCTCGACCGGCTCTCCTCGACGGCGGCTTCGGGAGGCGGCACCAGCGTGCTGGTGGACGAGGTGCTCCACGGACTCGCCTGCCGGGCCGCGATCAAGGCGGGCGACCGACTCTCCCAGGCGGAGGTCGACGCCCTCGTCAGGGATCGCCGCATCGTCTCTGAATCGCACCACTGCCCGCACGGCAGGCCCACGTCGCTGACGTTCTCGCGGCAGGACCTCGACCGCCAGTTTCGGCGCACCTGATACGGGGAACACATGATTTTCGCGCTCGAGTGCGTGGCGAGTGGAAGCCGACCGGCCGTGAGGCCGCGGGCGAACCACGCTGGATGCGGCGTCTGTTGGTGGTGCACCCCACGCCTCACGGCGTTGGGCTTGTACAAACGGCCGCGCACCGTTCACGGAGAACCCGTATGACACTCCCGGCACCCATGCCCACGACCTTCACTTCCGAGGACCAGCGATGATCTGCGTGAGCATCGGCCGCGGCCGCCACCGGCACATGATCGCCGAGCACAAGCACCTGGTGGAAAACGGCATCCGCCTCGTCGAGCTGCGGCTCGACTACATCCAGGGCGAGGTGCAGGTGAGGCGGCTGCTCAGGGACCGCCCCTGCCCCGTGATCGTGACCTGCCGGCGGAAGAGCGACGGCGGCCGCTGGGAGCATTCGGAGGAGGCCCGGCGGACGCTGCTGCGGACCGCGATTGTCGAAGGCGCCGACTACATCGATCTCGAAGACGACATCGCGGCGGGCGTCCCGCGGTATGGGGCGACGAAGCGGATCGTCAGCCACCACGACTTCCAGAAGACTCCCGCCGACCTGACGCTCTTGCACAAGCGGCTGGCCTCGATGGACGCCGACGTGGTCAAGATCGCGTCGATGGCGAACCATCCCACCGACAACCTGCGGATGCTGCAGATGGTGCATGCCAGCAAGGTGCCGACGGTCGGCATCTGCATGGGTGACATCGGCGTTCCGACCCGCATCCTCGCCGGCCGGCTCGGGGCCCCCTTCACCTACGCCACGTTCAACGACGATCGCGTGCTCGCCCCCGGCCAGATCGGCTGGCGGCAGATGCGGGAGATGTATCGCTACGAATCGATCACGCAGGCGACCAGGATCTATGGGGTGGTCGCCGATCCGGTGGCCCACAGCCTCTCGCCCGTGGTGCACAACGCCGCGCTGGCCGCCGCCGGCATCGACGCGGTCTACCTGCCCTTTCGGGTGCCGGCCGAGCAGATCGACGAGTTTCTCTCGGCCGCGGCCCGCTGGCCGCTGGCCGGCCTGAGCGTGACGATCCCGCACAAGGAGGCCGTGCTCAAGCACGCGGCGCATGCGGATGATCTCGTGAAGTCGATCGGGGCTGCCAACACGCTCTCCTTCGCCGCCGACGGGATCACGGCGGCCAACACCGACGCGATCGCCGCGGTGGAGAGTCTTGCGGCGGCCCTCCGGGGGGACGAGCAGGCGAAGCCGGAGGGGCTCGGCCTCAAGACCGCCCTCGTGCTCGGTGCGGGCGGAGCCGCGCGGGCGGTGGCCTTCGGGCTCAAGAAGAAGGGTGTCGAGGTGACCGTCACCTCCCGCACCAGCGACCGAGCCAAGAAGATCGCGGCCGAGGTGGGCTGCAAGTCGACGGAGTGGACCGCCCGCCACCGGATGCCCTACGACTGCATCGTCAACGCCACCCCGATGGGCATGCACCCCAACGTGGACGAGAGCCCCTACGACAAGGAGCATCTCCGGCCGTACATGGTGGTGTTTGACACCGTCTACAATCCGGAGAACACGCTGCTCGTCAAGGAGGCGAGGACCGCGGGGTGCCGCACCGTGACCGGCGTGGAGATGTTTGTGCGGCAGGCGGCGATCCAGTATCGCATCTGGCACGGCGCGGAACCGCCGCCGCAGGTGATGCGCGAGGCGCTCAAGCGGGCCACCGCGTCGGCCAAGCAGCCGTTGTGAGCGGCCCGGTGATGGCGGACGGAGGGTCCACGACATGCGGCTGACACTCATCGGCTATCGCGGCTGCGGCAAATCGACCGTGGCGGCGCTGCTTGTGCCGCGGCTGGGAATCCCTGCGGTGGATACCGACGAGGTGATCGAGCAGCGGGCCGGCACGTCGATTGCGGCCCTGATCGCCGAACGCGGCGAGCCGGCCTTCCGCGATCTCGAGGCCGAGGTTCTCGCCCATCTGCTCGCCGGCCCGCCGCTGATCCTCGCCACCGGTGGAGGCGTTGTGCTCCGCGAGGCCAACCGCGAGCTGCTCCGCCACCGTGGCCGCCCCGTGATCTGGCTCGATGCCGCCGCCGATGTGGTGCGGGCGCGACTGGCGGCCGACCCGATGACCGCCGTTCGACGGCCCGGGCTTTCGGGAGCCGATCCGCTCGCGGAAGTCGCCGATACGCTGGCGGCCCGCCAACCGCACTACCGCGCGTGCGCCGACATGCGATTCGACACCGGGGCCGAGCCGGCTGGCCGGATCGCCGAGCGGATCATCGAGTGGCTGGCCGACTGGCCTGGCTCGAATGCGACGTCTTCGGAGCATTCGTGATGACACCCGAGGCGATGCCCCTCCCCGATTCCACCAGCCTCATCGGTTCACTCGTCGCGGTGGCCGCCGGTCTCGTCGGCGGTCGCCTGCTCGTTGCCGGAGTGGGCCGGCTGGTCGAGCCGCGAATCCCGAGCGGTTCGCGGGCCATGCTCTGGACGCCCGTGGTCGCCGCCGCGGCGGCACTCGCCCTCTGGTGGTGGGAGGTGCTCTGTCGCGGCATCGTGCCGGAGGGCGCGGGCATCTCGTTCGCGATGCTCGCCACGCGGTGCGGCCTGCACGGCATCCTCTTTCTGCTCCTGGCCGCCGCCACCTGGATCGACCTCAGGCATCGCATCATCCCCGACGCGATCACCGTGCCGGGTGTGCTCGCCGGTTTGGCGGCGCTGGCCACGTGGCCCGACGGGCTCCTGCCGGTGATCCGGGAGTTACCCCGCTCGTTCGCGCCGCCTCTGCGCGAGGCCGACGTGCTCGGCTTCGTCGGCCCGCTGCGCGGCCCGTGGCCGGCGTGGCTCGAGTCGGCGCCTGCGGTCGCGGGGCTCGCCAGCGCGGCCGTCGCGTTCGCCGTGTGGTGGGTCGTGGGCACGGAGCCCGGAGCTTCCGCTGCCGCGCCGGTGGCATGGTGGAGGAGGCTGATCGCGCCCCGGCCGCTGGTCGCGGTCGCGGGGGCGGCGATCGTGGTGATCGCGTGGCTGGTCGGCGGCGATCACTGGCGGGGGCTCGTGTCGTCGCTTGGTGGGCTCGCCGTCTCCGCCGGAATGGTCTGGCTCACCCGGGCCGGTGCGTCGCGGGCGCTGGGTCGGGAGGCGATGGGGCTCGGCGACGTGACGCTGATGGCGATGGTCGGCGCGTGGCTCGGCTGGCAGCCCTGCGTGCTCGCGTGCTTCCTCGCGGTCTTCATCGGGCTGGCGCACGGCGTCGTGCAGCTCCTGCTGCACAGCGAGACGGAGCTCCCCTTCGGCCCGAGCCTCTGTCTTGGCGCGGCGCTGGTGGTGGTGGGCTGGCGGCCGCTCTGGGGTCGAACGGAGCCGTTCTTCGAGCGTCCGCTGGAGATGGCCGCGGTGGTCGTCGCGGTGATCGTCCTGACGGCGGTGACCCTCTGGGTGTGGCATCGCATCCGGCCGATTTCCGGCGATTGACGCCCTGCCCGCCGGCCTTGCCTCTTCCACGCCGGCCTCCTACGATCCCACCCCCTCCGGAGGCTCACTCATCGTGATGGCGTTGCGCGCCCAGTTCATGCCGCTTGTCGTCGCGATTCTCGCGGCGGCTGCGTGCGGCTGCGCGAGCAACCCCTTCAAGAAGCAGGCCGTGCCGCCACCGAACCTCGAGCCGCCGCCGGGCGTCGCCGCGCCGGCCCACACGATGCCGCAGGCGTCATCGTCCTCCCTGCCCCCTTCCTATGCCGACGTCGATGGCCGGCAGTTGGAGGCGGCGCTGGTGCGGACGCGGCAGGAGTCGCAGGTGATGCAGGACGAGATCGCGGCGCTCCGCGACCAGCTTGCGAGCACGTCGTCGCAGCTCGCGCAGTCGCGGGCCGCCGGTCTGCCACCGGGCGCCGACAAGCCGCCGCGGGTCGGCAACGACGGCGGCGTGTCGGCCACGCCCGTGGTCATGCAATCGGCGATGACGCAGCTCAAGCTTCCCGATCTGCAGCCGCGGTTTGACGGCGCCGTGATCCGGATCGACATTCCCGCCGACCGGCTCTTCGACGGTGGCACCGCCAATCTCCTGCCCGAGGGGGCGGCCGTCCTCACGCAGGTCTCGGCTGAACTGGAGCGGGTCTATCCTGGTCACTTCATCGGCATCGAAGGACACCTCGACACGGAGCCGCTGCAAAACGCCTCATGGGCGTCGCCCCACCAGCTCACGGCCGCGAGGTCGGCAGCCGTCTTCGACTTCCTCACCACGCGAACCTCGATGCACGAGAGCCAGCTCTTCCTCGTGGCCCACGGCGCGAATCACCCGCTCGTTTCCAACGCCACGGCGGCGGGCCGCTCGCGGAATCGGCGGGTCGAGCTGGTGGTTTATCCCGATCGCGCCGCGGTTGACGTCGCCGCGAAGTGACCGGCCCCCGTTCGCCTGCTACACTCCGCCGCATGGTGACGATCGTCGACTACGGCAGCGGCAATCTGCGGAGCGTGCAGAAGGCATTTGAAAAGCTGGGCGTGGCGGCCCGCATCACCGACGATCCCCAGGTGGTGGCCGAGGCGGAGCGGGTGGTGCTGCCCGGTGTCGGCGCCTTCGGCGATGCGATGCGTGCCCTTCGCGACCGCGGGCTCGTCGAGCCGATCGTGGCCCACGTGCGGGCGGAGAAGCCCTTCTTCGGCATCTGCATGGGGCTGCAGCTGCTCTTCGAGACCGGCCTCGAGGGCGGGCGGCATGAGGGGCTCGGGCTGCTCCCCGGCGAGGTTGTGCGGTTCGACCTGCCCGCGGGCATGAAGGTGCCCCACATGGGCTGGAACACGGTCCGGTGGTGCGACGGGGCGTCGCCCGCGGAGGGCTCCGACTGGTACTACTTCGTGCATTCCTACCACGCGCGGCCGCGGGACGAGTCGCTGGTGGCTGCCGTCACCGACTACGGCGGCGAGTTTGTCTCGGCGGTCGCCCGAGGCCGCCTGTTCGCGACGCAGTTTCATCCCGAGAAGAGCCAGGCCGTCGGGCTGCGGCTGCTCTCCTCGTTCATCGGCCGCGGTTGACTTCCGCTCCCCTCACCCCCTTTCCTCCCCTCGTTCGGAAGCCTTCGATGGAACTCTGGCCGGCGATCGACCTGCGTGGCGGCAACTGCGTGCGGCTTCTCCAGGGCGACTACGCCAAGGAGACCGTGTTCGGCAGCGATCCCGTGGCGATGGTCTCGCGATTCCTTGCGGGGGGCGCAAAGAGGCTCCACATCGTCGATCTCGATGGCGCGAAGGCGGGCTCGGCCGTGCAGGCCGATCTCGTCCGCCGCATGGCGGCTGCGGCGGGCATCCCCTGCCAGATCGGTGGCGGCATCCGCACGGTCGAGACGGCGGAGGCCTATCTCGACGCAGGGCTCGCCCGTGTGATCCTCGGGAGCGTGGCGGTCGAGGATCCGGCGTTGCTCGAGCGGCTGGCCGTCGCGCATCCGGGGCAGATCGTTCTTGGGCTCGACGCCCGGGATGGTCGGGTGGCCACGCGTGGCTGGATCGACACGAGCCCGCTTTTGGCGGTAGACGTTGCCCGGCGGCATGCCGACTTGCCGCTGGCGGCGATTGTGTACACCGACATTGCCACCGATGGCACGCTTGCCGGCCCCAACGTCGCGGCGCTCGAGGAGATGCTCGCGGCGTCGTCGGCTCCGGTGATCGCCTCGGGCGGCATCGCCACGCTCGACGACATCCTGCGGGTGGCAGCGATCGGCTGCGCCGGCTGCATCGTGGGCCGGGCGCTCTACGACGATGCATTCACGCTCCCCGACGCGCTCGTCGCAGCCGGAGAGTAGCGCAGGTTTCCAACCTGCGGAGGAAAGTAGCGCAGGTTTCCAACCTGCGGCGAATCGGGCCGGGCGTCGTGCTGATGCAGGGTGCCAACCTGCACCTCCGGTCGCATGCATGAGCCCCGGCTGGGCTCGGCGGCATATCCTTCCAGGATTCCCCCGACGCGGCCCCGTTGCGGGTTTTTCGGCCAGATTTGCCGGGAAGCCTCAACCTCCGGGGTCGGCCGGGCCGACCGTACGAGTGACTCGTTTGCCCGGCCCGGTTTCCCGCCTCTACCATCGAATCCATGGCCACCGACGTGCGGATCAAGGAGCAGTTGCCCGAGCTGACGCGGCGGATCGTCGAGACGTACCAAGAAGTCCCGACGATCCACTACCTCGGCCACTGCCCGCTGCCGAACTACGAGTCGATCATCTCCGTCTGCGAGGATCTCAAGGAGATTCTCTATCCGGGCTACCGGCGGCGCGAGAATCTCCACCTCGGCAACGTCACCTATCACGTTGGCGACTTGATCGACGGCCTGCACGACAAGCTCACCACGCAGATCGGACGGGCGTTGCGGCATAGCGTCTCCGCCCAGCGGACCGCCGCCGAGCAGGGCGTCGATCTACCAGTCACGTCGGAGGCGGCGAAGCACTGCACTGAGGAGGGGGATTTCGAGGCGCTCGGCCAGGCGAAGGCGGTCGAGTTTCTCGAGCGGATACCCGATCTTCGTCGCATCCTGGCGACCGACGTGCAGGCGGCCTTCGATGGCGATCCGGCCGTCCGGACGCTCGACGAAGTCATCTTCTGCTATCCCGGCCTCGAGGCGGTGACGATCCACCGGCTCGCCCACCTGCTCCACCGGCTGGAGGTGCCGCTCATCCCGCGGATGATGGCGGAGTGGTCGCACACGCGGACCGGCATCGACATTCACCCGGGGGCCACGATTGGCGACCACTTCTTCATCGATCACGGCACTGGCGTGGTGATCGGTGAGACGTGTGAGATCGGCAGCCGCGTGAAGATCTACCAGGGCGTCACGCTTGGTGCGCTGTCGTTTCAGACCGACTCCGACGGCCACCTCGTCCGCGGCACGAAGCGGCATCCGACAATCGAGGATCGCGTCGTGATCTATGCCAACGCCACCGTGCTCGGCGGGGCCACACGGATCGGCCATGACTCGGTGATCGGCTCGAGCGTGTGGCTCACGAGGTCGGTCGACCCGCACACGACGGTGGTGCTCGAGAAGCCGAAGCTTCGCATGCGGGGCGAGGCCCCCGAGCAGGATACGGGCAACGACTGGCAGATTTGAACGGGCCGCCCGGCCGCAGGAAGCGTGAGGCGTACGGCCTGGCTGCAGGAAGCGTAACGCCGTAAGGCGTACGGCACGGCTGCAGGAAGCGTAACGCCGTAAGGCGTACGGCCTGTCCTCATCGCTCACGCGCTTGGGCTTCCTGAGAACCCCGCGATCGTCCGGTGACGTGGCACGGCCGGCCCCGACCGTGAAGAACCCCATGTTTTCCCGGCGGAATCGGCATGGGCCGGGGATGGCCGGCTTCGCTAGTCTCTGGGGGTTCCCGCCTCCGGAGACGATCTGCCATGCGTGCCCTGCTCGCGTCCCTGCTCTGCCTGCTCGTGACATCCGCCTGCCTCGGGCAGTCCGCCGCCCCGGCCAAGGTTCCGGTCGTGTTTGCGGCGTACGCCACGCCCCTGGAAGAGCCGTGGAACCAGGTGATCCACAAGGCCCTCCAGGATGCCGAAAAGACGGGGCGGATCACCTACGCCTGGCAGGACAAGCTTTCCACGGCTGCCGCCATGGCTTCGGGTCTCAACTCGGCCCTCGTCCGCCGCCCTGATGTGATCGTCGCCGACGGCGTCGAGTCGCTCGACGCCATCAAGGCCGCGGCCGCCGCGAATCCCGGAATCACGTTCCTGGTCGGCACGTCTCAGCCCCCCGTCGCCCCGAACCTCTCCACCTTCGACAGCAACCTCTCCGAACCGGCCTACCTCTGCGGCATCGCCGCCGGCCGGCTGACGAAGTCGGGCGTCGTCGGTGTCGTCGCCGGCAAGAGCGACACGCAGGTCCATCGGGCGATCAATGCCTACATCCAGGGAGTCAAAGACGCGAATCCGTCAGCCAAGGTAAAGGTGACGTTCATCGAATCGTGGTACGACCCGCCGAAGGCGAAGCAGGCGGCGCTCGCCCAGATCGCCGCCGGCGCCGACCTGATCTGGGCCGAGCGGGAGGGGGCGATCGAGGGCGCCCGCGAGAAGGGCGTGCTCGCGTTCGGCAATCTCGTCGATCAGACCGCCGAGGGGCCGGAGACGGTGCTCACCGGTCCGGTATGGAGCATGGCCCCGCTCATCGATCACGTGGCGAAGCTTTCGGGCGTTGGCATGATTCGGTCGGAAAACTACATCGACTTCTCGTCGCTCGCGCGGGGCGGTGCCGTGCTCGCCCCCTGGCACGGCTGGAACGAAAAGCTGCCGGCCGATGTGCTGGAACTCGTCCGCGAGCGGCAGAACGCGATCAAGGTGGGCGCGATCGTGATCGCCCCGAGTGCCAATCGGCCAGTCGGCGAGTAGCCGAAGGGGCGTGGCGAAGGGCATGCACAGGTTGAAAACCTGTGCTACTCAGAACACAGGTTGAAGCCCCGAGCCCGCGGCGAGATGCCTGGATCAGCCGTACCGCTCACGCGGTTACGCTTCCTGACCAGAACCGAATCTATCGGCCGCGGGTGGCGGTGCGGACCAGGGCCCGGGCCGCGTCTTCGGCCTTGAGTTTGGCGTCGATCGCTTCGTCGCCCGTCGCTCGCGTGCTGGAGATCTTCTCCAAGTCGGCACGGGCGGTTGCGGCGTCGACCTTCTCCGCCGGCACGGCCCGCTGGGTGATCACCGTCACCGCGTCGTGCCCCACCTCCACGAAGCCGCCCTCGACGAACAAGCTGCGGACGGCGTCGGCCGGCCCCCCCTGCTCGCCCACGATCCGCACCTCGCCGGCGCCGAGGCGGCCGATGAAGGGCGAATGGCCGTGGCCCACGCCCCGCAGGCCGTCGAACAACGGCAGCGTGACCGATCGGGCCTGCGTGTCGAGGCTCGTCTGCTCGGGCGTGACGATCACGCACCGCACCGAACCGGACTGATTCGTGTCTGCCATGGGCGTGTTTCCGTCTTTCCTCAGACCTTGGCGGCCATCTTCTTGGCCTGCTCTTCGGCCTGCTCGATCGGGCCGACGTACATGAACGCCTGCTCGGGCAGGTGATCCCACTTGCCGTCGGCGATCTCCTCGAAGGAGCGAATCGTGTCTTCGAGGCTGGTGATTTCACCCGGCTTGCCGGTGAACACCTCGGCCACGAGGAACGGCTGCGAGAGGAACCGCTCCATGCGGCGGGCGCGGTGCACGACGAGCTTGTCCTCTTCCGAGAGCTCGTCCACGCCGAGGATCGCGATGATGTCCTGGAGTTCGCGGTAGCGCTGGAGTGTCCGCTGCACGCGGCGGGCGATCTTGTAGTGCCGCTCGCCCACGTACTGAGGGTCGAGGATGCGGCTCGACGAGGCGAGCGGATCGACGGCGGGGTAGATGCCCTTCTCCGAGATCGACCGCTCCAGGTAGAGGAAGGCGTCGAGATTGCCGAAGGCGGTCGCCGGTGCCGGGTCGGTCGGGTCGTCGGCCGGCACATACACGGCCTGCACCGAGGTGATGGCCCCCTTCGACGTCGAGGTGATCCGCTCCTGCAGCGCTCCCATCTCCGTGGCCAGCGTCGGCTGGTAGCCCACGGCGCTCGGCATGCGGCCCAAGAGGGCGCTCACCTCGCTGCCCGCCTGCGAGAAGCGGAAGATGTTGTCGACGAAGAGCAGCGTGTCGGCGCCGGTCGTGTCGCGGAAGTACTCGGCCATGGTGAGGGCCGAGAGGGCCACGCGGAGACGGGCTCCTGGCGGCTCGTTCATCTGGCCAAACACCATGCAGGTCTGCTCGATGACGCTGCGGCCGGTGTCACCGATCTTGGCCTCCTGCATTTCGAGCCAGAGGTCGGTGCCCTCGCGCGTCCGCTCGCCGACGCCGGCAAACACCGAGTAGCCGCCGTGGGCGGAGGCGATGCGGGCGATGAGTTCGGTGAGGATGACCGTCTTGCCGAGGCCGGCACCGCCGAAGAGGCCGGCCTTGCCGCCGCGGACGAACGGCGTGAGCAGGTCGATCACCTTGATGCCCGTCTCGAAGAGCTCCGTCTTCGTGGTGAGGTCCTTCACCGGCGGCGGATCGCGGTGGATCGGCCACCGCTCCTGGGTCTCCACCGCCCCACGGCCGTCGATCGGCTCGCCAAGCAGGTTGAACACGCGGCCGAGCGTGGCCTTGCCGACCGGCACGGAGACCGGAGACCCAGTGTCGACCACCTGGGCCCCGCGGGTCAGGCCGTCGGTCGAGCCGAGGGCCACGCAGCGGACCTTGCCACCGCCAAGGTGCTGCTGCACCTCGCCCACGAGGTGGAGGTCGATTCCCTTGTTGGCGCTGTCGATGCGGACGGCGTTGTAGATCGAAGGGATCGAGTTCTCGGGAAACTCGACGTCGAACGTGGAGCCGATGACCTGCGTGATCTTGCCGTTTGCCATTGCTGTTTCAGCCTGTGTCCAGAGGGAAAGTGTGATTGAGGTTTGGTTCGTGAAACGGTCAGTGTGTTGTCGTTGCCGGTGTCGGACTTATTTCTGCTATCGGCTCGTCTCTGATGTCGGCGATCAGCGGCCGAAGGTCCGCTGCATCGACGCGAATGCGGTTGGCGTCGGGACCGGCGTCCCTACTTCTTGAGCGCCTCCACGCCCCCGAGGATCTCCATGATCTCGCCCGTAATCTGTGACTGGCGCGCCCTGTTGTATTGCCGGGAGAGGCTCTTGATCAGACCACCGGCATTCTCCGTGGCCGCCTTCATCGCCACCATCCGGGCCACCTGCTCGCTGACGGCCGCGTCGAGGAAGCACTTGAAGAGCCGCGACAAGAAGCTTGCCGGGAGGATTTCCTCGAGGATGCTGCCAGCCGACGGGTAGAAGTCGTATTCGTCGGAGGCGAGCTTCGCCGCCGTCGCGGCCCCCGAGGCCTGTGGCGGGGCGAGGGGCAGGAGCGTCTCCGTTACCGCCTCCTGCTTCGCGATCGAGTGGAATCGCGTATAGACAACATCGAGGCGGTCGATCTCGCCCCGGGAATAGGCGTCGAGGTAGGCCCGGCCGATCGGGGCCACGGCGGCGAACTCGGGCTTGTCTTCAAACTGCGTGTACCGCTCGGCGATGTCGGCGCCGCGGAACTTCAGGGCCGAGATGCCCCGCTTGCCAGACACGCTCACGTGCGCCGGCACCTGCTCGCTCTTCCACTGGCCGAGCAGCGCGACCGACTGCCGCACGATGTTGGAGTTGTAGCCGCCGCAGAGCCCGCGGTTGCCGGTCAGCACGAGCACGGCCGCCCGCTGCGTGGGCCGGCTCTCGAGCAGCGGGTGGGCCACGTCGGCCCCCACGCTGGCGATGTTCTCGAGGATCTTCGCCAGGTGCTTGGTGTAGTCGCGGGCCGCGATCGAGCGGTCCATCGCCTTCTTGAACCGCGCGGTGGCGATGAGCTCCATCGTCCGCGTGATCTTGCGGATGTTCTTTACCGACTTGCGGCGGCGGTCGAGTGCCCGAGCTTTTGCCATGATGTGCGACTTTCAGCGTGCGGCTGCCAAACGAGGGTGCCTACCGAGCCCCGGCGAGTTGCTTGGCTCCGCCGGCCTTCGCGGCACGCTGCCGCTTGAACTCGGCGATCGCGGCCTCGAGTTGCCGCTCGCTCTCTGCGTCGAGTTCCTTCGACTCGTCGATCCGCTTGCGGAGTTCGGGCACCTGGTCGCGGACGAAGGTCAGGAAGCCCTTCTCCCAGTCGGCGACCTCGTCGCGCTTGACCTCGTCGAGGTGGCCGCGGGTGCCGGCGTAGATGCTCATCACCTGATCGACCATGTCCATCGGCGCAAACTGGCCCTGCTTGAGGAGCTCCACCATCCGGTAGCCGCGGTCGAGCCGCTGCTGGGTGGCGGCGTCGAGGTCGGTGCCGAGCTGGGCAAAGGCCTCCAGTTCGCGGAACGACGCGAGGTCGAGACGCAGGCCGCCGGCCACCTTCTTCATCGACTTCGTCTGGGCGGCACCACCCACGCGCGACACCGAGATGCCGGCGTTCATGGCGGGCCGCTGACCGGCGAAGAACAGGTCGGGCTGGAGGTAGATCTGGCCGTCGGTGATCGAGATCACGTTGGTGGGGATGTAGGCCGACACCTCGCCTTCGAGCGTCTCGATGATCGGGAGGCTCGTGAGCGAACCGCCGCCGAGTTCCTTCGAGAGCTTGGCCGACCGCTCCAGGAGGCGGCTGTGGGCGTAGAACACGTCGCCCGGGTAGGCCTCTCGTCCTGGCGGCCGCCGCATGAGCAACGAGAGCTGGCGGTAGGCGGTGGCCTGCTTCGAGAGATCGTCGTACACGATCAGGGCGTGCTGGCCGTTGTACATGAAATGCTCGGCCATCGCGGTGCCCGAGTAGGGGGCGATGTACTGCAGCGGGGCGGCGGTGCTGGCACCGGAGACGATCACGGTCGTGTAGTCCATCGCGCCATACTTGCGGAGCGTGTCGATGGCCACGGCGACCGACGAGTCCTTCTGGCCCACGGCCACGTAGAAGCACTTCACTCCGCTGTTCTTCTGGTTGATGATCGCGTCGATGCCGATCGCCGTCTTGCCCGTCTTGCGGTCGCCGATGATCAGCTCGCGCTGGCCGCGGCCGATTGGCGTCATCGCGTCAACGGCCTTGATGCCGGTCTGCATCGGCTCGCGGACGGGCGACCGCTCGGCCACGCCGGGCGCGAGCGTCTCGACCGGGCGACGCAGTTCCGTGACCACCGGGCCCTTGCCGTCGAGCGGGTTGCCGAGCGGGTCGAGCACGCGGCCGATCACCGCGTCGCCCACCGGCACCGAGAGCAGCCGGCCGGTGCTCTTCACCTCATCGCCCTCGGTCACCTTCAGGTAGTCGCCGAGGATGATCACACCGACCGAGTTTTCCTCGAGGTTGAACGCCAGGCCGGTGATGCCGCCGGGAAACTCGACCATTTCGCCGGCCATGACGCCGGAAAGGCCCCAGACGCGGGCGATGCCGTCGCCCACTTCGAGGACCCGGCCGACCTCGCGGACGTCGATGCCGGACTGGTAGCGCGAGATTTCTTCACGAAGGACTGATGCGATTTCGTCGGTCAGGTGTGCCATGTGTACTCCCCGTTCTGGATGGCGTGGATGTTTCGCTGGTTGAGACGGCCACCGATGCGGGTCAGGCCCGTGGCGACCGACTGGTCGTAAATGGTGTCGCCGACGCGGACGACGAGGCCGCCGATGATCGTCGGGTCAACGACGAACCGTGGCTTGAGCGAGGCCGCGAGGGCCTTCTCGGTTTCGCCCACGATCCGGCTCTGCTCCGCGGCGTCGAGCGGCACGGCGGTGGTGAAGGTGGCTTGCTGCTTGCCGTCGCGCTCGTCGGCCAACCGCTCGGCGGCATCGACGACCGCGCCGAGCATGCCGAGCCGGCCGTGGCGGGCAAGCACATGGAGCGCGTGGGCGGTGGTGGGCTTCATCCGGCCGCCGGCCAGCCGGTCGATGATGCGGTCTTTCTCATCGGCGGAGATCTTCGGCGACGAGAAGATCACGACCGCTTCGGGCACCTTCGGCAGCACCTCCCGCGCGAGCAGCCCGAGTTCGTCGAGCACCTCGCGGCGACAGCCCGCGGCATCGGCAGCCTCGACGATCGCCTGCGCGTAGATCTTGGCCACGCGGTCGGCGGCGATGTCCACGTGCTGAGTCTCGGCGTTCGCGGCGGTGGCGGTGCTCATGGTGTCACCCGGGCTGGGTGGGCTCGTGTCGGTTGGTCAGTTGACGCTCGGCCGGCTGGAAAGGCTGGCCACCGAATCGCGGACGAGCCGGGCCTGGTCGTCGGCGCCGAGTTTGTCGCGGAGAAACTTTCCGGCGACTTCGACGGCCAAG
>Ga0315904_10006260_pt1 | contig 16314 bp, 9 predicted proteins | sample LakEriMetagenome_6_FD_203529 | JGI IMG/M metagenome (GOLD analysis project Ga0315904, IMG submission 203529) | Freshwater fungal communities from buoy surface, Lake Erie, Ohio, United States - Buoy 12 MA120 | ecosystem: Environmental > Aquatic > Freshwater > Lake | place: USA: Lake Erie, Ohio... | reverse complement strand
TCATCGGCCCCGAGAAGCTGCCGCGCGTCGCCCGCACCATCGGCGCCCTGATGGGGCGCGCGCAGCGCTACGTCAACGACGTCAAGGCCGACATCAATCGCGAAATCGAGCTCGACGAGCTCAAGAAACTGCGCACCACCGTCACCGAAGCCGCCCAGAGCATCGAGAACTCAGTCAAGGAAACGGTGTCCGGTTTCGAGGCCCAGGCTGCGGAACTGAACAACCTCGCCAGCGGCGCGGCATCGCCCGCCGCCACGCCGGCCGCCACCGCCGCCGGCGTGGCGGCGCCGCTGGCGACCGCGGCGCTGTCGCCGGAGGCCTCCGCCGCCGCCGACGAGGCCATTCGCCAGGCGCTCGCCGCCAGCGAAATGCCGGTGCCCGAGGCGCAGCCGGTCTACGCCCCCCCGCCCGACGCGTCCCCGGCCCACGCACCGCCGGTCGCCGAGGCGGCGCCGCCCGGCCCGCGCGCCTGACCCCTCACCGGCGGACGGAAACACCCAATGAGCGACGACATCCAGGACACCTTCATCTCGCACCTGGTCGAATTGCGCGACCGGCTGCTGCGCAGCGTGGTGGTGTTCCTCGTCATTTTCGGCCTGGCGTTTTTCGTCTGGCCCAAGGCCGGCCCGATCTATGACTTCCTGGCCATGCCCCTGATCAGTTCGCTGCCGCAGGGCACAAAGATGATCGCCACCTCGGTGATCTCGCCCTTCCTGGTGCCGCTCAAGGTCACGGCCATGCTGGCGTTCGTGGTCGGCTTGCCGTATTACCTGTACCAGGCCTGGGCCTTCGTGGCCCCCGGCCTCTACAGCCACGAAAAGCGCCTCGCGATGCCCCTGGTGGTGTCGAGCACGCTGCTGTTCCTGGCCGGCATCGCGTTCTGCTACTACATCGTATTCGGGCAGTTCTTCTCGTTCATCAACTCCTTCGCGCCGGCATCGATCACGCCGGCGCCGGATATCGAGGCCTACCTGGGCTTCGTGCTGACCATGTTCATCGCCTTCGGCGTCACCTTCGAGGTGCCGGTCGCCGTGGTGGTGCTGGTGATGGTGGGCATCGTCGAGGTGGCCAAGCTGAAGGAATGGCGCGGCTACTTCATCGTCATCGCGTTCATCATCGCCGCCGTCGTCACCCCGCCCGACGTGGTCTCCCAATTCGCCCTGGCGGTGCCGATGTGCATCCTCTATGAGGCCGGGCTGTTCTTCGCCAAGTTCGTGGAAAAGAAGCGCACGCCGGACAGCGAAGACGACGCCCCCGCAGCCTCCGGTTCATAGGCACGGGGGCCCTGCGGGCCGGAGCGCCGGCCGCGATGCGGCCTGCGTCATCCGGTGCCGCAACACCTGCTGCCATGCATGACAAGCCTGCGGCCAGTGCTGCGGGCCGGCGGCTGAGCGTGCCGCCCCGAGCGCCCCGCCCGGAAAACTCTGCGCGGTGATTCCGGCGCTACCGGCGCTGCCGGATGTTCCCGCGCGTCCGGCACATGTTGCGCGGCCGCTATTCCTGGGCGTCGCGGCCGCTGCGTTGCGGGCGCGGCCGCTTGCCGACGGTGACGGTCATGTCGACCGCCTCGCCCTTGCGCATGACCTTGAGCCTGCCGTTGCTGCCGGGCGTGAGCTGGGCGATCAGGTTCAGCATCTGGCTCGGATCGCGTACCGGCGTGCCTTCCACCTCGACCAGCACGTCGCCGGGCTTGACGCCGGCGCGGTCCGCCGGGCCGTTGCGGATGACGCCGGCCACCAGCACGCCCTGATTCCTGGGCAGCTTGAAGGATTCGGCCAGGTCGGCCGTGATTTCCTGCGGCTCGATGCCGATGAAGCCGCGCGTCACCGCGCCGGACGAGATGATCTGGTCCATCACCTGCCGGGCCATGTTGGCGGGAATGGCGAACCCGATGCCCGCCGAGGCGCCGGTACGCGAGTAGATCGCCGTGTTGATGCCGAGCAGGTGCCCGTTGGCGTCGACCAGCGCGCCGCCGGAGTTGCCGGGGTTGATGGCCGCGTCGGTCTGGATGAAATTCTCGAACGTGCTGATGCCCAGTTGCGAGCGCCCCAGGGCCGAGACGATGCCCAGCGTGACGGTCTGCCCGACGCCGTACGGGTTGCCGATGGCCAGCACCACGTCGCCGACCCGCGCGCTTTCCGGCTTGCCGAACACGATGGCGGGAATGTTGGGCAGATCGATCTTGATCACCGCGAGGTCGGTTTCCGGGTCGCCGCCGACGATCTTGGCCTGCGCCTTGCGGTTGTCCGACAACAGCACCTCGATCTCGTCGGCCGACTCGATCACGTGGTAGTTGGTCAGCACGTAGCCCTGCGCGCTCACGATCACGCCCGAGCCGAGGCTGTTGGAACGACGCGCTTCGCCGCGGCCGCGTCCGTCGCGGTCCTTGCCGAAGAAATGGCGGAACAGCGGGTCGTTCATGAACGGATGCTGCGGCATCTTCACCTCCTTCGAGGTGAAGATGTTCACCACCGCCGGCATGGCGCGGCGCGCGGCTTCGCTGTAGGACCCGGCCGGGCGCCCGGTGTCGGCGACCGGGCCGGCTTCGGCCACCGCGGGCGGTTTCGGCACGGCGCCGTCGGCCGCCGGCGGCGCGGGCGCGACCGCGGGCGGCGGCGTCCGCGCGAGCCATTCCGGCTTGACCGTGGCGACCACGAACCACACGCCCAGGCAAACGGTCGCCGTCTGGGAGAATATCAGCCACAGGTGGCGAATCATGGGGGCGGCGATGGCGGGAAAAGTGGATGCGAGGGTATTGCTCGGTGCGCTGGACGAATTGATGGAGCCAGCGCGCTTCCGGGATTATTGCCCAAACGGCATGCAGGTGGAAGGAAAGCGCGATATCGGCCTTCTGATCAGCGGCGTCACCGCGTCGCTCGCCCTGATCGAGGCGGCCATCGGTGCGGGCGCCGACGGTCTGCTGGTGCATCACGGCCTGTTCTGGAAGGGCGACGACATGCGCGTGGTCGGCCCCAGGCGGCGCCGCTTGGGCGCGCTGCTCGGCAACGACCTCAACCTGTTCGCCTACCACCTGCCGCTCGACGCCCTGCCCGGGATGGGCAACAACGCGCAACTGGGCACGCGCCTGGGCCTGTCGGCCGATGCCTGGTTCGGCGAGCAGCAGATCGGCTGCGTCGGCAGCCTCGACGGCGCGGTCACGGCGCGCGACTTCGCGCGGCGCGTCGCCCTGGCGCTGGCGCGCGAACCCCTGCTGATCGGCGACCCGGCGCGGCCGGTGCGGCGGGTGGCCTGGTGCAGCGGCGGCGCGCAGGGCTATTTCGAGGACGCGATCGCCGCCGGCTGCGACCTCTACCTGAGCGGCGAGGTGTCCGAGCAAACCACCCATCTCGCGCGCGAAGCCGGTGTGGCCTACATCGCCGCCGGCCACCATGCCACGGAGCGCTACGGCGCCGAAGCGGTGGGCCGCCATCTGGCGGGACGCTTCGGCATCCGCCATCTGCACCTGGACATCGACAACCCCGCCTGAGGCGGGGCCGCGGCGGGCGTGCCTACTTCTTCAGCGCGTCGCGGATCTCGCGCAGCAGCAGCACGTCTTCCGGCACGGGCGGCGGCGCCTCGGGCACCGCAACCTTTTCGTCCTTCTTGAGTCTGTTGATCTGTTTGATCATCAGGAAGATGACGAAGGCAAGAATCACGAAATTGACCGCGACGGTGATGAAGCTGCCGTAGGCGAAGACCGGGATGCCCGCCTTCTTCAACTCGGCCAGCGCGACCAGATTGTTCGGGTTCTTGCCCAGCACGATGAACAGGTTGGAAAAATCCAGGGCCCCGAAGATGCTGCCGATGAGCGGCATGATGATATCGCCCACCAGGGAGTCGACGATCTTGCCGAACGCCCCGCCGATGATCACGCCCACCGCCAGGTCGATCACGTTTCCCTTGACCGCGAACTCGCGGAACTCCCCCAGCATGCCCATGCCAACCCCCTATGCGTGTGATGGTTTTGCGATCCAAGCCTCCCCCAGGGGCGGCGCGGCGGAGGTTACCGCCGGCGCCGGAATTTGGCAAGCAAGGTGTTTTAAGTTCATGAATGTGAACGGGTTTTCCGGAATTCGTTGGAAGCGGCGTCGTGATCGGGTATAATTTCGAGTTTGCCGCACAGCGAGCGGCCATCGCGGTTTCGCAGGTTTTGGTTTTACGGTTTCACGCACGGTTTCACGAAATCCTAGAGGCATCTTCCCATGAGTAACGATCAACCCGACGACAACGGGCGGCGCAACGCCATTGTCGCTACCTCGGTCGTGGGCGGCATCGGCGCCCTGTGCACGGCCTACCCGTTCGTGTCCACCTTCGCGCCCTCCGAGAAGGCGCGGGCCGCCGGCGCCCCCGTCGAAGTCGACATCGCCCAGCTGAAGGAAGGCGAGCGCATGGTGGTCGAATGGCGCGGCAAGCCGGTCTGGATTCTCAAGCGCAGCAAGGAAATGCTCGACTCGCTGGCCAAGACCGAATCCAAGGTCGCCGACCCGAAGTCGGAGCGCAAGCCCTCGGAGCTCACCCCCGAGTACTGCCGCAACCAGGCGCGCTCGATCAAGCCCGAGATCCTGGTCGCCGTAGGCATCTGCTCCCACCTGGGCTGCTCGCCCTCGGGACCGTTCCCCACCGGCGCCAACGTGGCGCTGGGCGACGACATGGGCTTCGTGTGCCCGTGCCACGGCTCCACCTTCGACCTGGCCGGCCGCGTGTGGAAAGCCAAGCCCGCGCCGGACAACCTCGAGATTCCGCCGCACATGTACCTGACCGACACCAAGCTCGTGATCGGCGAAGACAAGAAGGGAGCCTAAGACCATGGCTGCTGGCAAGAAGGAACCGGTGGTCGTCACCGGACTGGGCGCGCTGGACAAGCCCGCGAGCGGGCTGCTCACCTGGGTCGACCAGCGCTTTCCGCTGATGGAGAACTGGAAGACCCATCTCTCCGAGTACTACGCGCCGAAGAACTTCAACTTCTGGTACTTCTTCGGCTCGCTGGCGATGCTGGTGCTGGTGATCCAGATCGTCACCGGGATCTTCCTGGTCATGCACTACAAGCCCGACGCGGCCAAGGCCTTCGAGTCGGTCGAGTACATCATGCGCGAGGTGCCGTGGGGCTGGCTGGTGCGCTACATGCATTCCACCGGCGCCTCGATGTTCTTCGTGGTGATCTACCTGCACATGTTCCGCGGCCTGATCTACGGCTCGTACCGCAAGCCGCGCGAGCTGATCTGGGTGTTCGGCGTGATGATCTTCCTGTGCCTGATGGGCGAGGCCTTCTTCGGCTACCTGCTGCCGTGGGGCCAGATGTCCTACTGGGGCGCGCAGGTGATCGTCAACCTCGCCTCGGCCATTCCCGTGATCGGCCCCGACCTGGCCATCTGGGTGCGCGGCGACTTCGTCGTCGGCGACGCCACCCTGAACCGGTTCTTCTCGTTCCATGTCATCGCCCTGCCGCTGGTGCTTCTGGGGCTGGTGGCGGCGCACATCCTGGCGCTGCACGAAGTGGGTTCCAACAACCCCGACGGCATCGACATCAAGGAGAACAAGGACCCCAAGACCGGCATCCCGGTCGACGGCATCCCGTTCCATCCCTACTACACCGTGCACGACATCTTCGGCGTGGTGGTGTTCCTGATGGTGTTCTCGGCGATCGTGTTCTTCGCGCCGGAAATGGGCGGCTACTTCCTCGAGTACAACAACTTCATCCCGGCCGACCCGTTGAAGACCCCGGCGCACATCGCCCCGGTGTGGTACTTCACGCCCTACTACTCGATCCTGCGTGCGATGGTGTGGAACTTCTTCTGGATCGACGCCAAGGTCTGGGGTGTGGTCGCCATGGGCGCCTCCACGGTGATCTTCTTCTTCCTCCCCTGGCTCGACAGGTCGCCGGTCAGATCGATCCGCTACCGCCCGACCCTGCACATCTACATCTACGCCACCTTCGTGGTCGCCTTCCTGATCCTGGGCTACCTTGGCACCCTGCCGCCGTCGCCGGTGGGCGAATTGGTGTCGCAGATCTGCACGGTGATCTACTTCGCCTTCTTCCTCGGCATGCCGTGGTGGAGCCGCTGGGGCCAGTTCAAGCCGGTGCCCGCGCGCTTGACCATGTAAAAAAGCTGGGATCCACAATGAAAATAATCAAGCACACCCTGGCCGCAGCTGCACTGCTCGTCGCCGCCGTCTCGACCACCGCCTCGGCAGCCGAGGCCGGCATCGCGCTTGACCGCGCGCCGGTCGACCGTTTCACCGACCTGCAGGCGCTGCAGCGCGGCGCCAAGATGTTCGTCAACTACTGCCTCAACTGCCACGGCGCGCAGTCGATGCGCTACAACCGGCTGAAGGACATCGGCCTGACCGACCAGCAGATCAAGGACAACCTGCTGTTCACCGCCGACAAGGTGGGCGAGTTGATGACCATCTCGCTGACCAGGAAGGACGGCAAGGAATGGTTCGGCGCGGCGCCGCCGGATCTGTCCGTGATCGCCCGCGCGCGTGCCTCCGGCGCCGGCAGCGGCGCGGACTGGCTCTACACCTACCTGCGCACCTTCTATCGCGACAGCTCGCGCGAAACCGGCTGGAACAATCTCGCCTTCGCCAACGTCGGCATGCCGCACGTGCTGTACGAACTGCAGGGCGAGCAGGTCGCGAAGTTCGCCAAGGAGAAGGACCCGCACGACCCCTCCAAGACCATCGAGAAGTTCGTCGGCTTCGAGCAGACCAAGCCGGGCCGGATGTCCAAGCTGGAGTACGACAGCGCGATCGCCGACCTGGTCGGATTCCTGGTGTGGATGTCCGAACCGGTGGCCGCGCAGCGCAAGCAACTCGGCATCGCCGTGCTCATCTTCCTCGGCGTGTTCATGCTGCCGTGCGCGTGGATGCTCAACCGCGCCTACTGGAAAGACATCCATTGAGCGGGCTGGCGGGGCATCGGGGGCGCGCGCCGGATCTTGGCCGGCATTTGAACGTTAGGATTCGATCATGATGGTTTTGTACTCGGGCACCACCTGCCCGTTCTCGCACCGCTGCCGCTTCGTCCTCTATGAAAAGGGGATGGACTTCGAGATCAAGGACATCGATCTCTTCAGCAAGCCGGAAGACATCTCGGTGATGAACCCCTACGGCCAGGTGCCCATCCTGGTCGAGCGCGACCTCATCCTGTACGAATCCAACATCATCAACGAATACATCGACGAGCGCTTTCCGCACCCGCAGCTCATGCCGGCCGACCCGGTGATGCGCGGTCGCACCCGGCTGTTCCTGCTCAACTTCGAGCGCGAGCTGTTCATCCACATCGACGCGCTGGAAAAGGGCAACCCGAAGCAGCAGGACCGGGCGCGCGAGCGCGTCGCCGCGGTGCTCACGCAGCTCGCGCCCAACCTGGCCAAGCAGAAGTGGATGCTGGGCGAGGAGTTCACCATGCTCGACGTTTCCATCGCGCCGCTCCTGTGGCGCCTGGACCACTACGGGATTTCGCTGCCGCGCCAGGCCGCGCCGGTCATGAAGTACGCCGAGCGCATTTTCAGCCGGCCGGCGTTTTTCGAGGCGCTCACGCCCTCGGAAAAGGTGATGCGCAAGTAGCGCGGGCTCGTCCCGGCGCGCCGCGCGCATTGCCGTCAGACCAAGGAGCACACCATGGCAGAAGAGCGCAACGAACCTCACGACAGGTCCACCCGGCCCTATCTGATCCGCGCCATCTATGAATGGTGCACCGACAGCGGCTACACCCCCTACCTGGCCGTGGTCGTCAACGAGCATACCCGGGTGCCGCAGGAATTCGTCAAGGACGGCCAGATCGTCCTGAACGTGTCCTTCGACGCCACCAGCGGGCTCAAGATCGGCAACGAGATCATCGAGTTCGCCGCGCGCTTCGGCGGCGTGGCGCGCGAGATTTCGGTGCCGGTCGACCGGGTCGCGGCCATCTACGCCCGCGAAAACGGCCACGGCATGGGTTTCGAGATCATCGAAACCCGCGTCGAGCACCGGCCCGAGGCCAAGGTCGACGAACCCGGCGCCGCGACCGCGCCGGAGCGCCCCAAGGCCGGCGGCAAGCCCAAGCTCACCGTTGTAAAGTAGCGCACCCCGGCTGCCCGCGCAGCCCGAAAGCCGCCTTAGCTCAGTTGGTAGAGCAACCGCCTTGTAAGCGGTAGGTCATCTGTTCGAGTCAGATAGGCGGCACCAATCATCGAGGCGCCCGCATGTGCCGCCCTTGGCGCAGCCGTCCTCGCACGTCGCTCCCGATCGGCCGCAAATCAACGCAGGCCAACGCAGGCGCTGCGCCGGCTGAATAGATGGCGAACCCGCCCGGCGCGGACTGCGCCGGGGTTGCTGCGATGACCGGATTCGCGTGCCGCCCGAGGTGTCGGAAAATTTTACACTTGCGTCATCGGCGGCTCGGGACGGGCCGCGCGAAACTTCGTAAGCCCATGAAAAAAATACACAATATGGCCGGGAACGGAGCTTGCTTTGTATCGTGCTCCTCGCGCCGTCCTGCCGACCTCGCCACCAACCGGCCTGCCTGGCAGGCGGCGATGTGCTTTAACGCACGACCTCATCCATCCGGACGATTGCGGGTCGTACGAATGTGTGCGATAAGTGCGGGTCGAAGCGTCGAATAGAACTGTTTTTGCCCGCCTTTTCACCGGATGACTACGCCAGCCCCCTGTCGCCCCTCCTGCCCGTGAAACCCACCGCCCGCTTCCCGTCCCGCACACGCGCCCGCTTCGCCCTGCGTCCCCTGCCCATCGCGGTGGCGGCCGCGTTCGTGCCTGGCCTCTACAGCGGCGGCGTGCAATCCAACCCGAGCGGGCCGGTGGTGGTGAGCGGCAGCGCGGGGTTCGCCACCCAGGGCAAGACGCTCACGGTGACCAACACACCGGGCGCGATCATCAACTGGCAGAGCTTTTCCATCGGCCAGGGCGAGACCACCCGCTTCCAGCAGCAGAGCGCGTCGAGCGCGGTGCTCAACCGGGTGGTGGGGCAGGACCCCAGCAGCATTCTCGGCACGCTCTCCTCCAACGGGCGGGTGTACCTGGTCAACCCCAACGGCATCGTCTTCGGCGCGGGCGCGCGCATCGACGTGCAGGGGCTGATCGCATCGACCCTCAACATCAGCGACGCCGATTTCAAGAAGGGCCTGCTCAAGTTCAACAAGGAAGGGCAGGCCGGCTCCATCCAGGTCAACGGCTATGTGAACGGCGGCACGGGCGATGTCTACATCATCGCCCCCAACATGTCGGTGGGCAAGGAAGGGGTGATCAAGACCGAAGGCGGCAACGTGGTCCTGGCCGCCGGCGAGAAGATCGAGATCGGCAGCCGCAACCTCAACGACATGAAGTTCGAGGTGCAGGCGCCGGCCAACACCGCGCAGGTGCTGGGCAAGCTGAGCGGCGGGGCGGTGGGCGTGTTTGCCGGCACGCTCAAGCACAACGGCGACATCCGCGCCACCACGCTGGCCCAGGAAGGCGGCAGGATCGTCCTCAAGGCCAAGGGCGAGCTGACGGTCGGGGCGGGCAGCCAGACCGTGGCCGACGGCAAGAGCGGCGGGCAGATCGAGATACGGAGCGAAAGCGGGCCGGTCGTCATCGAGAAGGGCGCGCTGGTGAGCGCCAGCGCCGTGCCCGCCAGCGCCAGCCCCACCGCCACGCCGACGCCCAACCCGGTGACCGGCAGCGGCGGCACGGTGAGCGTGATTGCCGCGCAAGGCAACATCGTGGTCGAGGCCGCGGCGCAGATCCGCGCCACGGGCCAGAGCGGCGGGCAGGTCACGCTCCAGGCCGCGCAGGGCCGCACCACCCTGATGGGCGAGATCGACGTGCGCGGCACGGGTGCGGCGCAGGCGGGTGCGGCGGCGCAGGCGGGCGCGGCCGCCGCGCCGCCGGCCGGCGCGGGCAAGGGCGGCACGGCGCAGATACTCGGCAGCGAGGTGGTGCTCGACGGCGCGGCCGTGGTGGATGCCAGCGGCGAGTCCGGCGGCGGCACCGTGCTGGTGGGCGGCGACTGGCAGGGCAAGAACCCCGAGGTGCAGAACGCCCTGCGCACCTACCTGGGCGAAGGCGTCGTGCTCAAGGCCGACGCGCTGCTCAAGGGCGACGGCGGCAAGGTGGTGGTGTGGGCCGACGAGGCGACCCATTTCCGCGCCTCGATTTTCGCGCGCGGCGGCAGCGAAGGCGGCGACGGCGGCCTGGTGGAAACCTCCGGCAAGGGCGCGCTGCTGTTCCGCGGGCGGGTCAACACCGAAGCGCCGCTCGGCCGGCGCGGGCTGCTGCTGCTCGACCCGGACGACATCGAGATCGTGGCCACCGGCAGTCCGACCGGGACCGGGCCGGACGCCTTCGGCCTGTGGAGTTTCGCCAGCGACCCGGGCTCGCAGACCATCGGCGCGGACTACATCAGCAACACGCTGCTGCCGATCAACAATGTCACGCTGCAGGCCAACAACAGCATCACCCTCGCGGCGGATGCCACGATCTCGAGCGGGAGCGGCCTCAGCCTGAGCCTGATCGCCGGCGGCAACATCGCCGTGAACGGCACCGTCAACCTCGCCGGCTCTTTTTACGCCGTGGCCGGCGCCTCCTCCGCTCCTGCGCAGAATCCGTCTGCGACGCTGACGGTCGCAGGATCGATCAGCAGCTTCGGCACGATCTTTCTCGTCAACGAGGCGGGGTTCGGCTCCATGTCGCTGACGGGCACCCTCGCACAAGGCACGCTCGCTGTCACCTCCCTTTACGGCTTGCCTGGCATCGGCGGCACCCTGAATGTGCAGGGGGGTACGCTTTCGTCGATCGCGATCGGAGGCACGGTCAACATCAACGGGTCGTCCGGCGCCGCCGTGACCGGAACCCTGACGCTCACGCCCGGCGCGGTGCTGAACCAGTACGGGACCCTGACCTACGGCGGGTTCACGTCCCCGGCGGCGATCAGCGGGTCGGGTACGGTCAACCTGATGGGCGGGATGCTCGAGGTAGGGGCATCCTCAAACCTGAACATAGAAAGCGGGGTCATGGTCGGCGTATCCGGGGTTGCGGCGTCCATGGTCGGTGGCAGTATCAGCAACTCCGGAACCATGGAGGTAAGCAACGGCGGCTCGCTCAGCATCAATGGGCCGCTCTACAACAACGGCCTGATGTCCTCCAGTGGCTCCGGAGGCTTCACGTCCAGCATCAGCGTCAACACCAACGTCTTTCAGAATAACGGCACGGTCCGCGCATCGACAAACGGCACCATCAATCTTGCCGGCTTCGACGGTGGCAATTCCGGTGTGATCGAGCTCTCCGGCGGCATGGTGAGCACCGGAGGCGCGTTCACCAACAATGCCACCGGCGTCATCAGGGGGCACGGTGAGATGTTTGTCGGCGGCGGCGAATTGCTCACCAACCGCGGCACGCTGCGCCCGGCGGCCGGGGGAGGGGATATCGCGGGTACCGTGCCCGGCCGTCAGCTGCGCATCTATGGCGACCTTTTGCTGGATGACGGCAGTGTCACCGAGATTGCCATCGGCGGCTACGCGCGCGGCGCGGTGGCGGACGCCGGCGGCCATGACGCCATCAATGTTTCCGGCAATGTCTCGATCGCGTCCGGCGCGTGGGCCACGGTGCTGCACGATACGGGATTTGTCGCCCAGACGGGCGACACCTTCCTCGCCATCAACGCCAACGGCACGCTCAACGGCGCGTTCTCCAGCATCGTGCCGCCTTCGGCGGGTGAGCCGTATGCCGCCGGCGCCGTGGGCGGTGCGCTGTTTCTCCAGCGCACCGATGCGGCCTTCAGCGGCGCCAACCTCAAGGTCTGGACCAGCGATTCCCCGGGCAACTGGAACACGGGCGCCAACTGGAGCGGCGGCACGGCGCCCACGGCGCTCGACAAGGTGTTCATCGACCGCTATTACACCCCAAGCGTCACGGTCGATACGCCCGGCCAGTCGGCCGGCGAGTTGTACGCCACGTCCGACATCCTCCTCACCGTGGCCACCGGCGGGTCGCTCAACGTAGCGGGGCGCGCTGTCTCAACGAACGGCCTGCAACTTACGGGAGGCACCCTGAGCGTCGGCGGGGGGTTCACCAATACCGGATTCGTGTCCGTGCAAAGCGGCACGCTCGGCGTCGTCGGCGGATTCACGAATGCCAGAAACGTGGGCGTGCAAGGCGGCACCCTCAGCGTTGGCGGCGCATTCACCAACACCGGAGTCATGCAGGTGTCGGGCGGCACGCTCGCTGTCGCAGGCGCGTTCACGAGCGACGGCGTCGGTGCTCTGGTGAACCTGACAGGTGGCAGGCTCGACCTGGCAGCCGCCTCCAGCGTGGCGGGTGGCGGCCTGCTAATGACGGCCGGGACGCTATCCGGCAGCGGCGACGTGACCGTGACGGGCTTCGCAGCTCTTTACGGCGGCACGATCACGGGCAGCGGGGGGTTCACGACCCAGTCCAGCGCAAGTCTCACCGGCGACCCGCTGGTGTTGCAGGGGCGGACATGGACCCTCGCATCGGGTGCCAATGCAACCACTGCGGGAACGGGCGGGGTTCTGCTGACCGATGGCGCGACGATCAACAATCAGGGCTTCTGGACCCTGTTCGGCCCCAACCCCGCCTCGCTGAGCGGCTCCGGGCAGGGCAACAGCTTCAACAACAGCGGCGAGCTAGTCAAGGTGAATGGCAATTCCGCCGGTGTGGGCTCGGGTGTGCAGTTCAACAACAGCGGGTTGGTCAGCGTCCTGGGCGGCACGCTGTCCATCCCCGGCACACAACTGAGCAACACCGGCACGCTTTCCATCGCCGCGACCGGGACGCTCGCAACTTCCGGCCAGGCCTTCACCAATGGCGGCGTGATCCAGGGCGGCGGCACCGTCGACCTCGGCGGCGCCACGCTCACCAACAGCGGCACCCTGCGGCCCGGTGAAGTCGCCACGACGGGCCGGCTCAGCATCACCGGCGACCTGACCAACGCGGCGGACGGCACCATCGAGGCCAGGATCGGCGGCACCGTTGCCGGCGCCGGCGTCAACGGCTACGACCAGGTCGCCGTGTCCGGCACCCTCACGCTCCAGGGCGGCACGCTGTCGAGCACGCTCTTCAAAAGCTTTACCCCGTCCGGCCAGAGCTTTGATGTCATCACCGCCAGCGCCGGCAGCGGCAGTTTCAGCACCGCCAGCCTGCCCGCCGGGTTCAACGGTGCGCTGTTGTTGGACAGCCTGCAGTTTCCGCCGGTACTCGTATTCCGCCTGACCGAGAGCGGCGTCTCCTGCACCGGCGTGTGCTGGGTGGGCGGCGGCGGTTTCGACACCGATTGGAACACCGCCGCCAACTGGTCCGGCAACGCCCTGCCGGGCGAGAGCGACGTGGCCTACCTCAACCTGGTATCGGGTGTCACGGTCACCCACACCAGCGGCACGCACAGCATCAAGGCGCTCAATTCGGACGCCAACAACCACCTGGTGATCTCGGGCGGCAGCCTCACGCTCAACGATGCGTCCGCCGTCTCCACGCTGGCCGGCAACCTCACCGTCAGCGGCGGCAGCCTCACCGCCAACGGCACGCTCAATGCCGCCTCGGTGGCGCTCTCCGGCGGCAGCCTCGTGGCCGGCAACCGGCTCACCGCCGATACCCTCACCATCAGTGGCGGCCTGCTCGGCGGCGCCGGCACCGGCGCAGTGAACGCCGGCACGCTCGCCTGGAGTGGCGGCACCATCGGCAACCTCGGGTCGCTGGAGGTGAGCGGCGGCGGCAGCATCGCAGGCGCGGGCCTGGTGCTCGACACCGCGCTTTACCTCAATGGCGGCACCACCACCCTCGCCGATGCGGGCATCAGCGGCACCGGCGGCCTGTACGTCAACACCGGCGCGTCCCTCTTCAACGCAGGCACATCGACGCTGACGAACGCGGGCACCGCGGGCGGCGGCGGGCTGATCCTGTCCGGCGGCACGCTCGGCGGCGCCGGCACGCTCAGCGTGGCGCGCTGGTTGCGCGATGGCGGCATCTTCGACATGGGCGGCAGCGCCGACCTCACCGCGGAGGGCGATTTCCTCATCGCCGGCGGCGAGACCTACACCGCCGGCGGCACGCTGGCCCTGCGCGCGCCTTCGGGCAGCATCGGCAACGGCAACGCCGGGGTGGACGCGAGCGCCGCGCACCTGGTGCTGCAAAGCCAGGGCACCATCACGCTGGACACCCAGGCCGGCACGCTGACGGCCAACGCCGGCAGTGCGATCAGCGTGGCCGACCAGGGGTCCGGCACGCTTATCGTGCAGCGGGCCGTCTCCTCCGGCGGGGGCGACATCACCCTCTCCAAGACCGGCGGGGCCTTGCGCTTCACGTCCGCCGCGCCCGCCACCGACCGGGTGTCCACGGGCGGCAACGTCGACATCAGCGGCGCCGACATCACCGTCCAGGACACCTCGATCTTCGCCGGCGGCACCATGAACATCGCCGCCGCCGGCACGCTGGCGGTGACCACCATCGCCAATACCGGCACCCTGCCCAGCCTGCCCGGCACGTTCATCCATTCGCTCGGCATGCAGACGATTACGGCCGACGCCATCTCGGTCAACGCGGCCAACGCGGGCACCCTCAGCAACGGCGGCGCGCTGATCCGGTCCGACGGCGGCCAGGCCATCACCGCCGGGGCCGGCGGCATCACCCTCAACGGCGGCGCGGCCGGTACCAACAACTGGGCCGTGATCAACAATTTCACCGCCGGCAGCCAGTCGATCACGGTCAACGGCGGCGGCACGCTCGCGCTCAACGGCGGCGGCGGCACCGGCAACTTTGCGGAATTGACCCAGCAGAACGCGACCGGGTCGCAAACCATCACCATCGGCGGCGGCGGGCGCATCGCCATTACCGGCGGCAACGGCACGCAGTCGTCGGCCCGCATCGACGCCAATGGCACCGCGCAGTCGGTCGCCTTCACCGCCGACGGTACGCTGGCCCTGCAGGGCGGCACGGGCGCGGGCGGCGACAACTTCGCGGAACTGCTCTACACCGGCACCCACCCGTCCGGACAAACCGTCGCGTTTTCCGGCGTAGGCGCCAAGGCCATCGCGATCACCGGCGGCTCGGTCGGCAACGGCAACTATGCCGAGATCTCCTCGAATTCGGCGCAGGGCATCACCGGCAACGCTGACATCACGCTCACCGGCGGTGCCAGCGGCGGCACGGCTGCCGACGGCAACGCCGCGAGCATCTACATCGTGGGCGCCGGCGGGTCGCAGACCATCGCCGCCGGCAACATCACGCTCCAGGGCGGCGCCGGCGGGGCCGGCAACGGTGCCGGGATCGGCACCGAGAACGCGCGGCCGCAGTCCATCACCGCCACCGGCAACGTCAACCTTGCCGGCGGTGCCGGAACCGACGCCTACGCCGTCATCGGCTCGGGCGACGCCGCCGTCAGCCTGGGGCTGACGGTGGGCGGAACGCTGAGCCTCACGGGCGGCAGCGGCGGCTTCGGGGACATCGGCGCCCGTGCCCTGCTCGGCGCGCTGGGCGCCTTCAACGCCGATGTCACCGTCAACACGCAGGGCGCGATCACCCTGGCCAAGGGCGGCGGCACCGGCGCCGACGCGTTCATCGGCTCGACCGGCGCGGGCGGCACGCTCGCCGTCAACGCCGGCCTGTCCGGCAGCGGCAGCCTGCTGCTCAACAGCGGCACGCTCGGCACCACCGGCAACGCGACGCTCACGGCCAACAACCCGACCGGGCAGATCGTGCAGACCGCCGGCGGGGCGCTCAGCGTGGGTACGCTCAGCACCTCCTCCGGCGCCGACACATCGCTGAGCCTGGGCAGCAACACCATCGGCACGCTGTCGGCCAGCACAAGCGGCACCGGCAGCGTGAGCGTGGTCACCAGCGGCGGCCTGAACCTCGGCGCGATGAGCGTGGCCGGCGCGCTCGCGGTGACGGCGGGGTCCAACCTGGCCGTTACCGGTACGCTGGTGACCGGCGGCAACGCCACGCTGGTGGCCGGCAGCGGCTCGCTCACGGTGGGCGGCGACATCAACGTGGGCAGCGGCGTGCTGGATTTCGGCGCCTCCGGCGTGGTATTCAGCGGCGCCACGCGCACCCTCACCAGCAGCAATGCCGGCACGGGCGTGCAGTCGGCCGGCACCTTGACGCTCGCCACCGGGACGCAGGTGAACGTCAACGCCAACGCGGCGCTCAACGCCCTCAGCCTGTCTGCTGGCACGGTCAACTTCGCCGGCACCGGCGGCAGCAGCGTGAGCACCCTGACCATGAGCGGCGGCACGCTTGCCGGCAGCGGCAATGTCACGGTGGGCGGGGCGGCGAGCCTGAGTGGCGGGTGGATCACCGGGGGCGGGACGCTGACCACGCAGGG
>Ga0315904_10006257_pt1 | contig 16317 bp, 13 predicted proteins | sample LakEriMetagenome_6_FD_203529 | JGI IMG/M metagenome (GOLD analysis project Ga0315904, IMG submission 203529) | Freshwater fungal communities from buoy surface, Lake Erie, Ohio, United States - Buoy 12 MA120 | ecosystem: Environmental > Aquatic > Freshwater > Lake | place: USA: Lake Erie, Ohio... | reverse complement strand
GGCGAGGCCTGACCGGGGACGCCGCCCGCACCCCTGGCCGCAGACCGAAAAAAAGAGACCGCCAACAGCGCGAGCCGGTGGCGGCCAAGAGGGAGAGATAAGGACCCCATTCGGGCTGCCCCGAACCGGGCTGCCCGCGAGGGCAGCGCCGAGTCTGATCCTCAGTCGGGGCAGTCACCCCGACCTTTCACCCCTCCTGGTCAGGCGTACTGCGCCAGCGCGATCTTCATCTTGCGCATTGCCTGCGCCTCGATCTGGCGGATGCGCTCGGCCGACACGCCGTACTCGGCGGCCAGATCGTGCAGCGTGAGGCTGCCGCCTTCGCTGTCATCGCGCAGCCACCGGCTCTCGATGATGCGCCGGCTGCGCGCATCGAGCGTGGCGAGCGCGGCCTCGAGGCCTTCGCCCTGCATGCGGTCGCGGTCGCGGCGCTCGAGCACCTGGGTGGGCTCGGCGTTGGGCGCCGCCAGATAGGCGATCGGCGCGAAATCGTCATCGGCATCGTCGCCGCTGGCCTCCAGCGCCATGTCCTGGCCGGTCAGCCGGGTCTCCATCTCGGAGACATCGCTGGCCTTGACGTTGAGCCGGGCGGCGATGGCATTGACCTCGCCGGCGCTCAGCGTGTGCGCGTCGGTACGCTGCGAGCGCAGGTTGAAGAAAAGCTTGCGCTGCGCCTTCGTGGTCGCAACCTTGACCAGGCGCCAGTTCTTCAGGATGTACTCGTGGATCTCGGCCTTGATCCAGTGCAGCGCGAACGACACCAGGCGCACACCGCGCTCCGGGTCGAAGCGCTTGACCGCCTTCATCAGGCCGATGTTGCCCTCCTGGATGAGGTCGGCGTGGGGCAGTCCGTAGCCAAGGTACTGGCGCGACACCGACACCACCAGGCGCAGGTGCGACATGACCAGTTCGCGGGCCGCGTCGAGGTCGGTCGAGGTCTGGAAACGCCGGGCGAGTTCGGTTTCGCGCTCGGCCGACAGCATGGGCAGCCGATTCACGGCAGTGATGTAGGCGTCCAGGTTCCCGACGGGAGGCAGCGCCATCGCGACGCCTGCGGATCCTGCGGGAGCAAGGGCGGTCGTGGTCAGGGCGGACATGGTTTCCTTTCGCGGGCGCCGTATGTTGCGCCACACAAAAATGTTAGCACTCATGGGTCGTGAGTGCTAGCGCCTCCTGACGATCGGCTGACCCGGCGGGATTGCCGCCGGGTGCGCTGCCTCAATCGATGATGATCACGTCGGTTGCCGGCGGTTCGGTGTACAGGCGCTCGACCAGCGCTGCGCGCCGCTCGATGGTCACGCGCTGGTTGATGTAGCCCTTGTCGGTGAGTTCGCGGCCATCGATCGAGGGCGGCTCGGCCATCAGCAGCACGGCGCGGATGCGGGTGCTCGACCCCGGGAAGGCCTTGTTGTGCGCCGCCAGGCCCTCGCGCACCCGCGCCCGCACCCGCTCGTCGGCGATCACCTGCTCGAGGGTGGCGTCGGGCTGGCCGATGAACTGCCGGCAGGCGACCAGGTTGGGCCAGGCGAGCAGCCCCACCCAGCTGCGGTCGTGGCCGGTGACCACCGCGTCCTGCACCACCGGCGAGGCCGCCGCCACGCAGGCCACCCGCAGCGAGCCCACCTGCACGAAGGTGCCGGTCATGAGCTTGAAGTCCTCGACGACGCGTCCGCGGAACACCAGGCCCTGGGCGGGATCGGCGGGGTCGACGAAGATGCCGGCATCGCCGATCTTGTAGAACCCTTCCTCGTCGAAGGCGGCGGCGGTGAGGTCGGGCCGCTGGTGGTAGCCGGGCATGATGGTGACGCCGCGCAGGCGCAGTTCGTACTTCTCGCCGATGGGCACCATCTTGAGCTCGACGCCGGGGAAGGGCAGGCCGATCAGACCCACCCGCTCGGTCGCCCAGTAGGTGCAGGTGGCCGTGGGCGCGGTTTCGGTGGAGCCCCAGCCGGTGAAGAACACGATGCGCCGGCCGGTGTGCTTCACCGCGAGCCGCTGCATGCGCAGGTACAGGTCGTCGGGCAGCGTGGCGCCGCCGTAGCCCAGGATCTGGAGATCCTTGAAGAAGCGCTGCGCGAGGCCGTCGTCCTTCTCGAGCGCCGCGATCAGCATGGCATAGCCGGCCGGCACGTTCGCGTAGTAGGTTGGCGAGAGCTCGGCCAGGTTGCGCAACGACTCGCCGAAGAGCTCGGGCGTGGGCCGGCCGTCGTCGATGTGCAGCGTGCCGCCGTCGGCGAGCAGCCCGTTGAAGCTCGCGTTGCCGCCCATCGTGTGGTTCCAGGGCATCCAGTCGAGCACCACCGGCACCGGGTCGCCCGGCTGGCGCGGCCGCGTCTGCTGGCCCATGACCACGTTGGCGCACATCATGCGCTGGGTGTTGATGACCGCCTTGGGCGTGCCGGTCGAGCCCGAGGTGAGGAGAAACTTGCCCACGGTGTCGGGGGTGATCGCCGCGACCGAGGCCTCGACTGCCGGGCCCACGGGCGTGACCACGAGCTCGCTCCAGGCGCGGCTCGGCAGGTCGGGCAGCGGGTCGTCGACGTGCACGACCGTGACTCCGGTGAGGTCGAGCGCGCGCAGCGCGCGCTCGAACTGGCGGGCGTTCTGGACCATGAGCACCGCGGGGCGCAGCAGGTCGAACACGTAGCGCAGCACGCCGTGGTCCTGGCTCATCAGCGAATAGGCGGGCGACACCGGCGCGGCCGGCAGCCGGGCCTGCATCGCGGCCATGGCCATGAGGGCATGCTCGATGGAGTTGCCGCTGAGGATCATGACCGGGCGCGCGCCGTCGACGCGCAGATCGATCAGGGCCTGGGTGAGGGCATCGACGGCAACCCGGGCCTGGGCGTAGCTCACGCGCAGCCACTCGCGCTGCGCGCCTCGGCGCTGGGCCAGCCAGGTGCGCTGCGGCGCCTCCTCGGCCCAGCGGCGCAGCAGCGAGGGCAGGTGCGGCGCGTAGGGCGCCAGCGGAATGCGCGATCGCAGGACGATCGTGCCGTCGGCCCGGCGCTCGGTCGCGATGTCGCGGGGCAGGAATTCGACGTGGCGAAACGGGATGCCGCGCAGGTCGGTCTGCGCGAGGTCGGTGGTGGTGGGGGCGTCCAAGGCGTGGTCTCCGGCTCGTTGCCGCGGTGGTCCGCGGGTCTGCGCGGCACCTTAACGCATCCGCCGCGGCGACGGCGCGGGTGCCGTGCCGACCCCGGGGGTTTGCCCGCCCCGGGGCTCAGCGGGCGATGTGCAGCCTGACGGAGGTGACGGCGACCGGACCGCGATCGGCGTTGTAGCCCGGGTGCGCGATGTGCTGCCGGCCCACGCTGATCCACACGCCGTCGGTCAGGGCGATCCGGTAGAAGACCTCGACGATGCGTTCGGCCGCCGGCGAGATCCGGCCGTCGCCCACGAAGAAACCCAGGCCACCGGCCGCCAGATAGGCCAGGTGCGCGGGCGAGGCCTCGTGCCTCGCCACCGCGATGCCGAAGGCGTCGAGCGGGCGGCCCCAGGCGGCGCCCTGGGCGAGCAGGCCGGCCGAGCGCGAGCGGTCGATCTCGGCGAAGGCGTAGGGCTCGGTCTGACCGTCGGCCCGCATGGCGCGGCCGAAGACGCCCAGATCCGGGGCGAGCTCGAACTCGACGTTCAGCCCCAGCCCGCGCTTGGCGCGGCGGCCGGTGCGCACGGCGGCCACGTCGGGCACCCCCGTGCCGGCCTGCGCCAGCGCGTCGCGCCACGCGCCCATCACCGCCTGATTGCGAAACGCGAGCAGGCGCAGCCGGCCGGGCCGCCCGGCCAGCCGCCAGCCCTGCTCGAGCTCGATCTGGTCGCCGTAGTGCCGGCCCAGGCGCGGGTCGAGATCCATCTGGTTGGGCTCGCGCGGCTGGGCGAACCGGCCGACGCGCAGCGCCCGCTCGCCGTCGACGATCTCGAGCGCCGCGCCCCAGGTGTAGCCGCGCACGTCGGCGGCGAAGTCGTAGGCGCCGTGCGTGGTCAGGCCCAGGTTGGTGAACTGGGTCCGCGGATCGTGCGCGTAGGCGTTGTCGTCGAACAGGTCGAGCAGGGACAGCTTGCCGACCGTGAGCGCAACACGGCGGCGGTCCTGCGATCCCGGCAGCTGGCCCGGTTCGCCGGCCACCGCTTCGCTGCCGCCGCCCAGACCCCAGGTGCGGCGCACGAAGGCGCGCGCGAAGTAGCCGCGCAGGTCGGGTGAGCCCGCCCGCGTGAGTTCGGCATTCGGAAATCCGCCCAGCCCGTTGAGCCCGGACAGCGGCAGCCCCTGGCCGGCCTCCGGGTTCAGGTGCAGTTCGATTCCCGGCGCCAGGCGCCAGCCCAGCGCCAGCCCGGTGGTCAGGGAGTAGCTGGCCTCGGCGGCGCCCGACAGGCTGCGACCGCCCTCGTAGGGCGACCGGAAGGCGGGCTTGAACTGCCGGATCCAGGTGCCCTGGGCCCAGGCCTGGAAGTCGGGAGGAGGGTCGGCCGCCGGCTGCGCCTGGGCGCCGGCGGCAACTCCGAGCAGCACGACCGCGAGCGAGACCGGCAGGGCCCGAGCGCGCGACCACGGGCGGCAGTGCCCGCGAGTCGTCGTGCGGCTCGGTGCGGCGGTCATGGCCGCGAGATCGTGCCGAGCCTTGATGACGTCGCGATGACGTTGGCCGCGTCGCCGCCCTGCGGCGGCGATCGCAGCAGGGCTTCGAGGGCTTCGATGGATACCGGCTTGACCAGGAAGCCGTTCATGCCGGCTCGCGCGCAGGCCTCGCCGTAATCGCTGGCCGAGTTGCCGGTGAGCGCGATGACCGGGGTGGGATGCAGCCCGCGGTCGCGCTCGCGCTGGCGCAGCGCCAGGGTGGCCGCGATGCCGTCCATGCCCGGCATCTGGAGATCCATCAGGATCAGGTCGAAGGGATGGCCGTCGAGCCGCTCGAGCGCGCGCTCACCGTCCTCGGCGAGCACGACCTCGCTGCCCAGCAGGGCGAGCATCTCGGCGGCGACCAGCCGGTTGATGGGGTTGTCCTCGACCACCAGCACGCGGCGCGCCGGCACCTCGCCCGCAGCGGCCGGCTGCGGCGTTGGCGTGGGCGCGGCGCTGTCGTCCGCCTGGCCCACTGGCATCGTCAGCGTGAAGACCGAGCCGCGCCCGAGCTCGCTGCGCACGCCCAGCGTGCCGCCCAGCAGTTCGGCCAGCCGCCGCGAGATGGCCAGCCCCAACCCGGTACCGCCGAAGCGGCGCGTGATCGATGCGTCGGCCTGCACGAAGGCCTCGAAGATGGTGGCGATGTTCTCCGACGCGATGCCTATCCCGGTGTCGGCAACCTGCGCCGTCAGGATCGGGCCCTGGGCGGTGTGCTCGACTCCGACCCGCAGTTCGACCGAGCCGGCGTCGGTGAACTTGAGGGCGTTGGCCAGCAGATTGATCAGGATGCGCCGCAGCGCCATGCGGTCGCAGACCACGAGCCGCGGCGCCCGCGGGTCGAGCTCGGCCCGCAGCGCGATGCCGCGTCGGCCCGCCTGCTCGGTGAACATCGCGCGCAGCGAGTCGAGCATCTCGGCGAGGTCGATCGGCACCGGCTCGGAGGCGAAGTGCCCCACGCTCAGCTTGGCGTGGTCGAGCATCGCGTCGACAACCTCGCCGAGTTCGCGAGCGCTCGCGCTCAGTGCGGCCACCAGAGGACGGTTGTCGGGACCGGCCGCATCGCGCTCGAGCAGCGTGGCCGCGCCCATCACGCCGGCCAGCGGCGTGCGGATCTCGTGGGTGAGGTTGGCAAAGAACTGCTCCTTGGCCCGGCCCGCGGCCAGCGCCTCGGTGCGGGCGGCCTCGGCCTCGGCGCGTGCCGCGCTTGCGCGCTCCAGCGCATCGGCGAGCTCGCGCGAGCGCTCGCGGATCTCGGCAACCAGCCGATCGCGGGCGCGCAGGATGATCAGGCCGATCAGCAGCACCAGCACCTGGGCGCCGACCATCGACAGCGCGAGCTGCCACTCGGCGTACACCAGCAGCACGCGCGGCTGCAGCACGCCGGCCCCGCGGGCGGCCTCCACGCCGATGAGCGCGACGGAGCTCACGACGACCAGGTAGATCCCGAGCGCCCGCATGCCGATCATGATGACCGCCACCGAAGGCACCATCATCCAGGCCACGGCCGCGTGCGTCAGGTTGCCGACCATGACGGTCTGGAAGATCAGGAGGGCGAGCGCAAGGTTGACGACCACGGCCACCGTGTGTGTTGCCGTGCGCAGAGGCCAGCGGGCAAGCAGCGCCATCAGGAGCGCTACCGCGAAGTTGACCGGGACGAACTCGGCCGGTCCGACGATCGCGTACGCCACGCCGTAGGCGAGGCAGGCTATCGCGGCGTAGCCGGCGCCCAGACGGGCGCTGCGCTCGGCGATCTCGTCGCGAAACTGCGCCAGCGGCGTGCGCTGGAAGTCGAACAGCCTGCGTAGGGCGGCCGGGATCATGCGTGGGTGGCGAGGTGAGGGTGCGGCAGTCCGTGCGATGGGCAACGCCGGGATGATCCCACGGCTGGCGCGTTTACACTCGCGGCAGCGGCCTTCCGGCCGATCGCGGAGTCTCGATGATCGATCACCTCGACCACCTCGTCCTCACCACCACCGACGAGGCCGCCTGCGTGCGCTTCTACGTCGACGTGCTGGGCATGCACCACGAGCGCTTCGGCCAGGGCCGGCAGGCGTTTCGCTTCGGCAACCAGAAGATCAACCTGCATGTGAAGGGCAGCGAGTTGAGCCCGCGGGCGCACCTGCCGGTGCCCGGCGCGCTCGACCTGTGCTTCATCGCCGCGGTGCCGCTCGAGGAGGTCGTCGAGCGGTTGCAGCGCCACGGCGTGCCCATCGTCGAGGGGCCGGTGATGCGCACCGGCGCGGTGAGCCCGATCCGTTCGGTCTACGTGCGCGATCCCGACCTCAACCTGATCGAGATCTCGGTCCCGGCCTGAGCGCGGCCCGCCCTCATGACCATCACCCTGTTTCGCGCGCGCTGCATCCGCACCCTGAATCCGGCGCGGCCGCAGGCAACCCACGTCGCCGTCCGTGACGGCATCGTGCTCGGCGCCGGCACCCCGGCTGAGCTCGCCGGCTGGGGCAGCGCCACCACCGACGAGCGCTTCGCCGACAAGGTGCTGCTGCCGGGTTTCGTCGAGGGGCACACCCACCTCATGGAGGGGGCGCTCTGGCGCTACGTGTACGTGGGCTGGCACGACCGCACCGATCCCGACGGTCGGGTGTGGCCGGGCGCGCGCTCGATCGACGAGGTGGTCGAGCGGCTGCGCCAGGCGCAGCGCGACCTGCCGCACCCGGACAGCCCCATCGTTGGCTGGGGGCTCGATCCCATCTACTTCGGCAACCGGCGCTGCACCCGCGCCGATCTCGACCGGGTGAGCACCACCCGGCCGGTAGGCATCGCGCACGCCAGCCTGCACATCCTCAACGTGAACACCGAGGCCCTGCGCGCGGCCGGGTGGCTGCGGCCCGGCATCGACCACCCCGGGGTGCCGCTGGGCGATGACGGACTGCCCAGCGGCGAGATGAAGGGGCCCGAGGCGATGGGCGCGGTGGCCGAGCGCGTGGGCATGGACCGCGAGGCGCTGGCCGGCGACGAGCAGGCGGTGCGCCGCTTCGCGCGGCTGTGCGTGCGCACCGGGGTCACCACGGCCACCGACCTCGCCAGCCCGCTCCCTGAGTCGGCCCTGGCGATGCTGCTGCGGGTCACCGCCGAGCCTGGTTTTCCGGTCAGGCTCGTGCCGCTGCTGCGCCTGCTCGCCGAACCGGTGCCCCGGACCATCGCTCGCGCCGTCGCGCTGCGCGCGGCCAGCACCGACAGGCTGCGCCTGGGCCGCGTCAAGATCGTCGCCGACGGCTCCATCCAGGGGTTCTCGGCGCGCCTGCGCGCGCCCGGCTACTTCAACGGGGCGCCCAACGGGCTGTGGTACGTCGCGCCCGAGCAGCTCGCGCAGGCCTACGAGCTCGGGCTCGCGCAGGGCGTGCAGATCCACACCCACACCAACGGCGACGAGGCGATCGCGCTGGCGCTCGACAGCCTCGCGCAGGCGCTGGCGCGTCAGCCGCGTCCCGACCACCGCTACACGCTGCAGCACTGCCAGCTCGCCGACCAGGCGCAGCTGCGCCGCATCAAGGCCCTGGGCATGGCCGTGAACCTCTTCGCCAACCACCATTTCTACTGGGGCGACGAGCACTGGTCCACGACGGTCGGCCCGGAGCGCGCCGAGCGCATGAACCCCTGCCGCAGCGCGCTCGAAGCGGGCGTGCCGATGGCCATCCACTCCGATGCACCAGTCACCCCGATGGCGCCGCTGTTCACCGCGTGGTGCGCGGTCAACCGGCTCACCGCCTCGGGCCGGGTGCAGGGCGAGCACGAGCGCATCGGCGTGCCGCAGGCGCTGCACGCGATCACGCTGGGCCCGGCGCACACGTTGCACCTCGACGGCGAGATCGGCTCGATCGAGACCGGCAAGCGCGCCGATTTCGCGGTGCTCGAGGCCGACCCCCTGGCGGCCGATCCGCATGCGCTGCGCGACATCCCGGTATGGGGCACGGTGCAGGGCGGGCGCGTCTTCGCGGCGAGCGGCGCATGAGCTCCGTTCCGGTCAGCGTCATCGGCGGCTACCTCGGCGCCGGCAAGACCACGCTGGTCAATCGCTGGCTGCGTCAGGCCCGCGCGGCCGACCGCCGACTGGCGGTGCTGGTCAACGACTTCGGCGAGATCGGCATCGACGCCGACCTCATCGTCGCCCGCCGCGACGACGTCATCGAGCTTGCGGGCGGCTGCGTGTGCTGCAGCGTCGGCGGGGATCTGGTCGCGGCGCTCGAGAGCCTGCGTGCGCGCGATCCCGCGCCCGATCGCATCCTGCTCGAAACCAGCGGCGTGGCGCTGCCCGGCACCGTGGCGGCCACCGCGCGCCTGGCGCGCGGGCTGGCGGTCGATCCCGTGCTGGTGCTTGCCGATGCCGCCAGCGTGCGCGCGCGCGCCGCCGATCCCTACGTGGCCGACACGGTGCTGCGCCAGCTTGCGCGCGCCGAGCGCGTGCTGCTGTCGCGCGTCGACCTGATCACGCCGCCGCAGCTCGCCGAGGTGCGCGCGTGGCTGGCCGAGATCGTCCCCGGCACGCCGGTTGCGCTGGCCGCCGACGAGCCCTTGCCAGGCGCCACCGCGCCGACGGTCGCCGCGCCGCGCGCCGCAGCCAGCGGTCTCGCGGTGCCGTCCGAGGCGGCGGCAGCCTTCGACAGCGTATCGGCGCGTTTCGAGCACGCGGTCGACCTGCCGGGGCTGGCCCACGATCTGGGCGATCCCGTCCTGGGTCTGGAGCGAGCCAAGGGCATCCTGACGGGCCCGGGCGCGCGGCTGTGGTCGATCGAGCTGGCCGGCGGGTCGGTGCGGGTGTCGCCGCTGCCCGCCGATGCCGACGCGGCCGTGGCCGGTGCCGCCATGACGGCACCGGCGGCGGTGCCTGGCCGCCTGGTGTGCATCGGTCTGCGCGCGCGCCTCGACCGCGCTGCGCTGCTGCGCCTGATCGCGCGCCATGGGGGCGAGCCGATCGCTGCGTCGGCCGGCTGACGGTCGGGGCCCGGGGGCTGCTGCGCGCGGTCGCGGCGCCCGCCGGCGAGGCCCCGCTCGCGGCCGCGGGTCTCAGGCGGTCGCGGCTGGGCGCCAGCGCCGCAGCAGCAGCGCATTTCCCACCACGCTCACGCTGGAGAAAGCCATCGCTGCGCCCGCGATCACCGGGTCGAGGTGACCCAGGGCCGCGAGCGGCAGCCCCACCACGTTGTAGGCGAAGGCCCAGAAGAGGTTCTGCCGGATCTTCGCCCGCGTGCGGCGCGAGATCGCGATCGCATCGGCCACCAGACCCGGGTCGCCGCGCATCAGCGTGATGCCGGCGGCCTGCATGGCCACGTCGGTGCCGCCGGCCATCGCGATGCCCACGTCGGCGGCGGCAAGTGCCGGCGCATCGTTGACGCCGTCGCCGACCATCGCCACCACCCGGCCCTGCGCGCGCCACTCGGCGATGGCTGCCGCTTTCTGCTCGGGCAGCAGGCCGGCGCGCACCTCGTCGATGCCGAGTTCGCGGGCCACGGCCTGCGCCGCGTCCGGGCTGTCGCCGCTGAGCATCGCGGTGCGCAGGCCCAGCGCCCGCAGCCTGCGCAGCGCCGCCGCGGCACCGGGGCGAGGCGCATCACCGAAAGCGAGCATGCCGGCCAGCTGCACGCCGTCGGCGCCCTCGGCCGGCCCACGGGCCACCCACGACACCGTCAGCCCCTGCGATGCCAGCGCCTGCGCCCGCGCGGTCCAGCGCGCGTCGATCGCCACGCCGAGCTCGTCGAGCAGCCTGGTGCTGCCGATCCAGACCCGCGCATCGTCGACGCGACCTTCGACGCCGCGGCCGGGGAGCGCGCGCACGTCGAAGGCCGCCGCCGGGGCGGGCATCGCCCTGGCGCTGGCGGCCTGAGCGAGCGCGCGGGCCAGGGGATGCTCGCTGGCTGCCTGCACGCGGGCAGCCAGCGTCAGCAGGTCGTCGGCCGCGAGCCCGTCGACCGGCTCGCAGGCCAGCAGCGCGGGCCGCCCCTCGGTGAGGGTGCCGGTCTTGTCGAAGGCCACCAGCGTGACCGCGTGGGCGGCCTCCAGCGCCTGCACGTCGCCGATCAGGATGCCGTGGCGCGCGGCCACGCCGGTGCCGGCCATGATGGCGGTCGGGGTTGCCAGTCCGAGAGCGCACGGGCAGGCGATGACGAGCACCGCGACCGCGTTGAGGATGGCGCGTGGCCAGTCGCCGTCGGACAGCCCCCAGCCGAGCAGCGTGATCAGCGCGAGCGTGATGACGGCTGGCACGAAGATGCGGCTGACCTGGTCGACCAGGCGCTGGATCGGTGCCTTGCGGGCCTGGGCGTCCTCGACCAGCCGGATGATGCGCGCGAGCACGGTCTCGGCGCCGACTGCGGTCACGCGCACGGCGATCGCGCCTTCGCCATTGATCGAGCCGCCGACAACCGCCTCGCCCGGGCCGCGCGCCCGCGGCCGACTCTCGCCGGTCATGAAGGACTCGTCGACATGGGTGGTGCCCTCGATCAGCTCGCCGTCGAGCGCGATGCGCTCGCCCGGGCGCACCAGCAGAATGTCACCCACGAACACCGCCGACACCGCCGCAAGCCGCTCGCCCGAGTCGCGGCGCAGCCGCACCTGGTCGGGCCGCAGCGCCTGCAGCGCGGCGATCGCCTCGGTGGTGCGCCGACGGGCCCGCGCCTCGAGCCACTTGCCCAGCATCACCAGCGCGATGACCACCGCCGCGCCTTCGAAGTAGTAGTGCGCCCCGTGCGCATCGCCGTGGGCGACAAGCTGCCAGGTCGACAGGCCCCAGGCCGCGCTGGTGCCGATCGCCACCAGCAGATCCATGTTGCCTTCGCCGGCGCGCACCGCGCGCCAGCCGGCGCGATAGAAGCGCGCGCCGAGCACGAACTGCACGGGCGTTGCCAGCACGAACTGCCAGATCCCGGGGAGCATCGCATGCACGCCAAACGGCGCGAGCAGCATCGGCAGCACCAGCGGGGCCGACAGCACGGCCGCGGCGATCAGCGCCAGCACGGCGCGCCGGTCGTCGTCGGCGTGCACGGCAGCCAGGCCGGCCGAGCCGTCGTCGTGCGGGCGTGCCTGGTAGCCAGCCTTGCGGACCGCGGCGTCGAGCGCGTCGAATCCGGGGCTCGCGCCTTCGAAGCGCACGCGGGCGACCTCGGTAGCGAGGTTGACGCTGGCGTCGGCCACGCCGGGCACGCGCGCGAGCGCGCGCTCGACGCGGCCGGCGCACGCGGCGCAGGTCATGCCGCCGATGTCCAGCGAGAGCGCCTGCAGCGCCACGGCCGCAGCCGCGCGAGCCGACGCGGGCGACGCGGGCGACGCGGTTTCGGGGATGACCGTCGATTCAACGGGCAGGTTCATCAGGCCACCATAGCGCCGCGAGCGCCCCCGCGCCATTGCGGGATGTCAATTCGCACCCCGATGCCCGCCCGGTAGCATGCACCGTTCAGCGAATCATCCATCGACAGGGGGCCGGCGTGATCAGCTTCGAGGTGAAGGGCATGTCCTGCGGACACTGCGTGAAGGCGGTCACCGAGGCCGTGCGTGCGGTCGATCCCGCGGCGCGCGTGGCGGTCGACCTTGCGCGGGCGCGGGTCGACGTCGAATCGAACGCCGATGCCGTGCGGCTGCGCGCGGCGATCGTCGATGCGGGCTACGAGGTGCCCGCCTAGGCGGGCACCCGGCAGACGCGTCTGCGGCCGGCCGGGTCATGCGCCCCGGCCGGCCGGCCGGTCAGTTGATCGTGAGCTTGCGCGCGCCGACCGCCGCCTTCTTGGGCAGCGTGAGCACCAGCACGCCGTTCTCGTAGCGGGCGGTCGCGGCGGCGTCGTCGATCTCGCTGGCCAGCGCGAAGCTGCGGCTCATCGTGCCGTAGCTGCGCTCGCCGCGCAGCACGCGCTCGCCGTCGCGCGCCTCGGTATCGCGGCGCACCTCGGCCGACACCGAGACGCGATTGCCATCGATCTGCACCTGGATGTCGTCGCGTGCCACGCCGGGCATCTCGGCGCTCACCGTGTAGGCGCCAGCGCTTTCGCGCACATCGATGCGCATGTCGAGCGCCGGTGCGCCGCTTGTGGCGCGGTTCGGCGCCAGAAAGCCGCGGAACAGCTCGGGGAAGACTTCGGCGAACGGATCATAGACGGACAGGCGGGTCATGGCGGGCTCCTCGGGGGGTGTCTTGGGACACCCCGGAGATGGGACCGCCTGCCGACGTTTCAAGGGGGCGCGCCGACGGTTGCGCGCGCAACCGGATCAGGCCAGCGCGCCGCCCCGTGCCGCGCGTGCAGCCAGGTGGCCGCGGGCGAGCGGACCCTCGCGCATCGCGCCGGCGTAGCGATCGAGCAGCCGGCGCACCCGCGGCGTCTCGTAGCCGAGCTGCACGAAGGCCACGCCACGGTCGAAGATCTCGGTGTACTCCTCGATCAGTCCGTCGCGCAGCCGGAAACGCGCCATGCCCTCGAACACGATGGTCGCGCCGGCGCTCTCGGGCTCGCGCGAGCGGTAGCTGAAGCAGTAACGCGCGTAGCCGATCGCGCCGCTGTGCGCGGGCTCGATGAACTGCCAGAAGAAGTCCTCGCCGCCGACGTAGAAGCGGTCGAGCATCGCCGCGATCGCATCGCGACCGTCGTGCGCGCCGAAGAAGCCGTCGTCGTAGCGGCCGTCGGGGGTGAACAGCGCGGCCAGCCCCTGCGAGTCGTGGGCGGCGACAGCCTCGACGAAGCGGGCGAGCAGGGTGTCGAAGGTCATGGTCGGAACTCCGGGGTCGGATGCGGTTGCGCGAGGACTCGGCCGGGCACGGATGCGGACCGGCGCGGGCTCAGCCGCGCGCCAGCGGCGCGCCGGTCAGCGCCTGCAGCTGCTCGAAGCTCAGGCCGTCGACCCACTCGCGGGCGATCAGCCCGTCGGCCGTGACGTCGACGACCGCGAGGTCGGTGTAGATGCGCGCGACGCAGCCCACGCCGGTCAGCGGGTAGGTGCAGCGCTCGACGATCTTGGGCACGCCCTCGCGCGTGACGTGTTCCATCATCACGAAGGTGCGGCGGGCGCCGATGGCGAGGTCCATCGCGCCGCCCACGGCCGGAATCGCATCGGGCGCGCCGGTGTGCCAGTTGGCGAGGTCGCCCGCGGCCGACACCTGGAAGGCGCCGAGCACGCAGATGTCGAGATGGCCGCCGCGCATCATCGCGAACGAGTCGGCGTGGTGGAAGAAGGCCCCGCCGGTGAGCAGCGTGACCGGCTGCTTGCCGGCGTTGACCAGGTCCCAGTCCTCGGCCCCGGGCGCGGGCGCCGGGCCCATGCCCAGGATGCCGTTCTCGCTGTGCAGGAAGATCTCGCGATCGGCCGGCAGGTGGTTGGCCACCAGCGTGGGCAGGCCGATGCCCAGGTTCACGTAGGCGCCCTCGGGGATGTCGCGCGCCACGCGGGCGGCCATCTGGTCGCGTGTCAGGCGCTTCACGAGCGGCCTCCCGTGACGGGTGCCGGGCCCACGGTCACGGTGTCGCCCACCGCGACCAGCCGTTGCACGAAGATGCCGGGCGTGACCACGTGCTCGGGGTCGAGCGCGCCCAGCGGCACGAGCTCGTCGACCTGCGCGACGGTACAGCGCGCGGCCGTGGCCATCACCGGGCCGAAGTTGCGCGCGGCCTTGCGGTAGACGAGATTGCCCCAGCGGTCGCCGCGCAACGCCTTGATCAGCGCGAAGTCGGCGTGGATCGGGTACTCGAGCACGTGGTCGCGGCCGTCGATGCGGCGCGTCTCCTTGCCACGGGCGAGCTCGGTGCCGTAGCCGGTGGGTGTGTAGAAGGCGCCGATGCCGGCGCCGGCGGCGCGGATGCGCTCGGCGAGGTTGCCCTGCGGCACGAGCTCGAGCTCCAGCCGGCCGCTGCGGTACAGCGTGTCGAAGTGGTGCGAGTCGGCCTGCCGCGGGAACGAGCAGATGATCTTGCGCACCCGGCCCGCCTTGAGCAGCGCGGCCAGCCCGGTTTCGCCGCTGCCGGCGTTGTTGCTGACGATGACGAGTTCGCGCGCGCCCTGCGCGATCAGGGCATCGACCAGGGCCGAAGGCATGCCGGCGCCGCCGAATCCGCCGACGAGCACCGTGGCGCCGTCGGGCAGGTCGGCCAGCGCCTGGGCGCAGCTGGCGAAGGTCTTGTCGATCACGCGCGAAACTCCTGCGGTCAGTGTTCCATTCCCGCGATCGACCCGCCCGCCGGGTCTTCGGAATCCGAGATGATCCGCGACGCCTTCCCAGCCCAGCCGAGCACGCGATGACCCAGCCCTGGCACGACCCACGCATCCCGGCCCCCGAGCAGTGCGTGCTCGGCCCTCTGCTCGAGCGCCACGCCGCGGCCCAGCCCGACGCGGTCTTCGCGCGCTTTGCCGACGGCACCCACTGGACCTGGCGCGAAACGCTGGCGATCACGCGCCGCACCGCCGCCGGCCTGCAGGCGCTGGGCGTGCGCCAGGGCGACAACGTGCATGCGTGGCTGCCCAACGGGCCCGATGCGCTGCGCGTGTGGTTCGGCCTGAACTGGCTGGGCGCGGTCTACGTGCCGATCAACCTCGCCTACCGCGGCTCCATCCTCGCGCACGCCATCCGCCTGTCGGGCGCGCGGCTGATGATCGCCCATGCCGGCCTCGTCGAGCGGCTCGCCGGCATCGACCGCTCGCAACTGGCCGAGATCGTCGTCCTGGGCGCCGACGATGGCGCGGCCGGCACCGCGACGCTGCCCGGCATGGCGGGCCTGCGCCGTCATCCCGCAACCGCGCTCGAGTCGGCCGGCGCCGAACCCGAATCGCCGCCCCGGCCGGTCATGCCCTGGGACACCCAGTCCATCATCTACACCTCGGGCACCACCGGACCCTCGAAGGGCGTGATGTCGTCGTACCTGCACCTGTACGAGACCGTGCGCGCCTGGCACTTCATCAGGCCGTCCGACCGGCATCTGGTGGTGCTGCCGCTGTTCCACGTCGGCGGCACTGCGGCGGTCTACGGCTCGCTGGTGCAGGGCGGCTCGATCGCCGTGGTCGACGCCTTCCAGAGCGATCGCTTCTGGGAGGTCATCGACGAGACCGGCAGCACGATGGTGGTGCTGCTCGGCGGCATGGCCACGCTGCTGGTCAAGCGCGCGCCGCAGCCCGACGACCGCGGCCACGCGCTACGGGTGGCGATGATGGTGCCGCTGCTCGAGGATGCGCCGGCGTTCTCCGAGCGCTTCGGCTGCGAGATCTACACGCTGTTCAACATGACCGAGATCTCGTGCCCGCTGGTCTCGGGCCTGAACCCGGGCCCGCAGGCAAGCTGCGGCCATCCGCGCCCGGGCTGCGAGGTGCGCATCGTCGATGAAAACGACTGCGAGGTCGAGTGCGGCCAGGTGGGCGAGCTGATCGTGCGCACCGACACGCCCTGGGCGATGAACTCGGGCTATTACGCCAACCCCGAGGCCACCGCGCGGGCCTGGCGCAACGGCTGGTTCCACACCGGCGACGCGTTCCGGCAGGACGAGGCGGGCAACTGGTTCTTCGTCGATCGCATGAAGGATGCGATCCGTCGCCGCGGCGAGAACATCTCGTCGTTCGAGGTCGAGGCCGAGGTGACCAGCCACCCGCAGGTGCAGGAGGCGGCTGCGGTGGCGGTGCCCAGCGAGCTCGGCGAGGACGAGGTGCTGGTCGCGGTGGTGCCGCAGCCCGGCGGGGTCGATCCGAAGGCGCTGACCGAATACCTGATCCCGCGCATG